>Ga0136611_10000433_pt1 | contig 27222 bp, 28 predicted proteins | sample AntDrymUQ2232306_2_FD_106645 | JGI IMG/M metagenome (GOLD analysis project Ga0136611, IMG submission 106645) | Polar desert sand microbial communities from Dry Valleys, Antarctica - metaG UQ223 (23.06) | ecosystem: Environmental > Terrestrial > Soil > Desert | place: Antarctica: Dry Valley...
CCAGCTCGACGCCGACCTCGACGGTCTCGTCCTCCTGGACCTTGATCGAGCTGACGACTCCGCTGACCGGCGAGGGGATCTCGGTGTCGACCTTGTCGGTCGAGACCTCGAGCAACGGCTCGTCGGCCTCGACGCGGTCGCCTTCCTTCTTCAGCCAGCGGGTGACGGTGCCCTCGGAGACGCTCTCGCCGAGACGGGGCATGGGAACGGAGACGGCCATGTGCGAGGCTCCTAGGAGTGGCTGTGGAGGGGCTTGCCGGCGAGCGCGAGGTGGGCCTCGCCGACGGCTTCGGACATGGTCGGGTGCGGGTGGATCAGCTGGGCGACCTCGCCGGGCAGCGCCTCCCAGTTGGTGATGAGCTGCGCCTCGGCGATGAGCTCGCCGACGCGGTCCCCGACCATGTGGACCCCGATCACGGGGCCGTCCTTGGAGGCGAGGACCTTGACCGCTCCGGCGGTGCCGAGGATGCGCGCCTTGCCGTTGCCGGCGAGGTCGTACGTCGCCTCGACCACCTCGTACCCGCGCTCCTCCGCGACCTTGCGGGTGAGACCGACGGAGGCGACCTCGGGGGAGGAGTAGGTGACGCGGGGGACGCCGTCGTAGTCGATCGGCGTGACGGCGAGGCCGGCGAGTCGCTCGGCGACGAGAATGCCCTCGGCGAAGCCCACGTGAGCGAGCTGCAGCGTCGGGATGAGGTCGCCGACGGCGCTGATGGTCGGGACGCTGGTCTGGCAGTAGGCGTCGACCTCGACGAAGCCTCGGTTGAGCGTGACACCGACCTGCTCGTAGCCGAGGTCCTGCGAGACCGGACCGCGTCCGATCGCGACGAGCAGCAGGTCCGCCTCGACGGTCTTGCCGCCCTCGAGGTGCACGAGGACGCCGCTGTCGGTGTGCTCGACCCGCTCGAAGCGCGCGCCCAGCTCCTGCTTGATGCCCCGCTTGCGGAACGCGCGCTCGAGCAGCTTGGAGGAGGACTCCTCCTCGAGCGGGACGAGGTGGGGGAGCGCCTCGACGAGCGTCACCTCGGCGCCGAAGGAGCGCCACACCGACGCGAACTCGCAGCCGATGGCGCCTGCGCCCAGGATCACGACGGAGCCGGGGATGGTGTCCATGCCGAGCGCGTCGTCGCTGGTGATGACGCGGTGGTGGTCCATCTCAAGGCCCGGGATGGAGCGGGGGACCGAGCCCGTCGCCAGCAGCACGTGGCCGGCCTCGACGGTGCGGGTGCTGCCGTCCTCGAGCGCGACCTCGACCGCCGTGGCGGAGACGAGGCGGCCCGTGCCCTGGAGCACCTCGATCTTGCGGCTCTTCACCAGGCCGGTGAGGCCCTTGAACAGCGCATCGACGACCTTGTCCTTGTACTTGTTGACTGCGGGCATGTCGACTGACTCGAAGGTGCCGTGGATGCCGAACTGCTCGGACTCCTTGATCACCTCGACCGTCTCGGCGGAGTGCAGGAGGGCCTTGGTCGGGATGCAGCCGCGGTGCAGGCAGGTGCCGCCGACCTTGTCCTTCTCGACCATGGCCACGGTCATGCCGAGCTCGGCGGCGCGCAGCGCTGCGGCGTAGCCACCGCTGCCCCCTCCGAGCACGACCAGGTCGACGGTGGTGGTGGCTGCGGTGTCGGACTGTGTCACTGCCAAGCTCCCTCGCTGTAGCGATGCGGTGCTGAACGGTCCACGATGCTGAACGGTCCACGGTGCTGGCCGGCCGGCGGGACGGGGGCGGTCGGCCTCCGATCCCTGCCGCAAGGCATCCTTCCACCCCAGAGGTACAGGTCGGCACAGCCCCTGCCACATTCCCGGTGGGCGGCAGCACGAACAGAGGGGACGGACGTGGGACTGCGCGACCGCCTCCCCGGGCGTCGCCCCCGGCCGGGGACGCTGCGCAGTGGGGGCTCCGCCGAGCTCGACCACCTGCAGGAGTGGGCCAGCGCCCGCCGGGGCGTGGAGGGCTTCGTCGAGCCGCAGACGCAGACGACGGCGACGACGCTCGTCCTCGTCGCCTCCGACGGCGAGTGGACGCGCCGGCGGGTCGACTCCGCGAAGGCGGCCTTCGGGTTCGGCCAGCGGGCGGGCATCCCGGTGTACGACGTGGCCGCGGTCGGCTACCCGCCGCGGATGCGCGAGTGGACGGCCAAGCGCAAGGCGGCCGGCGACACCGGCGTACCGGAGTCCTGACGGGGGGGCTGGGGGCAGCATTCCCCCAGCCGGTCGCGCCCGACTCCCGTTGATCGGTCGGGGGAGTCGGCGGCGGGTCGTACGCGTGGTGGTTCTCCCAGCCGATCAGATCGGTCGGACTCCGGGTGAGCCGCTCAGCTGCGGCCGAGCTTGGCCGGCTTGGCCGGCTTGGCCGGCTTCCCCGGCTTCGCGGCCTTGGCCGGCGCAGCGGGCTGGACCGGCTCGGCGATCTGCCCGTCGGCCTCCGGCTCGGCTGCCGCGTCCCCGGCCTTCTTCCCGCAGTCGCTGCGGGCGGCCTCGGACACCAGCTCACCGCGGCCCGGGCCACGGGGGAGCGACCGCGCGTACGCCGAGACGTTCTGCCCGTGGGTCTTGCTGTCGTCGCAGACGAACGGCACGGCAGCCCCGGCGGGCGACGCCGGGTCGGCTGACGGGTCGGCTGACGGACCCACCGACGGTCCGACGGACGGCGCGACCGAGGGCTCGACGGACGGCGCGACCGAGGGCTCGAAGGAGGGCCCGACGGATGGCTCCACAGACGGCTCCGCGGAGGGCGAGCCCGACGGCTCCGCGGACGCGGCCACGTCCGCCGCCGGCGACGAGTCGCTGACGGACCGCAGCACCAGCGTGCCGCCGCCACCGAGGACGGCGGTGGTGGCGAGGGCTGTGCCCACGACGAGCGCGCCGACCTTCGCCTTGGCAGCCAGCAGGGTCAGCAGGGGCTCGGGCACGTGGGCCTCCGGGGGCCGGACGACAAGTCCCCGTCCCCATCGGCAGGCCGGCAGGCCTACTGGAGCCCTGCGGCCAGGTCTTCCACCACCTGCACGAAGGTGCGCACCGCCGCGCCGGTCCCGCCGTGCGGCGTGTAGCCGTACGGCGTGGCGGAGTTGTAGGCGGGGCCCGCGATGTCGAGGTGCGCCCAGCGCACGCCCTCGGTCACGAACTCCTGCAGGAACAGCCCGGCGGTGAGCATGCCGCCCTCGCGCGGACCGGTGTTGACCATGTCGGCGATCTCGGAGTCGAGACCCTTGCGCAGCTCGGCGGGCAGCGGCATCGGCCACGACGGCTCCCCGGCCCGCCCAGCCGCGTCGACGACCGTGGTCCGCAGCGCGTCGTCGTTGCCCATGACCCCCGTCGTGCGCGCACCGAGCGCGACGAGCTGGGCCCCGGTCAGCGTGGCGGCGTCCAGCAGGACGTCGGGCCGGTCCTCGCATGCCCGGGCGATGGCGTCGGCGAGCACCAGCCGTCCCTCGGCGTCGGTGTTGTTGACCTCGACCGTCGTGCCGTTGCGGAAGGTCAGCACGTCGGAGGGGCGGATCGCGCTGCCACCCGGCATGTTCTCCGCCATCGGGATCCACGCCTCCACGTCGGCGGCGAGCCCGAGCTCGGCGATCGCCGTGACCGCGGCGATGACGGCGGCGGCACCGCCCATGTCGCTCTTCATCTCCTCCATGGCAGCCGCGGGCTTGAGCGACAGGCCGCCGGAGTCGAACGTGATGCCCTTGCCCACCAGGGCGATCTTCGTCGCGGAGCCCTTGCCGCCGCGGTAGGACAGGTGGACGAGCCGCGGGCCGTGGGCCGAGCCCTGCCCGACCCCCACGATCCCGCCGAAGCGGCCCTTGACGAGGGCCCTGCCCTCGAGCACCTCGACGTCGACGCCGGCGCCGGCGGCATGGACACGGGCCAGCTCGGCGAGCTCGGCCGGGTGCAGGTCGCTGGGCGGCGTGTTGACCAGGTCGCGAGCCAGGCACACGGCCCGGCCGACCACCTCTGTGCGGCGCAGGGCGGCCTTGACCGACCGGTCCCGGGCGTCCGGGACGATGAGCACGACAGAGCCGACCGGCTCCCGGGGGTCCCTTCCTGAGCTGTCGTTGCCGGCAGCGGTGCGGTAGCGGTCGAAGGAGTAGGCCCCGAGCAGCGCGCCCTCACCCGCGGCCCGGACAGCGGCGGCCGCGTCGCCACCGGTCGCGGCGAGCGTGATGGCCACCTTGCGGGAGCCGGCGAGCGTGCGCACGGCTGCGCCGGCCGCCCGGCGGAGGACCTCCGCGTCGAGCGCCTCGCCCGCGGCCGGCAGGACGCCGAGCCCTACCGCCAGGACGACGGGAGCGGTCGTCGCGCCGAGGGAGGCCAGTCGCGTGACCTCCTCCGCCCGGCCGGTCGCGCCGAGGCCCATCAGCGCGGGCAGCAGGGCCTTGCCGAACGCGTCGGCGACGCTGTCGGAGCCCGGCGCGAGCACGAGGCCCTTGGGCCCCTTCGCGACGCCGATGACGACGGCGTCGACCTTCAGGCCGGCGGCGGGGGAGCTGGACAGGGAGAGGGAGGTCACGGTCAGAGGGTACGGCGGGCTCGCGGCCCGTCGCGGCCCCGCCGGTGCACGGGGACTCGCCCACTGGCGACTGTCGGAGGGCTGGTGCAGGCTGCCGGAGGAGGGCGGCGCACCCACCGCCCGCGGACGGAGGGCAACCATGGGGCTGACCACGACGCCGCTGGGCACATCACCAGGCATGACCCTCCAGTTCGGTCCACGGTCGGCTCGGCGCCGCAGGCGCGGCCGACCCACCCACCAGGACGCACGGCTCCCGCGCTCATGACTGTCCGCACGCGGGACGACGTCCTCGCGCAGGTGCAGTCCGCCGTCGAGTTCGGTCCGCCCGGCACCGTGGGAGCCGAGCTCGAGTGGCTGGTGGTCGACCGCCGAGACCCGCAGGCCCGGCCCGAGCTCGAACGGGTGCGGGTCGCCGCGGCGGGAGCGGCCCGGCCCGCCAGCGGCACCGTCACAGATCGCCCCCTGCCGGGCGGCAGCGCTCTCTCGACGGAGCCCGGCGGGCAGCTCGAGCTCTCCTCGGCGCCGCGCCGAGGGCCAGCAGCCGCCGTCAAGGCGCTGCGGGCCGACGTCGACGAGGTGCGTGCCCGGCTCGCCGCGGACGACCTGGCCCTGACCGGGGTGGGGGTCGACCCGCTCCGCCCTCCCCGCCGCCTGGTGGCCAGCTCGCGCTACGACGTCATGGAAGCCCACTTCCGACGGCTGGACGAGCCGTCGGCCAGCGCCGGCGCCGTCATGATGTGCTCCACGGCCGCCGTGCAGGTCTCGCTCGACGCAGGCACCGCCGACACCGGGGTCCAGTCGGCCACCCAGCGGTGGCAGCGCGCCCACGCCCTCGGACCCGCGCTGGTCGCCGCCTTCGCCTGCTCGCCGATCGTCGAGGGGTGCCCCACCGGCTGGCGCTCGTCCCGCCAGCGCACCTGGCTGGAGGTCGACCCCTCTCGCACCCGGCCGCCGGCGCCTGACCTCGGTCCGGTGGAGGCGCTCACGGAGCTGGCCATGACGTCGCTGGTCATGACCGTGCGCGACGCGTCCGGCGTGTGCCGTCCCGCTCCCGCCGGGCTCACGTTCGCCGACTGGATGGCGCAGGGGTCGCCGCAGGCAGCGGACCTGGCCTACCACCTGACGACGCTGTTCCCGCCGGTCCGGCTGCGCGGCTGGCTCGAGCTCCGCTACCTCGACATGCTCCCCGATCCGCTCTGGGAGGTGGCGGTGGCCGTGGCGAGCGCGCTGCTCGACGACGACCGGGCCGCGGACGCCGCGCTGGCGGCTTGCGAGCCGGTGCAGGGCCGGTGGCGCGACGCCGCCCGTCTGGCGACGGCCGATGCGCCCCTCGCCGCTGCTGCCCTCGGCTGCCTCTCGGCCGCGGCCGAGGCGCTGCCCCGCATGGGCGCGCCGGAGCTCGCTGTGGGCGTCCTCGCCTTCGCCGAGCAGTTCACCTCTCGCGGTCGGTGCCCGGCGGACGACCTGCTGACCGCTCACGCCGCCGGGCTGCCGGTTACCCACCTCCTGCTGGGCGACGCCGAGGTCGCGGCATGACCGCCCCCCAGCAGGCCGACGTGACGGTCGACCTGGTCGCGGCCGAGCTGGCGGCGAGCCGGGAGCGCTCGCTGACGCTGCTCGGCCCGCTGGACGAGGTCGACCTGACCCGTCAGGTCTCGCCGCTCATGTCCCCACTGGTGTGGGACCTCGCCCACATCGGCAACTACGAGGAGCTGTGGCTGCTGCGCGCCGTCGCGGGCCGCGAGCCGATGCGCCCGGAGATCGACCGGCTCTACGACGCCTTCGAGCACCCCCGCTCCGAGCGGCCGACGCTGCCCGTCCTCGGACCTCGGGAGGCGCGGGCCTACCTGTCCAGCGTCCGCGGGCAGGTGCTCGACGTGCTGGAGCGCACGTCCTTCGACGGCACCGGCGGGCCGGCGTCCGGGCAGGCGCCGCTCGTCCGGGAGGGCTTCGTCTTCGGCATGGTGGTGCAGCACGAGCACATGCACGCCGAGACGATGCTCGCGACGCTGCAGCTGCGCGGCGGACCTCGCACCCTGCCGCCGGACGCTCCGGTGCCGTCCGGCCGGCCGGTGCCGCCCCACGACGACGTGCTCGTGCCTGGCGGCCGGTCGGTCCAGGGCACGAGCACCGACCCGTGGGCGCTCGACAACGAGCGACCCGCGCACGAGGTGTCCCTCTCCTCCTTCCGGATCGACCGCGTCCCCGTGACCAGCCGGATGCACGCGGCGTTCGTCGCAGCCGGTGGCTACACCGACCCGCGGCTGTGGACGCCGGCCGGCTGGCAGCACCTCCAGGTGTCGGGCCGGCGCGCGCCGATGACGTGGCAGTCCGACGGCGCGGGCGGCTGGACCTGCACCCGCTTCGGCCAGGTCGAGCCGGTCGACCTCGACGCGCCCGTGGAGCACGTGTGCTGGTTCGAGGCCGACGCCTACGCCCGCTGGGCCGGGCGGCGCCTGCCGACCGAGGCGGAGTGGGAAAAGGCCTGCGGCTGGGACCCCGTCGCCGGTCGGCTGCGCCGCTATCCCTGGGGCGACGCCGACCCGACGCCCGAGCGCGCCAACCTCGGCCAGCGGACGACCCGCCCGGCGCCGGTCGGCGCCTACCCGGCCGGCGCGTCGGCGTACGGCGTGGAGCAGCTCGTCGGTGACGTCTGGGAGTGGACGAGCTCGGGGTTCGACCCGTGGCCGGGCACGCAGGCGTTCCCCTACCCGGAGTACTCCGAGGTCTTCTACGGCGGGGACTTCCGCGTCCTGCGCGGCGGCTCCTGGGCGACCCACCCGACGGCGGTCCGCACGACCTTCCGCAACTGGGACCTGCCGGTGCGCCGGCAGATCTTCAGCGGCTTCCGGACCGCCGTCGATGCCTGACGCCGTCCGGAGCGCGCGGGGTGTGTAGGCACACCGCCTGGCTCGGTCCGTCGCGCACGCTGGCCGAGATCCTGCTGCAGCCGCCGCACGGGTTGCTGCGGCAGTCCTGGGCGCCGCGGCACCAGCGTCACGGCACCCTCAACGCCGACGGCTTCGGCGTCGGATGGTCGGTCCCGGGCCGCGTCGAACCCGTCCGCTACCGCCGCGCTGCCCCGATGTGGTCCGACGCCTCCTTCGCGTCGCTGGCTCCCGCGCTGAGCTCAGGCTGCGTGCTGGCCGCCGTCCGCTCCGCGACCCCCGGGGGCCCGGCGGGCGAACAGGCGTGCGCGCCGTTCCTGCTCCCCGGTGGCGTGCTGCTGTCGCACAACGGCGCCGTGCCGGTCCCTGCGGTCGCGCCGCTGGTCTCGGCGGCGCAGCTGGCCGCGGTCGGGTCGACGGTGGACAGCGCCTTCGTGGCAGCCCTGGTCGCCGACCGGCTCGGCGCCGGGCTCCCGGAGGCGCTCGCCTCGACCGTCCGGGCGGTGGCTGCCGTCGCCCCCGAGGCGCGGCTCAACCTGCTCGCGACGGACGGCACGACCGTCGCCGCCACCACCTGGGGGGACACGCTGTGCTGGCGCGTCACCGCCGGCGGCGTCGAGGTGGCCTCCGAGCCGTCCGACGACTCGCCCGGCTGGACCGACGTGCCGGACCGCTGCGTGCTGCGAGTCTGCGGGGACGGCTGCTCCGTGTCGCCCCTCGACGAAGGGATCACATGATCACGCTCGACACCCACCTGGGTCCCTCCGCGATGCGCGTGGCCCTCGAGGCCGACGTGCGCGCGGGGCTGACCGCCACGCCCAAGACGCTGCCTCCGAAGTGGTTCTACGACGCGCGCGGGTCGGTGCTGTTCGACGAGATCACCCGGCTGCCGGACTACTACCCGACGCGGTGCGAGCGGGAGGTGCTGCAGGAGCGAGCAGCCGAGATCGCCGATCTCACGGGAGCCGACACCCTGGTCGAGCTCGGCAGCGGCACCTCGGAGAAGACCAGGCTGCTGCTCGACGCGCTGCGCGACGCGGGCACGCTGCGCCGGTTCGTGCCCTTCGACGTCGACGAGTCGGTACTGACGATGGCGGCCGACCAGGTCGTCTCGGAGTACCCGGGCACCGAGGTCCACGCCGTCGTGGGGGACTTCGAGCAGCACCTCCACCTGCTGCCGCGCACGGGGCGGCGGCTCGTGGCCTTCCTGGGCGGCACGATCGGCAACCTCCTCCCCGAGCAGCGGGCGACCTTGCTGTCGACCCTCGCCGACACGATGTCGCCCGGCGACGCGCTGCTGCTCGGCACCGACCTGGTGAAGGACCCCGCCCGCCTGGTCGCGGCCTACGACGACCCCACCGGGGTCACGGCCGACTTCAACCGCAACGTCCTGCGGGTGCTCAACCGCGAGCTCGGGGGCGACGCCGACGTGGCGGCGTTCCAGCACGTGGCGCTGTGGGACGCCGACCGGCAGTGGATCGAGATGCGGCTGGAGTCGCAGCAGGCCCAGACGGTCCACCTCGCCGAGCTCGGCATGGCCGTCGAGTTCGCCGCGGGCGAGCAGGTGCGCACCGAGATCAGCGCGAAGTTCACACCGGAGCGGGTGCGCGAGGAGGTCGGCGCGGCGGGGCTCGAGCTCCAGCGCTGGTGGACCGACGCCGCCGGCGACTTCGGGGTCAGCCTGTCGGTGCGCGCTGACTGACATGCTCGGTGGCATGAGCGTGCAGGAGTGGGTCGAGGACCGCGTCCCGACCCCGGTCGTCCACCTCGACATCGCGGGGAGCGGCCGACCCTCCAGGGCCGTGCTCGACACCGAGGTCGCCCATCTCCACCGCGAGGCCCAGCTCGGCGCGTACGTCGCCCAGGAGCGCGCCGAGCCGGTGGTCCAGGACCTGCGCACCGCCCTCGGCGCCTTCGTCGAGCTCGGAGCCGACGACGTGTGCTTCTCCGACGGCGCCGGCACGGCCTTCGCCACGCTGCTCGCTGCCTGGCCGCTGCCGCGCGGGTCGCGGGTGGGCACGGTCGCCAGCGAGTACGGCAGCAACGCCCGGGCGCTCCGCCGGTCCGCCGCCGAGCGCGGCTGGGAGCTCGTGATGCTCCCGGTCGACGCCCTCGGCCGCGTCGTGGACGTGCCGGCCGACCTCGACCTCGTAACCTTCCCGCAGGTGGCCTCGCAGCGGGGGGTGCTGCAGCCGGTCGCGGACGTGTTCGCCACCGGGGTGCCGCTCCTGCTCGACGTCGCCCAGTCGCTCGGCCAGGTGCCCGTGCCACCGGGGTGCGCGGCCTACGTCGGCACGTCGCGCAAGTGGCTGTGCGGGCCGCGGGGAGTCGGCTTCGCGATGGTCGACCCGGTAGTGCAGTCGGCGCTCGTCGAGCCGGCGACCCTGGCGCCGACGCACGGCACCGCGATGCGGCGCTGGGACGCCCAGGAGGCCCATGTCGCCGGTCGCATCGGGCTCGCTGCCGCAGTGGAGCAGTGGACGCCCGATCTGCTGCCGCACATCGCACGGCTGGGGGCGCACGCCCGTACCGCCCTCGACGGGGTGGCCGGCTGGCGGGTGCGCGAACCGGTCGACGAGCCGACGGGGATCACCACCCTGGTCGGCGGGGACCCGGTCGCGACGCGCGCCGGCCTGCTCGAGGACCGCTTCGTGACCTCCGCCGTCCCGAGGAGCCGGTCGGACGACCTCGAGGAGCCGGTCCTGCGGATCTCGACCGGCGCCTGGGTGGAGACCGAGCAGCTCGACGCGCTCGCAGGTGCCCTCGCCGACCGTACGAAGTAGGTTTCTGCCTCGTGACAGCCACGCCGCACGACCGGCTCCAGCAGGGTCCCCTCCACGACCGCCATGTCGCGTTGGGAGCCAAGCTCGCCGACTTCGGCGGCTGGCACATGCCGATCGAGTACCCGGGCGGAGGAGTGATCAAGGAGCACACGGCCGTGCGGGAGGCGGTCGGGCTGTTCGACGTCAGCCACCTCGGCAAGGGGGTCGTGCGCGGACCCGGGGCGGTCGACTTCGTCAATGACCGGCTGACGGGCGACCTGCGCCGGATCGGCCCGGGGCAGGCCCAGTACACACTCTGCTGCGACGAGGACGGCGGTGTCGTCGACGACCTCATCGCCTACCTGCGCAGCGACACCGAGGTCTTCCTCATCCCCAACGCCGCCAACTCCAGCTCGGTCGTGTCCCGGCTCGCCGGCGATGCCCCCGAGGGGCTGGCGGTCGAGGACCTGCACCGCAGCCTCGCCGTGCTCGCCGTGCAGGGGCCGCGCAGCGCCGAGCTGCTCGCCGCGCTGGGCCTGCCTACCGACCACGACTACATGTCCTTCGTGTCCGTCGAGTGGCAGGGCCTGCCGCTGGTCGTCTGTCGGAGCGGATACACCGGCGAGCTGGGCTTCGAGCTCCTGCCCCGCTGGGAGGACGCCGGCCGGGTGTGGGACGCGCTGCTCGAGGCGGGGGCCCCGCTCGGGCTGCTGCCCTGCGGGCTGGGCGCGCGCGACACCCTGCGGACCGAGATGGGCTACCCGCTGCACGGCCAGGACCTGTCGACCGACATCACGCCGCTCCAGGCCCGCGCCGGGTGGGCGGTCGGGTGGGACAAGGACCGCTTCTGGGGCCAGTACGCCCTGCTCGAGGAGCGGCGGGAGGGGCCGCACCGGCTGCTGCGCGGCCTCGAGTCGCTCGACCGCGGGATCCCGCGCTCCGGCATGGTGGTCAAGCAGGGCGAGCGGCGGGTGGGCGAGGTCACGAGCGGGACGTTCTCACCGACCCGGAAGCTCGGCATCGGGCTGGCGCTGCTCGACACGTCGGTCGCCGAGGGCGTCGAGGTCACGGTCGACGTCCGCGGTCGGCCGTCCCGGATGCTCGTGGTGCGTCCGCCCTTCGTCCCGTCCCACGTCCGATGAGCTCGCCTGACGGCGCGGTTCCCGGGCCGCGGGTGCTGCTGGTCGGGCTCATGGCGACCGGCAAGTCGACCCTCGGCCGGGCGATCTCGGAGCGGACCGGCTGGCCGGCCTACGACAACGACGAGCTGCTGCAGGCGAAGACCGGCTCCACCCCGGCGGAGCTGCTGGCCTCCTCCGGTGAGCAGGCGATGCGGGCCGCCGAGTCCGACGTCCTGGCCCACACCCTCCGGCTGCCCGCGCCGCTGGTGGCCGGGGTCGCCGCCGGCACCGTGCTGGACCCGGTCAACCGCCGGCGGCTCCAGGACGGTGGCCACGTGGTGTGGCTGCGCACCCCCGTGGCGACGCTCGTCACGCGGGTCACCGGCGACAACCACCGGCCGTTCCTGAGCGAGGACCCGGCCCGCGCGCTGCAGGAGATGGCCGACGTCCGCCACCCGCTCTACGCCGAGGTCGCCCACCAGGAGCTGGACATGGACGCGCTGTCCGTGCAGGAGGCGGCTGCGCTGGTGATCGAGGCGGTCGCCGGGTCGACGACGAGAGGGAGCCGATGAGCTGGACCTGGCGGTACGAGGACGAGAGCGGCACGATCGTGGTCCCGGACGACTCGGCCCCGCAGCAGGAGCCGTTCCCCAGCCAGGCCGACGCCGAGAGCTGGGTCGGGGAGTTCTGGCGCGAGCTGCTGGGTGCCGGCGTCGCTCAGGTCACCCTGCTGGAGGACGACCGGGTCGTCTACGGCCCGATGGGCCTGTCAGCCTGAGGCCCGGGCGGCCAGCGCGGCCAGCAGCTCGCGCTCGCGGGCGGCGCTGAGCCCGGCTGCGCGAGGGCGGTCCAGCCCCTGCTGCCGCTCCCACGCGAGGACGTCCCGCAGCAGCTCCTCCCGCGGGCGGTGCCGCAGCGCTGCTGCCCGCGCGCGCTGACCGGAGCGGTTCGACCAGCCGGCGTACGCGGGGTCGACCAGCCACATCGCGAGCGACTCCTCGCCCATGTACTGCGGGGCGCCCTGGTCGAGCAGCCAGTCGGCGGACGCCAGCGCGACCGGCCCGGTGTGGCCTCCGACCGCAAGCGACGCGGCGACCCAGTCGCCGAAGGCCACGACGGGACCCACCGCGTCGTAGGTGCCGCTCGTGCCGGCCCGTGCGCAGGCGAGCAGCCAGGCGCACAGGTCGCGGACGTCGACCACCTGGGTGGCGAGCTCCGGGGTGTCCGGCACCAGCACCGGGGCGTCCGGCTCGCGGGCCGCGCGCGCCACCCAGGCGCCGGAGCGGCCGGTGTGGTCGCCGGGTCCGCCGATCAGACCGGCCCGCGCGACGAGCAGCCTGGCGCCGAGGTGGGCTGCCGAGAGCTGCTCGCAGGTGACCTTCGCCGGGCCGTACTGCGATCGGTCCACGAGGTCCTGCTCCGCGGGCGGCAGCACCTGCGCCGTCTCGTCGGCGCCGGGCGCCGCCTGCGAGGCGTAGGCGCTGACCGAGGACACGTACGTCCAGTGGCGGGCGCGCGGCGCGAGCGCCTCGAGGGCGCCGCGGACGTACGCGGGCTGCCACGACACCTCGACGACCGCGTCCCAGTCGCGACCGGCGAGCTCGTCGTAGGCCCCGGGCGCGGCTCGGTCCGCGGCGACCAGCCGGGCGCCGTCCGCCACCTGCCCGGACTGCCCGCGAGCGAGGCACGTCACGTCGTCACCAGCCTCGAGGGCTGCCGTGGCGAGCTGGCGGCCGAGCCACGCCGTGCCGCCGAGCACGAGGACGTCCATGCCCGCAGTGGAGCAGCCCGACCGCGAGGGCGCCAGGGGGTTCGCCCCCGGCGCAACCCGGGTCAGGGACGCGCGGGCGGGCTCTTCGTCTTGTCGGGGTCGCTGATGACGACGTCACCGAGGACGTCGTCGATGGCGCTGAGCAGGTCGGCGTCGAGCTTCTTGCCGGCCGCGGCGGCGTTGTCACGCACCTGCTCCGGCCGGCTCGCGCCGACGATCGCGGAGGAGACGTTGGGGTTCGCGAGGACCCACGCGACGGCCAGCTGGGCGAGGGTCAGGCCGGCCTCGTCGGCGAGCGGCTTGAGCCGCTGGACCTTCTCCAGGACCTCGTCGCGCAGGAACCCCTTGATGAAGCCCGCCCCGGTCTCGTCCGTCGCGCGAGACCCCTCCGGCAGCGGCGCTCCCGGCTGGTACTTGCCGGTGAGCACGCCCTGGGCGATGGGCGACCAGACGATCTGGCCGATGCCCTCCTTCTCGCAGAGCGGCACGACCTCGCCCTCGATGACCCGCCAGAGCATGGAGTACTGCGGCTGGGAGGACACGATCCGGTCGAAGCCCATGTCATCGGCGATCTTCAGCGCGGCCGCGATCTCCGAGGCCTTCCACTCCGAGACGCCGATGTAGTGGACCTTGCCGGCGCGGACCAGGTCGTCGAACGCGCGAAGGGTCTCCTCGAGCGGCGTCTCGTAGTCGAACCGGTGGGCCTGGTAGAGGTCGACGTAGTCGGTCTGAAGCCGCTTCAGCGACGCGTGGCAGGACTCGAGGATGTGCTTGCGCGACAGCCCCCGGTCGTTGGCGCCGCTGCCGGTCGGCCAGTAGACCTTGGTGAACAGCTCGATCGACTCGCGGCGGGTGCCCTTGAGCGCTTCGCCGAGGACCGTCTCGGCTTTCGTCCCGGCGTAGACGTCGGCGGTGTCGAACGTCGTGATGCCGACCTCGAGCGCTTCCCGCACGCACGCGGTGGCCTGCTCGGCCTCCACCTGCGAGCCGTGGGTCAGCCAGTTGCCGTAGCTGATCGCCGAGACCTTCATGCCGCTGCGCCCGAGGCGCCTGAACTCCATGCTCCCGACCGTACGTGGCTCAGCGGGAGCGGGCATCTCCGGGGGTGACCCGCGGCGGGGGCAGCCGGAACCGCCGGAAGACCGTCGAGCGGAGCAGTCCGTACGCGATGTGGCGCCCCGTCCGCCCCTCGCCGGGGAACTCCGCCCGCACCGCCTTGCGGATAGCCGCGCCGGTGAGCGCGAGGTCGGCGGCGAGGGCCAGCAGGCCGGCCAGCCAGATCAGCAGCGCCAGGTCGAGGATGCCCGGCTCGCCGGTGGCTCCGGACACGACCTGTGCGACGACGAGGATCACGGCCAGGGGCAGCAGCAGCACACCGACGTTGTGCCGCAGGTCGACGGTGTCGCGCACGAGCGCCCGCACGGGCCCGGCGTCGCGCTTGCTGAGGTAGCGGTCGTCGCCTCGGGCCGCTCCCTCCTTGATCCGGGCGCGGGAGGCCGCGCCGGCCTCCTTCGCCCGCTGCGCCGCCTCCTTGCGGGTCTGCGGCGGGGGAGCGACCGGGCCGGTGCGCCGCCGCTGCGCCTCGCTGCGCTTCGGCGTCGGGCGCCCTTTGCCGACAGGGTCCTTGCCGGCGGGTGTCGTCACCGCCACAGACTAGCGACGAGCGCGTCCCCGCACCTGACGATCAGCGCCTACGGCAGCGCGAGCATCTGGTCGAGCGCCGCCTTGGCGTGGCGCGCCGTCTCGGGTTCGACGGTGATCCGGTTCGGCACGCGCCCCTCGACGAGCGACTCGAGCGTCCACACCAGGTGGGGGAGGTCGATGCGGTTCATGGTCGAGCAGAAGCAGACCGTCTTGTCGAGGAACACCACGGTCTTGTCCGGGTGCGCCTCGGCCAGACGGCGTACGAGGTTGAGCTCGGTGCCGATCGCCCAGGCGCTGCCAGCGGGCGCCGCCTCGAGCGTCTTGATGATGAACTCGGTGGAGCCGACGAGGTCGGCCGCCTGGACGACCTCGTGCGTGCACTCCGGGTGGACCAGGACGTTCACCCCCGGGACGCGCTCGCGGACGTCGCGGACCGAGTCGACGCTGAAGCGGCCGTGCACCGAGCAGTGCCCCTTCCACAGGATCATCGTCGCGGCCTGCAGCTGCTCGGCGGTGAGGCCGCCGCCGGGCTTGTGGGGGTCGTAGACGACGCAGTCCTCGAGCGTCAGGCCGAGCTCGCGCACGGCGGTGTTGCGCCCGAGGTGCTGGTCCGGCATGAACAGCACCTTGGTGCCGCGCTCGAGGGCCCAGCGCAGCGCCCGCTCGGCGTTGGAGGACGTGCAGATCGTGCCGCCGTGCCGACCGGTGAACCCCTTGATGGCAGCGCTGCAGTTCATGTAGCTGACGGGCACGGTGGACTCGGCCACCCCGGCCGCGGCGAGGTCCTCCCAGCACCGCTCCACCTGCTCGAAGGTGGCCATGTCGGCCATCGAGCAGCCGGCGGCGAGGTCGGGGAGCAGCACCGCCTGGTCCGGGCCGGTGAGGATGTCGGCCGACTCGGCCATGAAGTGCACGCCGCAGAAGACGATGAACTCCGCCTCCGGACGGGCAGCCGCCTGCTGGGCCAGCCGGAAGCTGTCGCCCGTCACGTCGGCGAAGTCGATGACCTCGTCGCGCTGGTAGTGGTGACCGAGCACGAACACGCGGTCCCCGAGCGCCGCCTTCGCGGCCCGGGCGCGGGCCACGAGCGAGGGGTCGCTCGCCGCCGGGAGGTCACCGGGGCAGTCGACGCCGCGCTCGGACGCCGCGTCGCTCCCGCGGCCGAGCAGCAGCAGCGCGAGGGGCGTCGGCTCGACACCGGGCATCAGGTCGAGCTCGGGGTGGGTCGTCACGGGTGCTCCTGTTCGACGGCCGAGATCGTGTCGCTTAGACGATAACAGCGCAGGCTCGCCTGTCCTTCCCGGTGCGTGCGAGGGTTGGCCGGTGCGCGTGCTCCTCGCCCCGGACGGCTTCGGCGGCACGCTGAGCCCGCGCGAGGCCGCCGACGCGATGGCCGCCGGCTGGCGGGCCGCCGCTCCGCACGACGAGATCGACCTCGCCCCCATGTCCGACGGCGGACCCGGGCTGGTCGACGTGCTGGCTGCCGCGCTGCCGGGGGCGGTGCGCCAGGAGGTCGTCGTGTCCGACCCGCTCGGCCGTCCGGTCTCCGCGGCCTACCTGCTCGACGGGTCGACGGCCTACGTCGAGAGCGCCCAGGCCTGCGGTCTCCACCTGCTCGCGGAGGCCGAGCGCGACCCGCTGCTCACCACGACGCACGGCGTCGGGCAGCTCCTGCAGGCGGTGCTGGACACCGGCGCCTCCCGCGTCGTCGTCGGGCTCGGGGGCAGCGCCACCAACGACGGCGGCGCCGGGATGCTGGCCGCGCTCGGCGTGACCGGCTACGGCGGTGACGGGGCCCGACTGCCACCCGGGGGTGCGGCGCTGCGCGGTCTCGTCCGGCTCGACGGCCACCCTGATCCGCGCCTCGCGGCGGTCGAGCTCGTGGCGGCGACCGACGTGGACAGCCCGTTGCTCGGCCTGCTCGGCGCCGCTGCCGTCTTCGGACCGCAGAAGGGGGCCAGCCGCGAGGACGTCGCGCTGCTGGACGCGGCCCTCGCCCGGTGGGCGGACCTGCTGGAGACCCATCTCGGCGTCCCCGTGCGCGAGCAGCCGGGTGCCGGCGCGGCGGGGGGTGCAGGTGCCGCGCTGCTGGCCCTCGGCGCCGTCCGGGCGTCCGGCCTCGGTCTGGTCGAGCAGGCGGTCAGGTTGGCCGACCGGGTGGCAGCGGCCGATCTCGTCGTCACGGGGGAGGGGACCCTCGACGGGTCGAGCCTCGCGGGCAAGGTCGTCGCCGGGGTGGCGGCGCTGGCCGCCGCCGAGACGGTGCCCTGCCTGGTCCTCGCCGGGGCCGTCCGGCTCGGTCGCCGCGAGCTGGGTGCGGCAGGCATCGAGGCGGCGTACTCCGTCGTCGAGCAGTCGGGCGTGCAGGCCGCGCTCACCCGACCGGCGCAGGAGCTGGCGTCGCTCGCGTCACGCGTCGCGCGGGAGTGGTCGCGGCCCGGTCGTGCGACAGTGGAAGGGTCCGGCACGTCGACGCGTTGACCGGATAGCACGACCGTCCGGCTCACGCACGGCCACGCCCGCACACCTACGGCCAGACCCACGGAGGCCCCATGACCGCCCCGGAGACCACCTCTCCCGAGACCACGACCGAGTCCGCCGTCGGCGTCGTCCTCAGCGACCCCGCCGCAGAGAAGGTCAAGGCGTTGCTCGCGCAGGAGGGTCGCGACGACCTGGCCCTGCGCGTCGCCGTGCAGCCCGGCGGCTGCTCCGGCCTGCGCTACCAGCTGTTCTTCGACGAGCGCTCGCTCGACGGCGACGCCCTCCAGACCTACGCCGACGGCAGCGTCCGGGTGGTCGTCGATCGGATGAGCGTCCCCTACCTCGCCGGCGCCACGATCGACTTCGTGGACACCATCGAGAAGCAGGGCTTCACGATCGACAACCCCAACGCCGGCGGCTCCTGCGCCTGCGGGGAGTCCTTCCACTAGGCAGTCCTCGGCCGAACAGGGCCGTACGCACGATGACGGCGCCGCCCCTTCGCGGGTGCGGCGCCGTCGTCGTGCCGGGTTCAGCTGCCGTAGTCGCCGTACCCGGCGAAGGCGCTGGCGGTCCCGGCGTCGATGTCCAGCGGTATGACGGCGCCCGAGTCGGGCAGCCGCACGACGAGCGGCGGATAGGCTCCCAGCACGCCGGAGACCTCCCGGCAGTCCTCGACGAGGTCGATGATCGAGCTCGCGTCCACGTCGGCCGGCATGTGCGGGTGAGGGGTCATGGCCCGACCGTAGGCAGTTACCGGGAGGTACCCAACCCCCTACGCGCGGGTAACGTGCCCGGCTCCGCGGCTAGGGTCCTCGGATGCGCATCGCCGTCGCCGGGTCCATCGCCACCGACCACCTGTTCACCTTCGAGGGCCGCTTCGCCGAGTCGCTGCTCGTCGAGCAGCTGAGCAACGTCTCGCTGTCCTTCCTCGCCAGCAACCTGCAGGTCCGGCGAGGCGGCACCGGCGCCAACATCGCCTTCGGCATGGGCGTCCTGGGTGCCTCGCCGCTACTCGTCGGTGCGGTGGGCACGGACGGGGCCGACTACCTGACCTGGCTGCAGGAGCACGGCGTGGACACCCGCCACGTCGTGGTGAGCACGACCCAGGCGTCCGCCCGGTTCACCTGCACCACCGACCGGGACCAGGCGCAGATCGCGACCTTCTACCCCGGGGCCATGTCGGAGGCGGCGCAGATCGACCTGGCGGACGTCGGCGAGCTGGACCTGGTGGTGATCGCGCCGGACGACCCGGGCGCGATGCTCCGCCACACCGCCAGCTGCCGGGACCGCGGGATCCCGTTCGCCGCGGACCCCTCGCAGCAGCTGACGTTCATGGACGCCGACGCGATCCGGGGGCTCGTCGACGGCGCCGACTACCTGTTCAACAACGCCTACGAGGCCGGGCTCATCCGCGAGAAGACCGGCTGGACGGGCGAGCAGGTGCTCGAGCGGGTGCGCACCCGCATCACCACCTCGGGCGCCGCGGGCGTGGTCGTGGAGCGCAGGGGCGAGGACCCGATCGAGGTCGCCGCGGCGCCGGCGAGGGTCGTCGCCGATCCGACCGGTGTGGGCGACGCCCTCCGGGCCGGCTTCGTGACCGCCACTGGCTGGGGCCTGTCGCTGGAGCGCTCGGCCCAGGTCGGCGCCGTGCTCGCGACCCACGTCGTCGAGACGGTCGGGACCCAGGAGTACGTGCTGTCCCCGCCGGACTTCCTGCAGCGCCTGGCGACGGCGTACGGCGACGCGGTCGCTACCGAGGTCGCGCCGTTCCTCACGGGCTGACCTCAGGTCGTCCGGCGGACGCGGTGCGCCGTCCCCGCACCCACCTGTCGCGCCCCGACGTACTCCTGGGACCTCATCCGGCACCAGGCCGGGATGTCGAGGGCTGCCGCCGGGTCGTCGCTCAGCACGTCGAGCAGCTCGCCGACGGCGACGTCCGGCAGGGCCCGGGCCAGCTCGATCACCGGGACGGGGCACGGCCGGCCGAGGCAGTCCACGACCCGTGCGGCAGGCTCGGCGCCCCGGGCGCTCACAGGTCGTCCACCCCGGCGTCGCGGCGCAGCCGGGCCACCACCTCGGGCAGCACGGCGAGGAAGCGGTCCACGTCCTGCTCGGTCGTGCCCCGGTGCAGCGACACCCGGACGTTGCCCGACGTGAGGACGCCCATCGCGGCGAGCACGTGGCTGGGCTCGAGCGTCGACGACGTGCAGCTGGAGCCGCTGCTGACCGCGAACCCCTCCCGGTCCAGCGCGGCCAGCAGGGACTCGCCGTCGAGGTAGAGGCAGGAGAAGGTCACGAGGTGGGGAAGCCGGCTCACCGGGTCGCCGACGACCTCCACGTCCGGCACGGTCGCTGCGATGCGCTCCCGGAGCCGGTCGACCAGCGGGCGGAGCCGAGCGTCCTCGGCCGCTGACTCGGCGACCGCTGACTGCAGGCCGACCGCGGCAGACAGGACCTGGGGGAGGCCGGGAGCCCCGGCCACCCGTCCGCCCTCGCGCTCGTCCGTCGGTAGTGGCGAGCGCCAGCGGGTGCCGGTGCGGACGGCCAGGACGCCGACCCCGGGCGGACCGCCCCACTTGTGCGCGCTGGCGGTCAGCAGCGACCAGCCTCCGGGGACGGCGCTACGGCCCACCGTCTGCGCCGCGTCGACGAGCAGCGGGACGCCGGCGGCGGCGCAGTGGTCGGCGAGCTGCTCGACGGGCTGCACCGTGCCCACCTCGTGACTGGCGCTGATCAGGCAGGCCAGTGCGGTGTCGGCGCGCAGCGCCTCGCTGAACCCGGTGACGTCGACACGCCCCAGCCGGTCCACGGGTGCGCTGGTCGCCTCCGTGCCGAGGTGAGCGCCGGCGTGCGCCACGGCAGCGAGGACGCACGAGTGCTCGACCGCCGAGTGCACCACGTGGGAGCCGTGCGCGGACCGGCCGCCGAGGGCGCCCAGCACCGCCAGGTGGGCGGCGGACGTGCCCGAGGAGGTGAAGGCCACCTCGTCGGGACGGGCCCCGATCGCGGCGGCGACCGCCTCCCTCGCCCCCTCCAGGAACAACCGCGCCCGGCGGGCCGCTCCGTAGAGCCGGGTCGGGTCCGCCCAGCCGTCGTCGAGGGCGGCCAGCAGCGCTTCCCGGGCGGCCGGCGACAGGGGCAGTGCCGCCGCCGCGTCGAGGTAGCCGCCCATGGCAGGCACCGTAGCCGTGCGCCGTGCCACGGGAGGACAAGCCCCGGCAGGAAGGCTCGAAGGGCCTGGGATACGCTCGCCCCCGCAGGATCCAGGGTTTCCCGACCGCGTGTCGAGCAGCCCCTGGGACCCGCCTCCCGTCCGCTTTCAGGAAGGCCCGAGAGGTTGAGCCCCACCCCCTCACCGGTGCGCAGCAGCCGGCTCCGCTCCAGCGCTCGGCTGGCAGCGGTGCTGGTGCCTGCCGGTCTGCTCGCGAGCGGCTGCACCGCTCGTGACGCCTACGAGAACAGCTTCTCCCTCGGCTTCCCCGAGCCGGTGACGAAGGAGGCGGAGGAGACCTACGAGCTGTGGCTCGGCTCCGCCGCCGCCGCCGCGGTGGTGGGGCTGTTCGTCACCGTCCTGATCGTCTTCACGATGCTCCGCTACCGCAAGAGCAGCGACACGCTCCCACGCCAGGTCCGCTACAACCTGCCGATCGAGGTGCTCTACACCGCCGTGCCCTTCGTGATCATCGCGGTGCTCTTCTACTACACGACGCTCACCCAGAACTTCGTGACCGAGGAGCAGGAGGGCGGCGCCGACGTCAACATCGGCGTGGTCGGCTTCCAGTGGAACTGGACCTTCCGTCACGACGACGCGGGCGTGCAGGTCACCGGTGTCCCGGGCCAGCCGGCGCAGCTGGTGCTGCCGACCGACACCCGGATCCGCTTCACCGAGACCTCGCCCGACGTCATCCACTCCTTCTGGGTCCCGAAGTTCCTGTTCAAGCGCGACGTCATCCCTGGTCGCGCCAACAGCTTCGAGATCACGATCACCAAGGAGGGGGAGTACATCGGACGCTGCGCCGAGCTGTGCGGCGAGAAGCACTCGGCCATGAACTTCTCCGTCAAGGCCGTGTCCCCCGAGGCGTACGAGGAGTACCTCGGGGCCCTGCGCGCCGACCCCGACAACGAGATCCGCACCGGTGCCGGTGACGGAGCAGTTCGCGACGCCGAAGAGATCTCAGAGCAGATCGCCGGGAGGCCCTCATGACCCTGCTCACCGACGCCACGACGCCGGTCGACGTCCGGCGGCCGAGCCCCGGTCCGGGCGCCAAGCTGGCCAAGGTCCTCACGACGACGGACCACAAGACGATCGGCCTGCTCTACCTGTGCACGTCGTTCGGCTTCTTCCTGCTCGCCGGCGCGATGGCCATGATTATCCGCGCCGAGCTCGCGCAGCCGGGCCTCGACCTCGTGAGCCCCGAGCAGTACAACCAGCTCTTCACGATCCACGGCACGATCATGATGTTCCTGTTCGCCCCGCCTGCCGCCTTCGGCTTCGCGAACTTCATCATGCCGCTGCAGATCGGCGCGCCGGACATGAGCTTCCCGCGGCTCAACGCCTTCGCGTACTGGCTCTACCTGTTCGGCGGACTCACGGTCGTCGCCGGCTTCCTGACGCCGGAGGGCGCGGCGGCCTTCGGGTGGTACGCCTACGCACCGCTCAACGACGTGATCCGCTCGCCCAGCCTGGGGGCGGACCTGTGGATCCTCGGTCTGCTGACCTCCGGCCTCGGGACCATCCTCGGCGCGGTCAACTTCATCACGACGATCATCACGCTCCGGGCGCCGGGCATGACCATGTTCCGGATGCCGATCTTCACCTGGAACATCCTGGTGACGTCGATCCTGGTGCTGCTCGCCTTCCCGGTCATCACCGGCGCGTTCTTCGCCCTGCTGGCCGACCGGCACCTCGGTGCGCAGATCTACAACGCGGACACCGGTGGGGCGATCCTCTGGCAGCACCTGTTCTGGTTCTTCGGCCATCCCGAGGTCTACATCATCGCCCTGCCCTTCTTCGGGGTGATCACCGAGATCATCCCGGTGTTCAGCCGCAAGCCGGTGTTCGGCTACAAGGGCCTGGTGTTCGCCACGATCGCCATCGGTGCCCTGTCGATGACCGTGTGGGCCCACCACATGTTCGCCACCGGTGCGGTGCTCCTTCCCTTCTTCGCCTTCCTGAGCTTCCTCATCGCCGTCCCGACCGGTGTGAAGTTCTTCAACTGGATCGGCACGATGTGGCGAGGCCAGATCACCTTCGAGACGCCGATGCTGTTCTGCCTCGGCTTCCTCATCACCTTCCTGCTCGGCGGTCTGACCGGTGTGCTGCTCGCCAGCCCGCCGATCAACTTCCACGTGACCGACACCTACTTCGTGGTGGCGCACTTCCACTACGTGGTGTTCGGCACGGCGGTGTTCGCCTTCTTCGCCGGCACCTACTACTGGTTCCCGAAGTTCACCGGCCGCATGATGAACGATCGACTCGGCAAGGTGCACTTCTGGTCGCTGTTCATCGGCTTCCACATGACCTTCCTCGTCCAGCACTGGCTGGGCGCTGAGGGCATGCCGCGTCGCTACGTCGACTACCTGCCGACCGACGGCTTCACGACGCTCAACATGGTGTCGTCCGTCGGCGCCTTCGTCCTCGGCGCCTCGACGCTGCCGTTCATCTACAACGTCGTCGTGAGCTTCCGCCGGGGCGAGAAGGCGGTCGGCGACGACCCGTGGGGCTTCGGCAACTCCCTCGAGTGGGCGACCTCCTGCCCCCCTCCGCGGCACAACTTCGTGACCATGCCGCGCATCCGCTCGGAGCGCCCCGCCTTCGACCTGCACTACCCGCAAGTGGCGGGCAAGGCGGAGTTCCATGCGTCTCCCGAGCAGGAGGTGACCCGATGAAGGTCGAGGGATACCTGTTCGCGTTCATCGCCGCGTTCCTGCTCCCGGTCACGGTCGTCTACTGGCTGCTGTCCAAGGACCCGACGGGTACGGCGTGCCTCGTCATGTCGATCGGCCTGGGGTTCCTGGTCGCGTACTACCTGCTGTTCACCGCCCGCCGGATGGACGCCCGGCCCGAGGACCGGCCGGACAGCGAGATCAGCGAGGGCTCCGGCGAGGTCGGCTTCTTCCCGCCGCACTCCTGGTGGCCGATCATGCTGGCCGCGTCGTTCATCACGACGATGCTGGGGCTGGTGATCGGGCCGTTCCTCGCGATGATCGGTGGCGTGATGCTCTTCATCTCGGCTACCGGGCTCCTGTTCGAGTACTACGTCGGCATCAACCGCAGTCAGGGGCACACGGTCGGCGAGCTGGCCGCCATGGGGGAGAGCCCCACGAGCCACCGCAAGTTCCTCGGCGAGTAGCTCCCCGCACCTTCACGACGGCCGGTCCCCGCGGGGGTCGGCCATCGTCGTGGCGGGCGCGGCCGGACGGCGGGGTGATTGCGGACCGTCTGCCGCCGTGAACACCGGCGGCGGGGGGCGGGGTTGGCGGGTTGACCACGATCGGCGGAACAGACGGGCCGGAGAGCCCCTCGAGCCGGTACAGGCAGGTAGCGAGCGCTTGTCGGCTGACCGGCGCGGTGGCACGGAACGTGCCGTGCGCGCACCCGGTCGTGATGCCGGTACTGGCCAGCCAGGACACCTGAGAGCAGGAGCCGCCGACGCCGACGCTGGAGAAGGGGTAACGCGTCGCAGGTCGTCGTGGTGGGGGCGCTGTGCGCGGTAGCGCTGCAGGAAGGCAGCCATCGCCTGCCGCGAGATGGCTCCCGTCGGGCAGAACGTTCCGTCGTCGTAGCCAGCCGGGATGCCGGTACCGGCGAGCCACGTGATCTCACCGCAGAAGGGGTCCGCGACGGGCACGTCCGGGAACCACAGCCGCGTGCAGGTGGGAGCGTCGGCGCCGGCGTGGGTGTAACGGTAGCGGTACGTGGAGAACGCCTGACGTGACACCGCCGCGGCTGGCCGGAAGGAGCCGTCGGCGTGGCCCGACGTGATCCCGGAGTCGGCGAGCCAGGCGATCTCGACCTTCGGCCCGTCGAGCAGCACGGCATGCTCCGCCACGTCGACGGACAAGCCCCAGCGGCGCGGCCCGACTGCGGTGTCAGCCGCCGTCCGGTCGCGGTCCAGGACGAGCCGTGAGCCACCAGCCCAAGGGTCGGCTCGTTCTCGCACCTACGGGGCGCACCCCCACGGCCTGCGCGTCTGCGCGGTGATCGGGGCCTCACGACGAAGGCCCCGCCCCCCGGGGTCGGGGAGCGGGGCCGGTCGACGTGCGGTGCGATCAGAGCTTGCGGCTACCGGTCTCCTCGAGAGAGGGCAGCGTCGCCTCGACGCGTTCCGGCTCGCGTTTGCGCCGCGGGCGGAAGAACCCGTCGCGCTCCGGCGCCTGCTCGAGAGCCGGCTGCTCATAGCCAGGCCCGTCCGGAGCTGGCGTCTCGGGGCCGGCGTCGAGTGCCTCGGCCTCCACCCGGGTGATGCCCACCTGGTAGACGTCCGGCAGCGGCACGGTCTCCTCGACGAACTCGCCGTTGGGCAGCCGCCGGATGGTGCCGCTCTCGATGCCGTGGTGGACGAGCTCCTGGTCGCTGCGCTGGAGGGCCAGGCACCAGCGCTTGGTGATCAGGTAGACGATCGGCGGGATGACGAACAGGCCGACCCGCAGGAACCAGGTCATCTGGTTGATGCTCAGGTGGAACACCGACGCGATGACGTCGTTGCCGCCGGCGATCATGAGCACGATGTAGAACGCGATGGACATGGCGCCGATCGCCGTGCGGACCGGGCGGTCGCGCGGTCGGTCGAGCAGGTTGTGGTAGCCCGTGTCCTTGGTGAACCTGCGCTCCAGCCAGGGGTAGAGCCCCAGGACGGTGAACAGGAGGCCAGGGAGCACGACGGTGGGGATGAGCACGCTGAGCGGCACGGTGTAGCCGAAGGCGCTGATCTCCCACGGCGGCATCAGGCGCGTGGAGCCGTCGAGGAATCCGATGTACCAGTCGGGCTGGGAGCCGGCGGAGACCTGCGAGGAGCTGTACGGGCCGTACAGCCAGACCGGGTTGATCTGGGCGAGGCCGCCGAGCGCGGCGAGCACGGCGAAGACGAGGAAGAAGAAGCCACCGGCCTTGGCCGCGTAGGCGGGGTAGAGGCGCGACCCGACGACGTTGTGCTCGGTGCGGCCCGGCCCGGGGAACTGGGTGTGCTTCTGGTACCAGATCATCAGCAGGTGGAAGGTGATGAGGCCCAGGATCGCCAGCGGGAGGACGAAGATGTGCAGCGCGTAGAGGCGGTCGAGCAGGGCATCGCCCGGGTACTCGCCGCCGAAGACGAGGAACGCGGCCCAGGTGCCGACCACGGGGATCGACAGCGCGATGCCGTTGGCGATGCGGGCGCCGGTGCCGGACAGCAGGTCGTCCGGCAGCGAGTAGCCGGCGAAGCCCTCGACCAGACCCATGACCAGCAGCAGCACGCCGATCACCCAGTTCATCTCACGCGGCTTGCGGAAGGCACCGGTGAAGAAGACGCGGGCGAGGTGGACGACGATCGCCGCCATGAACAGCAGCGCCGCCCAGTGGTGGATCTGCCGCATGATCAGGCCGCCGCGTACGTCGAAGCTGATGTCCAGCGTCGAGGCGTAGGCCTGCGACATCGTGACGCCCTTGAGCGGGATGTAGCTGCCGTCGTAGACCACCTCGGTGAGCGAGGGGGTGTAGAAGAACGACAGGTAGGTGCCCGTCAGCAGCAGGATGATGAACGAGTAGAGCGCGATCTCGCCCAGCATGAAGGACCAGTGGTCCGGGAAGACCTTGTTCAGGCTCTTGCGGATGTACCCGGCGCCGCCCAAGCGGTCGTCGACCCAACCCGCCGTGGTGTCGGCGCCCTTCTCGAGAACACTCATTAGCCGCGCTCCCAGTAGCTCGGTCCGATGGGCTCCTGGAAGTCGCCCTCTGCCACGAAGTATCCCTCGTCATCCACCGAGATCGCCAGTTGAGGCAGCGGCCGCGCGGCCGGGCCGAACAGCACGACGGCGCCACGGTCGGCCGCGAAGGTCGACTGGTGGCACGGGCAGAACAGGTGGTGGGTCTGCTGCTCGTAGAGCTTGACGGGGCAGCCCAGGTGGGTGCAGATGCTTGAGTAGACGACGTGGCCCTGGTAGGCCCACTCCTCGGCCTGGCCGTCGAGCTGCAGCTCCTCGGGGCGCATCCGGATGAGCAGGGCGGGGGAGTCGGCGCGCAGGGTGCCGTGGTCGACGTCGGGGAACACGCTCTCGACCCCGCCGACCAGCAGGTCACCGAGGCGTACGGGCGTGCCGTTCTGACGGATCAGGCGCACGCCACCCTTCCAGCCCGTGGTCGCGAGCTCGCGCTCCTTGTGCTGGAACCGGCCGAGGAATCCGACGAAGGGCAGCGGCAGCAGGGCCAGCGACCCCGCGCCGAGGATCAGGCTGTTGCGCAGCAGCTTGCGCCGGGGCAGGCCGCTGTCGGCCAGGCCCTGCCGCAGCGCCTTGCCGGTCGCCGCGCGCTCCTCGGGGGAGGAGCCCATGTCGTGGCGCTCCTGGACGGCCTCCTCGTCGACCATGAGGAGCTTGGCCCACAGCACCGCGCCCGCGCCGATGCCGGCGAGGGCGAGCGCCATGAAGGCGCCGAGCAGTGGGGTGAAGTAGACGTTGCCCGGCTCGCCGAACTCCTGCTCCACGGCGAAGAACGTGACCACGAAACCGATCACACCGACGACGGCGAGCAGGAAGACCGACGCCACGATGCGCTCGGCACGCTTGGCGTCGCGGTCGCTGAGCGGCAGGTGGCGCTCGTTGGGGGTCGGTTGGGGAGTGGAGTTGCTGCGGTACTGCTGGGCGTCCCGGCCCTGCGCCGCGAGCTCCGCCTGGCTGTCGCCGTTGCGGAAGCTGGAGTCGGAGATGTCGGACTCGCGGGAGTCGCCGCCGCTGCTCGCCTGGTCGCTGGAGACAGGCGAGGTGAGCCGGTCGCGGATCGAGCCGGGTTCGGGCTTGCCGGGCGGGGTGCTCACGAGCGTGCTCCGATCCAGAGGGTCAGGCCGACCAGAGC
>Ga0136611_10000434_pt1 | contig 27202 bp, 19 predicted proteins | sample AntDrymUQ2232306_2_FD_106645 | JGI IMG/M metagenome (GOLD analysis project Ga0136611, IMG submission 106645) | Polar desert sand microbial communities from Dry Valleys, Antarctica - metaG UQ223 (23.06) | ecosystem: Environmental > Terrestrial > Soil > Desert | place: Antarctica: Dry Valley...
GGCCGGAAGCCCTAGTTGCCGAAGTCCCAGCTCTCGCCGGAGTCGTACCGACCGAGCACGTTCTTGGCGATGAGGATCTTGTGCACCTCGTCCGGCCCATCGGCCAGCCGCAGCGTGCGTGCTCCCATGTACATCCCGGCCAGCGGAAGGTCGTTGGAGACGCCCGCTGCGCCCCACACCTGGATGGCCCGATCCACCACTCGGTGGTACGCATCCGGCACGTAGACCTTGATGGCCGAGATGTCGGTGCGTGCCTCTTGCAGGCCCTGGTCGATCTTCTCCGCCGCGTGGATGGTGAAGAGCCGGGCCGTCTGGATGTCGATGTAGCTGTCGGCGATGAAACCCTGGATGAACTGCTTGTCGCGGAGGAGCCCACCGTGCACCTGCCGGCTCGTGGCCCGCTCGACCATGAGGTCGAAGGCCCGCCACATCTGGCCGATGGAGTTCATGCAGTGAAAGATGCGCCCGGCGCCAAGGCGGTCCTGCGCGGCCTGGTGACCCTGCCCCACGGCGCCGAGGATGTTGTCCACCGGCACCCGCACGTCTTCGTACTTGATCTCGCAGTGGTCGGAGGTGTCACGACCCCAGATGCCGATGCCCCGCACGATGTTCACGCCCGGCGCCTTCGACGGCACGATGATCTGAGCCATCTGGCCGGAGCGGAAGGCTTCGTCGGACGAGTCGTCCTGCACCCGGCACATGACGATGAAGAAGTCGGCGGCGATGCCGTTGGAGGTGAACCACTTGTGCCCGTTGATCACCCACTCGTCGCCGTCACGAACAGCCTTGGTGGTGAGTGAGCGCGGGTCGGAGCCCGGGTTGTGGGGCTCGGTCATCGAGAAGCCCGACTCCATCACGCCGTCGATGAGCGGCATGAGCCACTTCTCCTTCTGCTCTGCGGTGCCGTACTTCACCAGGATGCTCTGGTTGCCCGAGTTTGGAGCGACCACGCCGAACAGCGACGCAGCGCCGAGGGCGTAGGCCAGCACCTCGTTCATGTAGGCGTGAGTCAGGAAGTCGAGACCCATGCCGCCATACTCCTGCGGTAGGTGCGGCGCCCAGAGGCCGGCCTTCTTGACCTTCTCCTTGATGTCCGCCCGCAGTTCAGAAGCCTCGGCCCGCTCGCGTTCGGACACCGTGCCCCGCCGGGCGCCCCACAGCTTGGTCTCGTTCGGGAGGATGTGGTCGTTGACGATCTCCGCCGTTCGGCCGCGGATGTCGTTGATCCGCTCGTCGAGGGTGGGGATGGGCTTGACGTTCATCGGCATGGTGCAGCGCTCCTCTTCGGCGTTCGACTGAAACCTAGGTGCTGGTCGGGTTCGGGCGCTCGACGGGGTGGCGCAACCTCAGCGCCCGGAGCGTGACCGAGTTCCGCCCTGCCCCCCGTGGCCACCGCCGCTACCGCTCGGACGGCCGAAGCGCCCTCGGCTCGGAGGAGTCGGCTGAGGGCCCCGACGGGCGCGGCGGGCGGACGAGCCCTTGTCCTCCCGGCCTTCCACCGGCATGCCCAGCGACCGTTGCAGGGTGCGGGCGTTGCCGGCTTCCCCCTCGGTGACGAACGATACGACCACGCCGCTGTTGCCGGCCCGGCCGGTGCGACCCGAGCGGTGGACGTAGTCCTTGGCGTCGGCCGGCGGGTCGTAGTGCACCACGCAGCCGACATCATCCACGTGGATGCCGCGAGCGGCAACGTCGGTGGCGATCAGCGCCTGCACGCTGCGCCCGGCGAAGGCAGCGAGCGCCCGATCGCGCTGGGCCTGGCTGCGGTTGCCATGGATGGCGACGGCGGAGACGCCGGCCCGCGCCAGCTGGGTGGTGAGGCGGTCGGCGCCGTGCTTCGTGCGGCAGAACACCACCGTCGATCCGTGCTTCTGCACCAGCTCGGCGGTACGGGCCACCCGCTCCTCTCGACCCGTCTCCAGGAAGAGGTGGGTGGTGCGATCGATGTCCTCCTGCGGAGGCGTGATCTCGCAGCGCACCGGGTTCTGCTGGTAGCGGCGGATCAACACATCGACGGCGCCGTCGAGCGTGGCCGAGAACAAGAGCGTCTGACGATCGGGCCGCACTGCGTCGAGGATGCGGCGAACCTCCGGGAGGAAGCCCATGTCCGCCATGCGGTCGGCCTCGTCGAGCACCACGATCTCGACGTCGTCGAGCTTCAGGACACCCCGCTGGACCAGGTCGGTGAGTCGGCCGGGGCAAGCGACAGCGACGTCGACACCGCGACGGAGCACCTTCAGCTGGGGGGTGAAGCCGACACCGCCGTAAAAGGTGGCCACGCTGCGCTGGCGCAAGGCGAGCAGGGGGGCCAACTCATTGCCGATCTGGGCGGCCAGCTCGCGGGTGGGCACGAGGACGAGGGCTCGGGGCCGAGCCGGACGGGCCCGGTTGACCAGCGCGGCCAGCGGGATCCCGAAAGCGAGGGTTTTTCCGGACCCTGTGGCGGCCCGGCCGCAGACGTCAGCGCCGGCCAGCCCGGACGGGATCGTTCCGGCCTGGATCGGAAACGCGTCATGGATGCCACGTGAGGCAAGGTGGTCGACGACGTCGGCGGACACGCCGAGGTCGGCAAAGGTGGACTGCATTGAGGTGATGCTCCTGTTCGAACCCGCGCATCGTTGCACGGCGGCATGGGACGCGACGGACCCGGGGTCGGCACCTTCGTCGGCCCGGTTGCAATTGCCCGGGGCGTGCTGCGTCGCTGGCAGCGGAAGGAGTGGCCGATGGAGAACGGATCTCCGGCGGCCCGTCGGGCCCCGTCTGGAGCCGACGTTCGCCTCCAGAAGTCGGAGACGACTCGCCTACGTTAGCAGCGGTCAGCCGGCACCGGGCGCGCACCAGGCCGGCCGGGACTCACCCGGCGTCGCCGAAGGAGAAGATCCCGCCGTCCGAGGCCAGCATCCAGTAGCCGGCGCCTGTCGGCGTCGGTGCCATGGCGACGACGGGCTGCTCCAGCGCGAGCCCACCCGTCGAGCCGTAGAAGAACGCGTCACCGAAGGAGAAGATGCCGCCGTCCGAAGCCACCATCCGATAGCCGTTGCCGGACGGCGACCGGGTCATTCCCGCGATGGGCTGGTTGAGGACGATGTCACCGGTGGAGCCGTAGAAGGCAGCGTCGCCGAAAGAGAAGATGCCGCCGTCCGAGGCCACCAGCCAGTACCCCTGGCCCGATGGTGTCGACGTCATGCCCACCACCGGACGGTTCAGCACGAGGTCACCGGTGGAGCCGTGGAAGGCAGCGTCGCCGAAGGAGAAGATGCCGCCGTCCGAGGCCAGGAGCCAGTACCCACGACCCGACGGGGTCGGTGCCATGGCGATCATGGGCCGGTTCAGGGCGAGCTCGGCGGTCGAACCGTGGAAGGTCGAGCCTCCGAAGGGCAAGACCGCGCCGTCGGAGGTCACGAGCCAGTATCCGGATGCGGATGGGTTGGCAGCGACGCCTACGACGGGCCGGCTCAAGTCGCCTACCTCGCCGTGGTCCGTGGCGTCGCCCCGAGGCACCAGCGTGCCGGTCGCTCCGGCGATCCAGTAGCCGTTTCCCGAGCTGGTCACCGCCATGCCGACCGCTCGGTCACCGCCGAGGCCCACTTCAGCGACAGGAGAACCGGTTGACAGCGCCCGCACGGAGCCACCCGAGCATCGGTTCGCCCGCTTGCCGGTCGTGAGGCACCGGGGAGTCGTCGTGGGGGGTGCCGTCGTCGTTGTCGTGGGCATGGTCGTCGTGGTCGGCGCAGGCGCAGTCGTCGTGGGCGGTGCCGTCGTGGGTGTCGGCCGAGTCGTCGTGGTCGGAGCTGGCATCGTCGTGGTCGGCGCTGCGGTCGAGGTGGTGAGCTGGCCCATCACGAAGCCTCCGCCGGTGAACCCGACGTAGACCTTCCCTGGCACCTCGGGATCGCCGGCCATTGCGGTCACCCGCTGGTACCAGCCTCGGGGATAATCGACAAGGAAGCTCCAGCTTTCCCCAAGATCGCTCGAACGATAGACGCCGATCTGGCCGCCGACTCGCCCGTACGTGAACAGGGTAGGATTTCCGCCGGATTGCATGGGTGCACCGACCGCCAGAACATGAGCGTCCAATACTTGGGACTGCTCGGTCCATGTGACGCCGCCGTCGGTTGATCGCCAATATGGGTGCCCTCCGCTATCGGTCGGTCCAGCTATTGCGAACAGCAAGCCTGGCTTACCCGGGATGGCGACGAGGTGGGCATTGAACCGGAAGTCCCAATAGGCTCGACGCAAGCCAGTGGTCGTGGTCTTCACCCAACTGGCCCCCCGGTCGACCGTCTTCCACAGTGCCGAGTCGCCGGTGATGTCATTGCCACCCAGCGCATAGAAGGTCCCCGGCTGGTGGGGATCGGCCGTGAGGATGCGTCGCTTCAGGTAGTGCGCAGGGTGCAAATAGTCACCCGCAACCACACCATTGAGTACTGATGCCCTCCATGACGCACCTCGATCGGTCGTGTAGTAGGCTTTCGCGCCCACGTTCGAGGGGACCCAGACCAAGTTTGCGCTATCCCGGGCCGAAACAGCGATGTTGCCGAACTTCAAGTCGGCCGGCGCGGTGCCCCCCGCAAGCGCACCGAATCGAGACCAGGAGGCCCCGCCATCGAGGGAGAAACCTGACGCCCGCCGATCGGCGTGCGTGGAACTCCACGGGTCCTGGTGGTCGTCCAGCACGGCAGCCAAGAAGTTCGGGTCGTCGGGCGATGAGGTGACGTCCCACGCGGAACCGAACTCTTTGCGGTAGGGCGGGTAGGCACCGCCGGTCTCGGGCGTGGGGTGTCGGAAGAGGCCCCGGTCCCATGAAGCCGTTATCAACGGCTGGCCCGGCGGCTTGACTGCTGCGTTGGACACGAGCTCCTCGATCCCTCGGGACGCGAAGGTCCACGTCACCTCGGAGTCCGACAGGTCGGTGCTGCGCCACATGCCCATGCCCTCGGCGAACCACAGGCGCCCCGGCCGGGCCGGATCGAACGCGAGCGCACCGCCGGACATCCAGCCCTCGATGTCGACGCTGGTCGCCCAGGAGTCGTTCGGGCTAGCGGCCAGGGCGATGTCGAGCGCCGCCCAGGAGGCCCCGCCGTCCAGGGACCTCCAAAGCTTGCCGTCCCTCACGCCGTCGTCACCGACGAAGACGCGAGAGGGGTTCAGCGGGTCGACAGCCACCATGGCGAAGTCCCCGCCTGGCTGCGGGCTGACATTCGTCACACGGCTCGACCGGTCGACGCGCAGCACCGTGGAGCTGCCCCCGTTGATGACGACGTACAGCGTGCCGTCTGCAGCAACCTCGGCATCGCGCGGCACCCCGTTGGTCACCGAATGTAGGACCCGCCACGTGCTCCCGCCGTCATCCGTGCGCAGGATGCCGACATTCTGCACCCCGGCCCATGCCCCCTGCGTCCTGCCGGCGACGACCGGGCTCTTGGGGTCGAAGAGGGTGAACATCACACCGGCCGGCTCGCCGCTCCCCGCAACGCCGCCCGGAGCCGCAGTCTGCTTCCAAGTTTGCGCGCCGTCCTCGCTGCGCCAGAGGCCCTGAGTCCGTGAGCCGAACATGACGACGTTGGCGTCCGCCGGGTCGACGGAGAGCCGCTCACCAGCCCAGCGCCAGTTGGCATTGCCGTCGATCTTGAACCTCGCTCCGCCGTCGCGCCACGTCCGGCCGCCGTCCGCACTACGAAGGATCCGGCCTTCGGCGGCATGGAGGTTGCCGCCGGCAGCGATGTAGAGGATGTTCCCGTCCGATCCCGCTACCGCCAGGCTCTCGACGTTGTAGTCGCCCCCCATGGGGTTGGGCACGCCGGGGGTCACGAGCATCTGGGACCAGGCCTCGGTCGACTCATCCCAGCGATAGGTGCCACCGACGTCGGTTCGTGAGTAGACCTCACCGGTCGGGCCGGTCACCATCCCGGTCACCCAACCTCCGCCGCTCGTGTTGACCGCCGACCAGGTCGTGGGCGACGTCTCCGCCCCCACAGGCTTCAAGGGCGAGAGGCCCCCGATGCCGCCGACGTTGGTCAGGAGGCCGGCGATCAAGACGAGAGTCAAGATTCTCTTTGCCAGGCGTCGCATGCCTGGAGGTTCGACCGTGCAGGGTGCTGGGTTGAATCAAGGCGAATTGGGTTAATTGCAGCCCGCACCTAGCCGATGAGAGGCCGTCGGAGCGGTGAGGTCAGGCGCGGCCGGCGGCTCCGGCATACAAGGTCACCTCCTGACCGCCGGGGAGGCTGGGCCTCGGGCGAATCCCACGTTGCGGCCCGGCACCGAAAGCTCGGTCACAATGGTACCCATCTCGACTTCGACGACGGCGGAGGACTTGCCAGAAGCCCTACCCCCGGGCCGCCGACACATCAACCAAGGGGAGTGTCAAGCCTTCGCGCGCTGGCGTCGAAGTCGAGACCTTCGCCGCGCGCGCAACGCCGAACCACCCCGTCGGGCCGGCGCAACGGAGCGAGCGCGCCTCCACCACCTACCTTGCGGACTGCCCGAGCGCGTGGTGCATCGTCCTGCCGGCCGCCTCGTCGCTCCCAGTCATGTCGAGGCACTGATGCGCAACCTGCAAGATCTCTTCAAGCTCGGCCGGCTGGACGCCCGGTGATGCGGGACGAAGGTCGACGAGTGATAGAGCGGCACTTCGAATCAAACCTCGAGGCCGCGCCCTTGGCGGGACTGTCCCGCGACGTGCAACTAGGTCCACCATGACCGTCGATAGAACGGGCCGCCGCATCTCCCGGGGCGACCCTTCGGACCTCGGCCCGGTAGGCACCACACTTGGGCAGGTCTACGTCAGCGGCACGGTCCTGTACTCCTTCGGGGTGCTCTACGACCGCCTTCCACCCCTCATGTCCATCGTCCTCTTGGTGCCTGCAGCGGCTTGCCTCGTGCTGGCGCCGCGCCGACGGGTCCTCGCCGTGCGGGTCTCACTGCCGATGCTCTGCCTCTTGGGATGGCTAGTGGCGTCGTGGTTGTGGTCTGCCTCTCCCGCCCAGACGTTCCTCCGCCTCTGGACCCTGATACCTCTGCTGCTCGGGCTCATCGTGGTCACGAGCCTTCTCCGTATGGAACATGTCGTGGTGGCGCTCCGCTGGACCATCCGCATCGCGCTGCTCCTTGTGGTCGCCACGCTGCTCACCCAGCCGGCGTCGCGAGTCAGCGGCAGTGACGCGTTTCGAGTGGCCGGATGGCGAGGCTCGTTCGTCGACAAGAACAGCATGGCCCTGTTCCTGGTCTTCGCCCTGGCTACCACCCTTGCCCTTGACCGCAGACGGAACCGCTGGCTCACCATGGCGATGATCATCGTCCTGCTGTTGGGATCGTCCTCGGCCACCGGCATGTCCGGGGCTGGCTTGGTGGTGGTGCTCTACGTCTGGCTCCACCTTCTGCGGAAGCGGGCGCCCCGACGCTCGTCCGCCTTCATTGCCTCCTCGGCGGCGGTGGCAGCCACGGTTGCCGTCGGTGTGGGGGCGAACCTCGCGTCCATCCTCGAGATCTACGGCAAGGACCCCAACCTCACCGGCCGGACGGAGATCTGGGCCGCAGTAGCTGGCGCCATCCGCGAGCGCCCCGCACTCGGTTACGGCCTCGGCGGGCCCCTCAACGTCAATTCACCCTCGGCTGTCACCCTCGAGCTGTGGCGCTCGATCGGCTTCGAGGCCGCCCATGCCCACAACGGAGTGCTGGATCTGGTGGGCCAGGTGGGGCTGATTGGACTGGCGATCTACCTGTTCGTCGCTGGGGCGACGATCGCCGGAGCCTGGTTCGCGCTCCGGCGCTCGCCCATGACCTCCCCATGGGTCTTGGTTACGGTTTCAGCTCAGCTTCTGATGTCGGTCTCGGAGAACGTCCTTTTGGGACCGTGGCTGGTGGTGCTTGTGCTCCTGCAGGTTCCCTCGCTGCTGCCGCCCGACCGGCTCCGCGAACACGCCGGCTCGGCTGCTCGGCGGCTACCGCCGAGCGCGTCGTTCGGGTTGCCCCGCGACGCGCACGCCGCGGGTGCGATGCCTGAATGACGATCGGGAACAGCTTCTCCTGGAAGTCACCAAGGGCCCAACCGACCTCCTCTACGCTCGTCATCTCGAGGCCAGACGCCGGGGTGGCCAGCACGACCGCGTCTGCGACGGCGGCAGCTTCCATGGCTGCGGACGAAGCTGTCGGAGGTGGCGTGTCGAAGACGATGATCTCAGCTCCGGCGCTGACGAGTGCCTGCGTCACACTCCGCACCTCGCTCCGCTGCATGTCCCGATTCAGGCCGCTGAGCACCGACAAGTTGGCTACGCCGGACGCGACGCTCGCCCGGTCGAGTGATTCACCCCGCAGGACTGCGCCGACACCTGGGGCCTCGTTCGCTCCGAGGACGGCTGTCAGCGAAGAGGGGGCGGCGACGGCTGCGTCTACCAGGACCACCTGACGACCGGAGCGGGCGAATTGCTGAGCCAACGACAGAGCTACGGTCGTCGTGCCGCAGCCGAGCGTCGCTCCCGTGACCGCCACAATGGAAGGGCGGTCGAACGGGCATATGCGGTCCACCTGCACCCATAGGGCACGCTCGCCGGCACTTGTTCCGCGCACCTCATCCAGCACGGCCGCCGGCGAGCGGCGCAACCTTCGCTCGTAGTCGAACCGGGCGGCGATACGTCGACCCAAGGCATCTTGCAGATCCTGCTCGTCCACCACTTGGCTCGAGAAGCGGGACGTGAGCACTGCCAGGCCCGCACCGAGGAGACCGGCGAAGGCCACCATGGCCAGCCGCTGCAAAAGTAGCGGCTTCCCGATCGGCTGCTCCCCGACGATGGCGGTCTGCAGGATGGAGCTGCGCCCCGTGCGGCTCCTCTCCTCTTCCAGGCTCTGGCGCTGGCTCAGGAGCTGGTCGTACTCGGCCAAGAGCTGCTGCTGCCGGGAGGCCGCTTCGGGCGCAATGGTGCGCGGATCAGGGATGGCCAGCGGTGTGGGCTGGCCCAACCTCGCGAGGAACGGTGCCACGGCGCTCGACAGCTCCTGGTTGACCGCGGTGATCCTTGCGCTGACGTCGGCGATTCGCTGATTCACGCGAGTCAGCTCCGGCGCCATCGTCGCTTCCGCTCGCGTGGCTGTCACCTCGAGGTACACGACCGCGTAGGCATTAGCGATGCGCGCGGCCCGCTGTGGATCGGTGGCCAACACCTGGATCTCCACGACATCTGCCCCCGGAATCTCCTGAAAGGCGGCGCCAGTTCGCACAGAGCTCGGTGTCTCGCCCCCCACCCGCTCCGCCACGAGCGCGGCGGTGCCCACGCTCCGTAGCACTGAGAGCTGGCTGATGAGGTTCCGCTCCAGGGAGTTGGCGTCGGTGGCGCCGGCCGAGGACGGCCCGATCAAGAGCTGTGCGCTCGCCCGGTACTGCGGCTCACCTTGTGGGAGCAGGAGCGCGGCTACCAGCCCGAGCACGAGAGCCCCGACGATCAACCACATGCGCCTTCGGACCGCGCCGAGAACGAAGCCGATCTCCATGGTGCCGGTCACCTGTGGTCACCGAGTGACGTGCGGGGCGGCGCGTGCCCATGGACCACCTGGAGCGTCATCGGCCCAGGGTACCGCCGACCGGGGTTGTGCCTCCCGCGCCGCTGGTGCTGCCACGCGGGACTAAGTGTGACTCGGGGGTCGAACCCCTCCGGCCGCCATGGTGATGAGCCGACCCAGATCATCGAGCCGGGCGTGGCCGTCACCGACGGCACGCCGGACGTCGGGTTCACCGAGCGGCTCGACTCCCCGAGGTCCAGTGGCCATCAGTCGTCGACGGGGCGCTCATGCTTGCGGCCGTGGGGCGCAGCAGCCGTTGCGCACTCCTGCGCGAAGAGCTCTGTGAGGCGATGCGCGCCACGGCGGATGTCGAACTCGCTTTCGATCACGGCACGGGCGGCGTCGGCCAGCGGGCGGGCGGCACAAGGCCGCTCGAGCACCTCGAGCAGCACTCCAGCGAGTCCTTGGACGTCACCGGGTCGCACCAATCGGCCACTGACACGGTCCTCGATGAGCTCGGGGATGCCCATGACCCGCGTCGCCACGACCGGTGTTCCCAGCGCCATCGCCTCCATCAAGACGACTGGGATGCCTTCGGCGAAGCTCGGGAGGCAGAAGACGCCACTCCTGGCATGGAGCTCACGCAGCTCCTCGGCGTCCCTCACGCCGGTGAACTCCACGGCCTCGCTGAGCCCGAGCTCCACGGCCCTGCGCTCGAGCGCGTCCCGGTACGGCCCGTCCCCCGCGACCACCAGTCGGGCGTCCGGGATCTGGACCCGGACGGCCACCATGGCCTCCATGAGCAGATCTATCCCCTTCGACGGCACGAGGCGGGCGACCGTCAACACCGTCATCGTGCGGGCGTCGTCCGGGAGCCGGGCGAAGTCCTCCAGACGGAGACCGCACCGCACGATGTGCACGTTCCGCCACTGCTCGGGTGCTGTCACGGTCATGACCTGGCTTCGGGCGAACCATCCGATGGCTGCGACGAAGCGAGCATTCGCCGCCTTGTCGGCGAGGCGTCGTCCCGGCATGTCGAAGAACTCGGCCGAGCCGTGGATCGTGATGCTCCAGGTCTGAGGACCGATTTCAACGTGGCGTCCGTGCTCAGCGGCGAGCTCCGCCACATCCGACGCGACGTTGGCAAAGTGCGCATGGAGGTGCTGTAGCTCGTTCCGCTTGGCCCAATCCCACACAAGGGCGGCCTCAGCTGCGTAGAAGAGCCGCCACAGTGCAGCGCGCGCGCCGGGTGTCCTTCGTCGGAACGACGACCGCACGAGCCGCGCTATTGCGCAGGGGCGGCGGAGCACCACTGCGAGGAGGCGCAGCGCCATCCTGGCCCGCATCGCGGAGAGCACCACGAACGTTCCGGCCTCCTCCGCCCGGTTCGTCGGGTCGTGGAGGTCGAACCCTTCGGCCGGCCGGATCGAGGCCACCTTGACGATGGCTCCGGCAGCCCGCACGGCCTGCACCTCTCGCAAGATGAACGTGTGTGAGAGGGCGGGATATCGGTCCACCACGTATCCCACACGAGGCTGCGGCGAGGGCACGGAGGCGAGGGTACCGCGGAGGCGCTCTTTCGGTGGCCGCCGCCGGCCGCGGGATCGTAGGGACCACGGCGTGCGTAGGAGCGGCAAGCCGGACGCGCGCGGATCGCCCTCGAGATCCACGCTGCATTCGGGGGTGGCGCACGAGCAGGCCGTGGGGCACTCGCCTGAGTCCGGCGGCTGACCAGCGCGGCTCGACGGTCGGCAGGCGGCGAGTTCGGGCCGGACGGCTCAGGCCGCCGGTGCGCGCCGTGAGCTCACATCCCGCTCCCAAGAGAAGTCCTGGGCCCGGAAGCGTCGGCGTGCTCTGATCTCGGCCACGACGTTCAACGCGGCATAGACCGGCATGGAGGTCCACAAGCGGCGATCAGCAGCGACGACGCCCAGCCAGCTGCTCCGTGCTCCGTGCTGGCGAACGTTCAGGCTCGGCTCCATCTCGAGCTGTCGCTGGGCCAGGAACGCCCTCGTCTTGATCCTCACGATGTCTGCTGCCGACCATGGCGCCTGCACGAGCGACCGGCTGCCCTCCACCAAACGCCGCTCCTCCCCCTCGAAGTGGCTGAGGACGTAGTGGTCGTCGGCGATCAGGTCGGGGAACTCGCCGAAGCGGGCCCGTCCTTCCTCGGACAAGACGTAGATGCCTGAGCTGGCCATGCCGTCGCGGAAGAAGGGGAGCTGCATCCACACCCTGAAGAACGACCGCACCACCCAGGGTCGTCCGCTCAGCTCTACATCGAGCCGAGGCACGGCGACGAGCGCCCCTCGCCCGACAGCGTCGACCAGTGCCCGCAGGTGCTCCGTGGTGACCTGGACGTCTCCGTCGACGTAGCAGCGTGGGAACCCCGCAGCAGCGCGGTCACCGAGGTTCAGAGCGTGCCGCTTCGACGCGACCTCAGTCTCGATCACCGTGACCGCCGGCCCGAAGCTGCGTGCGACCGCGGCGGTGGAGTCGGTGCAACCGTTGCAGACGACGATGACCTGGAGCTCGCCTGGCCGTGCGTCGGCGAGCAGCGCGTCGAGGCAGCCCTTGAGGCTGACCTCCTCGTTGTGCGCCGGGACGATGACGCTCACCATGGCCGCAGATGCACCGCTCTCTCCTCCCATATAGTGCCCGAGCCTATTGTGTCTTCGAAACGGACCGAGCGTACGCCGCCCGCCGTGCGCGGCGCAGTCGCACTTCTGCGCCGGACTGACCGTGGCGACGATCGGAGGGCAATGGAGCGGGTGGGCGTGGTGGTGATCGGGCGGAACGAGGGTGCGCGCCTGGCTCGATGCCTGCGATCGGTCGACGGGCACTCCCACGCCGTGATCTACGTCGACTCAGGCTCGACGGACGCCTCGGTGGACTTGGCGCGCTCCATGGGAGCGCACGTCATCGCCCTCGACATGAGCACCCCCTTCACCGCGGCGCGAGCCCGCAACGCCGGTTTCGACCGCCTGCTGGCAGCTGCTCCCGACCTCGAGTACGTGCAGTTCGTGGACGGGGACTGCGAGCTGGTCGAGGGTTGGCTGCCAGCCGCGGCGCAGGCGCTCGACGACGACCCCACCGTCGCCGCCACGTTCGGTCGCCTCCGGGAGCGACATCCCGAGGCCTCCGTCTACAACCGGCTGGCCGACATCGAGTGGGACACGCCCATCGGCGAGACGACGGCCTGCGGGGGCAACGCTCTGATGCGCGTCGCTGCCTTCCGCCAGGTCGGAGGGTTCGATGCGACGCTCGCGTCGGTGGAGGAACCGGAGCTGTGCCAGAGGTTCCTCCGGGCGGCATGGAAGGTCTGGCGCCTCGATGCCGAGATGGGCCTGCACGACGCGGCGATGCTGCACTTCCGCCAGTGGTGGACGCGAACGGTGCGGAGCGGGTACGGGTTCCTCGACGCGTCGACCCGGTTCGGAGCGGGTCCCGACGGCTCCTTCGACATCCACGTCAGGCGCGCCCGGCGCTGGTCGTTGGGATGGCCGTCGCTGGTCGTGCTGGCCAGCGTGGCCGGTCGTCTGGCAGGGGGTCGCCGGATGGCGGTGGTGACCGGCGGAGCCGTCGCCATGGCGCTGCCGGCGCAGATGGCTCGTCTTGCGGTCCTGTGCCACCGGCGCAGAGCGCTCGGCTGGAGAACGGCCGTCCCGTATGGAGTGCTGACGATGGCCGGGAAGTGGCCGAGCATGTGGGGTCAGCACCAGTATCGACGAGACGCTGCGGCTGGGTGTCATGCACGCTTGATCGAGTACAAGTAGAGCTATCGCGCCCGCTGCGCAGCGGTCAGGTCTTGGTCGGGGGGCCTGCCGCGCCATGGAGGGGCGGCGACGCCAGCGACGCGTTGTGACGGCGCTGGTGGTGCAGCAGGCCGACCCATGCAGCGATAGCCAGGACGATCTCGCTGACGAAGGTCCCGATGGCGGCACCGCGCCATGTGTAGCGAGGGATCAGAGCCACGTAGAGGATGAGCGACAGCAGCGCGGCGCCGACCGTGAGCCCAGTGCGCAGGCGGACCTTGCCCAGCCCGAGCAGGCCGTTCAGGCCGAAGTCGGCGATCGGCCGGACGGCGACGACGAGAGCCAACACCCGCAGCATGGTGACGGAGCCACGGAACTCGTCTCCGAGGACGATCGTGACCAGCGGGGCGAACACCGCGACGAGCACGGCGAAGATCAATCCGTAGCCAGACCCGAGCAGCGAGAACCGCAGGGCGCGTCGAACGTGCTGATTGTGAGCTGTGGAGTCGTGCTCCAGGAACCGGCGGTGGCTGGCGCCCAGGAGTGAGCGGATGGGCAGCATGCCGAACAACACCAGCCGGTATGCCGCGGCGTAGAGCCCGGCGTCGGCGCCGACGTTCGCGGCGGTCATGACCACCTTGTCCCCGTCGCTCTGCACGCCCGAGGCGGAGATGGCCATCGAGTACAGGGCGCTGCTGCGGGCGTGGAGGAGCTCGGGGCGGCCCGGTCGCACCGAAACGCCGTACCGGCGACCGACGCCTACTGCCATCGCCAGCGCGACCACCGGGTACGAAAGGAGATACGCCAGGCCGAGTGAGCGGATCGTGAGGTGATCGACGGAGAAGAGCAGGACGAGGATACAGAGCTTCGTGACGAGCGGGACGACCCTGTAGCGAGCCGCCATGGCCACCCCGTCTCTGGCGTACACCGCGGATGCGAGTATCTCGATCGCAGCACTGCCGATGAGCTCCGCCACCATGAACGCGGCGATCGAGGTGACCGGGACGATCGGGATCGTTGCGTTGCCGATCGCCGTGCCGACGACCGCAGCCACGGCCCCCACCGCCATGACCAGGCCCAGCGAGGACCGCAGCACGTGCGCCAGCTCTTGGCGCTCGCGCACGAGGTGCTGCACCGCCGAGAGAGCGACACCGCTGTAGACGGACGCTCCGAGAATCCCGATGATGGCGTACATCGATGCGTAGGCGCCGAAGACCTCTGGGCCGAGCTGCTTGCCCAGGAGCGTGAAGCTGAGCAGCGTCACCCCGAGCGACAGGCCCTCCAGACCGGTGGCCCACACTGTGTCACGAGCGACGGTGTCGGTCCGGAGGCCGCGGATGCGGCTCAGCGTTCGTGGTGCCACGGCTCAGGTGCCTTCCTGTCGACATGCTCGCCACGTGAGCATCGGCACCGACGTGCGCCGGGCTGAGCCACCGCGCCGACACGGCGCGCCAACTGGGGTGTCGGTCGTCTGGGCACACGGAGGACGTGCCGTGCCCGATGTTAGATGGAGCGCTCGTCCTCTTGCATCGCACGAGCGGCGATGACGCCTCGTGAGCACCGACCCTGTCGGCGCCATGACCGAGAGGCCGGCACTACGGTGCCGACCGCCGACGAGACTGGGGGTCCACCACCATGCCGGGCTTCACGTCGTTCGGCGGGACCGAGACGACCTACCTCGAGCGGCCCCCGTCGAGACGATCAGCAAGGACTGCTGGCGCCACATGGCCTACGGCATAGTCACCCTTGTCGCGCCAGCATGAACGGGTGCGGGTGGTCGGTGGTCCTGATACGGAGGGCTGCTGCGGCCTGCAAGTGGTGCTCCTGCAGTTCGTCGGCTTCGCACGTCACTGCGAGCCCCCGCTCCGCAAGCATGCTTGCGACCTGTGACTGATGGTCGTCGACGTGCTCGCCGAATGCAACGCGTCTCGGCACCAGCACGGGGCACTGGCCAACGGAGAAGGCTAGAAGCGCGGAACCCACCCCGCCGTGACAGACCACAAGGTCCGCACCCTCCATCTCTGCGGCCAGCTCGTGGTGGTCGAGGGACCGCTCCACCCTCCCGGAGAGCCGGATCCCCGGTTCGAAGCCGAGCTGCCAGAGCACCTCCGCGTCAGATGGAAGTGCCGCCTGCAGACAGCGTACGAGGCGATCGAAGGGATAGTGCAGAGTGCCGAGGGTCACAACCACCCGGCGGATGCGTCCGGTCGAACGCCGAGGGAGTACCTCGAGATCGTCGAAGACAGAGCCCTGGTAAAGCCAAGGTGACTGCGCCCACTCGGCGTGCTGGGCGTAGAGGTGCGCCGCCCTCGCGCTACGGAGCAGCCGCCCTGTCATCGACGGACCGTCCATCCTGGCTGCGCTCTCGATGTAGTGACACTGCAGCCCGGTGGCCCGGGCGAGCGGCAGGAAGGCAAGTGCAATGCCGGCGCCTGTGCTGATCACCTGTTCGGCACCCGTCTCCCGCAGGACCCTCCGCGCGCCCCGGGCGTTGGTCGCCACGGCGCGGTAGCCACGGGGAACGACCTCCGGCACGAAGATCACCTCTTCGCCGGCCAGCAGCGAGCGACTCTGCTTGCTGTCCGACGTGACCCACACGACGCCGTCGGTCTTCGGCAACATCCTTGTGCGCAGCCCGAACAGCTCTAGGAGATGACCACCGGTTGAGGCCACGAGCAGGTTCTGCATCTCTCGACCTCAATCTCCTCGCATATCCGGCTACCAGCCAAGAGGATGATGCCGCAAGTGCAAGTGTTGTGCGAGATTGGCCGACCCAGTTGTCGATAAAGATCCCGCTATGCGGCTTTTGTCAGCCGGCGCCGTGAAAGCCGGCCTCTCCAAAGCTGAAGATGCCGCCGTCGGCGGCCACCATCCAGTAGCCGCCACCGGTGGGCGTAGCCGCCATGCCGACGATCGGCTGGTTCAGCCGGAGGTCACCGGTTGATCCGTGGAACTGGGCGCCACCGAACGAGAAGATGCCTCCGTCGGACGCGACCATGCGGTAGCCGCTTCCGGTGGGAGACGTCGTCATGCCGACCACGGGGCGGTTGAGGCGCACCGCTCCCATAGATCCCTGGAAGGCGGCGTCACCAAAGGTGAAGATGCCGCCGTCGGAGGCCACGAGCCAGTAGCCGTTGCCCGAGGGTGTCGCCGCCATTCCCACCACCGGCTGGTTGAGACGGAGGTCACCGGTCGAGCCGTGGAACTCGGCATCGCCAAAGGTGAAGATGCCCCCGTCGGAGGCCACGAGCCAGTAGCCGTGGCCTGAAGGAGTCGGCGCCATGGCGACGATGGGCTGGTTCAACCGGATCGCGCCGGTGGAACCGTGAAACGCGGCGTGCCCAAAGCTGAAGATGCCGCCGTCCGATGCCACCATCCAGTAGCCGGTAGCGGAAGGCTTGGACGCCAGCCCGACGACGGGCCAGCTCAGGCCGCCGGCTCCTCCGAGGTCGGGGGCGTCGCCGCGAGCGACAAGGGTGCCGGCCGCCCCGGCGATCCAGTACCCGTTGCCGGAGAGGGTAGGAGCAACGGCCACGGCCCGATCGCCACCGATGCCGGATGGCGTGACGGAACCGACAAGCAGCCCGGCGCCGTTCCGGAAGACCTGTTCGATGCCCAGACGGCGCTGCCCCTGGGTGGTGCACGAGCCCTGGCGCTGACACTCCGGGTACGCCGGGTAGTTGGTGTACGGCGCGTTCCAGTAATGGAAGGCGAGCATCAGCCGGCCCGACGTGTCGACGAAGGGAGCCGGCCCACCGGGCCCAAGGCGGTCGCCTCTGCTGGCCAGCACCGGGTTGTTCGGGTTCTTGGTGCAGGGCCCAAGAGCGCCGGCGCACTCGGCGTAGCCGATGGCGTAGTCGCCGGAGCGGTGCTCGTTTCCTGAGTAGAAGAGCACGAGGCGGCCGTCGTGGCGCACCATGGCCGGGTTCTCGACGACGTCACCCTCCCACGACTGGTCGGTCTCGATCAGGAGCGTGGCTGCCGACCCCGGAGCGAAACCCGTGCCCGCGGCGTCGAGCCGCCGTGTCCAGATCCTCGTCGGCGCCGAGCCCGGCACGCCCTCGCTCTTCCAGACCAAGTAGGGCGTTCCGTCGCTGTCGACGAAGGGCTGCGGGTCGATCGAGCCGTTGGGGTCGGCGTCGCACACCAGGGGCGCGGAGCTGTTGTCCTGGAAGGGACCGAGCGGGTCGGTGGCGACGGCGACCGAGATGCAGAACCGGTCCTGGGCCAGCGAGGCGCGGGCCGAGTAGAACGCCAGGTACCGGCCGCCGATCTTGGCCACACCGGGCGCCCAGACCTCCTTCTTCATCCGCCCGTCGATCGGCCGGTCTGGCGACCAGCGTGCGGGATAGGGCAGGGCGTCGTTGAAGTTCCTGTCCTGGTTCAGAGGAGCGCCGGGGTCGTAGGCAGGGCGCGGGCTCCACGTGGCCAGGTCGCTCGACCTCATCACCGGTAGGTAGGCGCCACCCGTCGCCGTGCCGTAGGCGTAGTACTGGCCCCCCTCCACCAGGATGCTCGGGTCGGGGTAGTTCTCGGTGTACGGCCGGTCCGGTCGGAACCACGGCGCACCGGCGTAGGCCCCCGCCGGCGTGGCCACGCTGGTGGCCGCGGCCACGAGGACGCCGGCTAGGACGAGGAGGCGCCGACCCGGTGCGCGCCGGGGTGAGCTAAGGGTCCGCATGGGCTCATCGTAAGCGTATCGGCCGAATTGTGCTCGTCTGCCCACTGTACGTGAGAAGCGAGCGTTGCCACGTTCCCTCAGCCTGAACGGCTCTGCTCGTTCCAGGCGCCGCCATCCGCCCTCGGCTCCTTGGGTAAGGCAAGCACCCGCTCACCCAAGATGTTCCGCTGCACCTGCGAGCTTCCCGCGTAGATCGTGCCGGCCCGAGCCCCGAGGAAGGTGCGCACCGCTCCGACCGGCGACAGCTCTCCACCGCTGAAGGCGCCGATGGACGACCCGCCGGCGTCCCCCGTCGGAGCCAGCGCCTCCATGCCCAAGATGTCGAGGGCCAGCTCGGTGACCTTCTTGTGGTACTCACTCCAGAACAGCTTGACGATCGAGGCCTCCGGGCCAGGGTTGCGGCCGGCCAACGAACTGGTGAGGGCCCGCATGCCGAGATAGCGCAGGATCTCGACGTGGCTGTAGGCCGAGGCCAGCCGCTGCCGAAAGCGGGGATCATCTGTCTTCCCACGGGTCTTGGCCATCTCGATGATCTGGTCGAGCTCGGTGCGATAGCCGATGGACAGCACCGTGGACCGGCCGCCACGCTCGAAGCCGAGCAACGTGTTGGCGACGGTCCAGCCCTCGTTCACCGCTCCGATGACGTTTCCCTTGGCGGTGCGGGCGTCGGTGAAGAACACCTCGTTGAAGAGGGCCTCGCCGGTCATCTCGCGGATCGGCCGAACCTCGACACCCGGCTGCTCCATAGGCACGAGCAAGAAGCTGATGCCCTTGTGCTTGGGGGCCTCGGGAGCCGTGCGGGTCAGCACGAAGATCCAGTTGGCTGTGTGGGCTCCGGACGTCCAGATCTTCTGGCCGTTCACCAGCCACTCGTCACCGTCGAGCATGGCCTTGGTACCGAGGTTGGCCAGATCCGACCCGGCGCCCGGCTCGGAGTACCCCTGGCACCAGAGGTGCTCGCCGGAGATGATCCTCGGCAGGAAGTAGGCCTTCTGCTCGTCGGTGCCCCAGACGATGATGGTCGGGCCGACCATGCCGATGCCGAAGCCGTCGTTGGCGCCCTGGCTGGGAACGTCCGCCTTGGCGAACTCCTCGGCGAGGATCACCTGCTCCATGGAGGTGAGGCCTGCGCCGCCGTACTCCTTGGGCCAGGCGACGGCCAGCATGCCGGCGTCGGCGAGGGTCTGGCGCCACTCCTTGAGCCACCCGGCCCTTTGCCCTTCGGGCAGGGCGCTGACGCCCTTCCAGTTCGCCGGCGTGTGCTCGGCGAGGAAGGCCCGCACCTTCTCGCGGTACTCCTCCGCCTCGGCGCTGTAGGTCGGATCCATGGCCAGTCTCCCTCCGGTTCGATGCCCCGTTCACGAGCCTCGCCCCTGCGAGCCCGGACGTCAACCCAAGTCCTCGGCCACAGCCGGCAAGCACGCGGATCGACCGGATGGGAGGATGCGCCGGTGCGAGTGCTGCAGATGTGGCGGTACCCCGTGAAGTCGATGCAGGGCGAGTCGCCGACATGCGCCGAGGTTGGTTCTCGTGGGCTCGTGGGCGACCGAGCGGCCGGGTTGGTCGACCGCCGGACCGGCTTGGTGCTCACCGCCCGCCGGGCGCCCGCGATGCTGGAGGCGACAGGCGTGCTGCGCGATGACGGACCCACGGTCCGCCTGCCCGACGGCACGGAGACCCGGGATGAGGGCCTCCTCTCGGATTGGCTCGGCCGGGCCGTGACCCTGCAGCGGGCCGCGCCCGACCTCCGTGGCACCTACGAGATCGCCGCCGACTTCGAGGACGAGTCGGGCAGCGACTGGGTTCGGTGGGAAGGTCCGGCCGGTACGTTCCACGACTCCAAGCGCACACAGGTCTCCGTGCTGTCGACAGGATCGATCGGAACCTGGGACGTACGCCGGTTCCGACCCAACGTCCTCGTCGACGGATCGGACGAAGCGGCGCTGGTCGGGCGGCGAGCCGACCTCGGTTCGGCCTGCCTCGAGTTCGTGAAGCAGATCGATCGCTGCGTCATCGTGACCCGGCCCCAACCGGGTGGCATCCCTCGCCAGCTGGACGTGTTGCGCACCATCAACCGCGACCGTGGCGGCCACCTCGGCATCGGCGCCATGGTCGTGCGACCCGGCTCCATCACCGTGGGCGACGAGCTCGGGCTGGGCATATGATCGGCCCCAAAGTCAGATGACTAAACCCCCATCGACCATGACGGAGTCAGGGACGCTGGGCAGGGTCCTACCGCCAATTCAGACGGGCCCATAGCCCTCGCGCCATTTCGATAGGAGCCGTCACGTGTCACACATGACCCGTCGCGCTAGTTGCCCGGGCTGCGGGCACCCTGACGCCCTAAAGGTTCTGGAGCTGCCGTACGACACGGACCCGGTCCGCACCTACTTGATCGATTTCTACGAGCCGCAGGGACATGTCGACCTCAGCCGAGTCGCCGGAGAGTCGTACCGCCTCGACCGGTGCCACAGATGCGGGCTGGTGTTCCAGCGATTCGTTCCCAACGACGAATTCCTGATGGAGATCTACGAGGAGTGGATCGACCCGGATATCGCCTACCGCGCTGATTACGCCTCCCGCTCTGCGGACTATTACGCGCGTCATGCTCGCGAGATCGAACAGATCCTTCGTCTCCTCGGGCGGACGGTGCAGAGCACCCGTACTCTCGACTTTGGGATGGGCTGGGCAGAGTGGGCGATCATGGCCGCCGCGTACGGGTGCGATTCGGCCGGTACAGAGTTGTCGCCGCGGCGACGGGAACACGCCCGGTCACGTGGTGTGCGTCTGGTCGATGAAGTTGGCGGCGAGCAGTTCGACTGCATCAACGCAGAGCAGGTGTTCGAACATGTCACCAACCCGCTTCTCCTGCTCTCAGACCTCAAGGCTGCACTGGCCCCTGACGGAATCGTAAAGATCAGCGTGCCGAACGGGTGGGACATTGACCGCCGCCTCGCGAGATCCGACTGGTCAGCCGGTAAGGACAGCCCGCATTCACTGAACCCGGTAGCTCCCTTGGAGCACCTCAACTGCTTTTCCCTTGCTGCTATGGACGCCATGGCCGCGGAATGCGGCATGGCGAGAATTCCCTTGCCGACATACGCTGCAGTCCGTCAGGCGCCCCGACAAGCTCGGCTCGCCGACCTCGGAGCACCTGCCCGCCGGGCGGCGAAGCGAGTGATGACAAGAGGCGCCTGGCGCCTGACTTACGGGCTGTATCGAAAGACGACGCCCCGGTAGGCCGCCCGGCAGATCGTACCCCTCGGAACCGTCCGCACGACAGGTTCCATTCTGGTAGTAGACCGCTGTCCAGTTCCTATTCGCCGAGGCGGTCGGCCCGCACCTCGGACCACGCCAGGGCGTCGCGGACCCCGTCCTCGACGCTCTTCTCGGGCGTCCAGCCGAGCATCCGCTCGGCCTTCTCGCTCAGTGTGAAGCAGCCCACCACATCGCCCGGCCGGGGTCCGGACTCCTCGATCTGTCCCTCGCCGCCTACCACGCGCTGGAACGCGTCCACCAGCTCGCGGACCGTCGTGCCCGACCCGGTGCCGAGGTTGATGACCTCGTACCCGCGGGCACCAGGCACCACGTCGTCGAAGCGTTGCAGCGCCCGGACGTGCGCCTGCGCCAAGTCCCACACGTGGATGTAGTCCCGGATGGCCGACCCATCTCGCGTGGGCCAGTCCACCCCGGTGACGGTGAACGGTCGGTCGGACTTGTAGGCCTCGATCAGCTTGCCCATGGCGTGGGTGGGGGCCGGGTCCTGCAGGCCGGTACGCAGCTTCGGGTCCGCGCCCACCGGGTTGAAGTAGCGAAGGGACAGCACCCGAAGGGGGTGGGCCACGGCGACGTCGGCCAGCACACGCTCGATCATCATCTTGGTGGTGGCATAGGGGCTCTGGGGATCGACGTCGGAGAGCTCGTCGACGGCGAAGTCCGGACCGGGTGTGTAGATCGACGCCGACGAGCTGAACAGGAACCGTCCACACCCGTTCCGCAGCAGGTGCTCGAGGAGGTCGACCGTCTTGGAGACGTTGTTCCGGTAGTACTCGAGCGGCTGCGCAACCGATTCGGGCACGACGATCTTCGCCGCGCAGTGCACGACGCTCTCGATGCCCGGGCGCTCGCGGAAGATGCGGTCGATCACGGTGCCATCCGCGATGTCGCCTTCGTAGAAGGGGCGGTCGGCCACGTACTCGCGGCGCCCCTTGCTCAAGTCGTCGAGCACGACCGGGGTGATGCCGGCCTCGATGCAGGCCGATGCGATGGTGCTGCCGATGAACCCGGCACCTCCCGTGATGAGCGTCTCCATGCCATCGTTCTAACGCGAGACTGGGCGGATGGTCGCGCTCCTTCGGGCGAGTCACCTGCAACCCACCATCGCAGTGACGGGCATCACCACCGCCCTGGCCGTCACTGCGGGCCGAGGCGCGGGTTCGGTGTGGGTCTGCCTGGCGGTGTTGGCCGGGCAGCTATCGGTGGGATGGAGCAACGACTACATCGATCGCCATCGCGACCGCATCGCCGGTCGGCTCGACAAGCCGATCCCCTCCGGCGGCGTGACGGCCGCCCACGTCCGTACCGCAGCCGTGGGTGCAGCAGGGGCCTGTGTGCCGCTCTCGATGCTCTCGGGTTGGCGGGCGGGTCTAGTTCACCTCTGCGCCGTCGCGGTGGCCTGGGCCTACAACCTCTGGCTCAAGAACACCGGCGCCAGCGTGCTGGCGTTCGCCCTGGCCTTTGGGGCCCTGCCTGCCTTCGTGTCGCTGGGTCTCGCCGGCCACCCCTGGCCGCCGGCGTGGAGCATGGTTGCGGCTGCGCTGCTCGGCGCCGGGGCGCACTTCGTCAACACCCTGCCGGACCTGGCCGATGACGAGCGCACGGGTGTGCGGGGGCTCCCCCACCGGGCCGGGCCGCGCCTGTCGTTGCTGCTCGGTGCGAGCCTGCTGGCTGCGGCCACGCTCGTGCTGGCCATCGCCCCCGCTGCGCCACTCGACACCATCGGTGTGGTGCTGATCGCCTTCAGCCTTACGGCTGTGCTCGGCGTGGTCGTGACCGCGTCCACCGCTCGCCCCCGAGCGGCTTGGTCGCTGGCCCTCTGCGCGGCCGGGCTGAGCGTCTCGGCCTTCCTGGCCAGCGGCACGGAGCTAGCCGGATGAACGGCTCCAGCGTGGCCGAGCGCCGGCCCCGCAACGCGCTGGGCCAGTACGACGACCTGGCGCACGCCTGGTGGCAGCCCCACGGCGCCTTCGCCGCTCTGCACTGGCTGGCCGCGGCCCGAGGGCAGCTGGTGCCGGCCGCAACCCGGCCGGACCAGGTGCTGGTCGACGTCGGCTGTGGTGGCGGGCTGTTGGCGCCGCACGTCGGCGGCTACCTCCACGTCGGGGTGGACATGAGCTCGTCCGCCCTGGGAACGGCGAAGGACCACGGTGTCACCGCCGTGCGGGGGGACGCCACCCGGTTGCCGCTCGCCGATGCCTGCGCAGACGTGGTCGTGGCCGGGGAGATCCTCGAGCACGTGCACCCCCTCGAAGCCGCGGTGGCCGAGCTGGCCCGCATCACCCGGCCGGGCGGAACCATCGTCCTCGACACGATCAATGCCACCCGGGCGGCGCGCGTGGCGTTGGTCTCGGTGGCCGAGCGGTTGCCCGGCGGCCCTCCTCCCCGCATCCACGACCCGGCGCTGTTCGTGAAGTCCGACCGCCTCACCGAGCTCTTCGCCGCCCAGGGCGTCCGCATGCGGCTCAGCGGACTGCGTCCGTCGGTGGTCGACTACGCCCGCTTCCTGTTCGACCGAAGTCGGTCGGTCCGGATGGTGCCCAGCCGCTCCGTGGCCCTCGTCTACTCAGGCATCGGTATCAAGGAGCTGTCGTGAGATCTCCGTCCCCGATGACCATCGCCGCCGAGCTGGCGGTGAGATGGGAGGCGCGGGCGGCCGAGCACGACCGCGCCGCCACCTTCCCCGACAACGACATGGCCGCTCTCCGGGAGTGCGGGTTGCTCGGGCTGTTGGTGCCGAGGGCGCTCGGGGGGATGGGCGCCGGCTTCGAGGAGTACGTCGAGGTGGCCATGGTTCTCGCGCGGGGCAGCGGCGCCAGCGCGCTGCTCTTCAACATGCACGCGTCGGTCACTGGAGCCTTGGCCGGCGTGCCCGACGAGGTGGCACGCGCCCTCGGTGTGGCCGAGTGGTTCTTCGACGCCCGCGACGACGTCCTGCGGCAAGCGGCCGCAGGCGCCATGTTCGGTGTGGCCATCAGCGAACGCGGTGCGGGGTCGCGGCTGTCGGCCGTGCAGACGACCTATGCGAAGGAGAACGGTGGGTACCGGCTTCGCGGCTACAAGTCCACCTGCTCGGGCGCCGGCCACCTTGCCGGCTACCTGGTCGCGGCGCGGGCGGACGACAGCGCGGACGGGCCGACCCGCGTGTCGTACTTCCTCGTCCCTTCTGAAGCCATCGGCGCAGTGGACGACACGTGGGACCCGCTAGGGATGCGAGCCACGGCCAGCAACGGCTTTGCCCTCGACGCCTGGGTGGCGGAGACCACCTTGTTGGGAGTGGAAGGCGTGGCTGTGCTGTTGGCTGAGACCATGCCGCAGTGGCTCGTCGCTTCCTATGCCGCCGTCTACGTCGGCGTCGCCCAAGCCGCAGTGGCCGCCGCCGTCGAGCACGTCCGCACGACCGTGGTCCGTGAGCCCTCCGGCGGGGGCCAATCGCGGGAAGTCTCCCTCGGTGCATCGCCGTGGGTGCGCGGCCGGATCGGGAGGGCCGACGCCCAAGTGGAAGCGGCCCGCCTGGCGGTGCGGGAGGCGGGCCGTCGTGTCGACGCCCAACCCGGTGAGCCGGACACCGCTCGGGCGGTGTATCGCGCCAAGCTCCTCGCCGGTGACGCCGCGTTCGACGTGGCCGCCAGCCTCACCGAAGCGTGCGGCCTCGGCGCCATGACCCGAGGGCTACCGCTGGAACGCCTCCTCCGCGACGCCCGGAGCGGCGCCATGATGCCGCCGTCGAGCGACATCGCCGCCAACGTGCTCGGTGCCGCTGCATTGGGCATAGAGACTGGTGTGGAGCTCGGAGCGCGACCGTGGTGAGCGCCGCCATCACCGCGATCGGCACAGCCTTCCCGCCGCGCCTCGACCAGGGCGAGGCATGGGACGAGTTCTTCTCCCAGCACTATGGCGCCAGCCGCATCGCCAAGCGCCTCTGGGCCAACTCGGGCGTGCGCACCCGGCACGCCGCCGTGGACCCCCGAGTGGAGAACCTGGCGCTGGCCAGCACGGGTGCGCGAATGCGGCGCTTCGTCGACGAAGCGATCCCTCTGGGCAAAGCTGCGGTCGACGCCTCGCTGGCCGCGGCAGGGCTGACAGCGGCCGACGTCGATGCCTTCACGGTCGTCTCGTGCACCGGCTACGCCACCCCCGGCGTCGACATCCTCCTCGCCCGCGATCTCGGCATGCCTGCGTCGGTGCAACGCCTCAACGTCGGCCACATGGGCTGCTACGCCGCCCTCCCGGCCCTGGCCAGCGTGTCTGATGCCGCCGTGGCCCGTGGCCAGGTCGGGGTGATGCTGTGCATCGAGCTGACCAGCCTCCACCTCCAGCCCCCCACCGATGAGCTCGAGCAGGTGGTGGCCCACTCTCTCTTCTCCGACGGCGCCGCGGCCGTCGTCGTGGCGCCGGACGCGCCGGGTCTCGAGCTGGTCGACTTCATGGCATGCACCGATGCGGCCACTGCCGACGAGATGCGTTGGGATGTCACTGATCTCGGCTTCCGCATGGTGCTCTCACCACAGGTACCGGTGGTGCTGGAGGCCAATGCGGCTCGGGTGACGAGCGACTTGCTGGCCCGCCACGGCCTGACCATCGCCGACGTGGACCACTGGGCCGTGCACCCCGGCGGCCCCCGCATCGTGACCGCGATCGCCAACGCTCTGGGCCTTGACGCAGAGAGCGTCGCCGTCTCGCGGGAGGTGCTCCGGGACCACGGCAACTGCTCCTCGGCCACCGTCCTGCTCGTGCTCGACGAGCTGGTGAAGCAGCAAGCGCCCAGCCCCGGGCAGCACATCGTGGCCATGGCATTCGGGCCCGGTCTCACGCTCTATCTGGCGCTGCTCCGAGCCCGCTGAGCACCCTCGGACTCCTCCTTCGTAGGCGGCCGCTTGTCGGGTCGCGTTGCGCCTGCGACCGCGTCTCGATGGGTGGTCATAACAACAGCCAGTTGCGTAGGGTCACTTGGCCTGCCAGGTAGGACGCCGTCGATCTATGGGACGGCGATCCGGTGGGTACTCGGTCACACCAGGGAGAGATAGTGCGATTTGTCCGGTTTTTAGCTGTACCCGTCGTGATGGCACTCGGTGTGCTGGCCTGGGCACCGGCGGCATCGGCCGAGGCGAGCAGCTTCCTGGGTGCCGATCTCTCCGGTGCCAAGGAAGTGCCGCCCACCGACCCCGCCTTGAGCGGCGACGCGGCCGTCTCGCTGGACACCGACAGCGGGGAGGTCTGTTACAACGTGATGGCCACGGTGGCGTCCGCCACCGGCATGCACATCCACCGCGGGGCGGCCGGCGTGATCGGCCCCATCGTGGTGACCCTCGACGCGACCCAGCTGAACTCTCCGGACCCTTCCTGCACCGCCTCTACCCCATCGATCGCCGCCGAGATCAAGGCGAACCCGTCGGGCTTCTACGTCAACGTGCACACCACGACGTACCCGGACGGCGCCGTGCGCGGCCAGCTCGACACGGGGATCCTCTGGGTTCCGTTGTCCCCGGCACAGGAGGTCCCTCCCGTCGCATCGACGTCGACCGGACGGGTCTTCTTAATCTTCACTTCGGCCACGGAGCTCTGCGCGGACGTCCAGACCAGCATCACCATGGCCACCGGCATGCACATCCATCGCGGCGTCCGCGGCACCAACGGACCGATCGTCGTGCCGTTCAACCCGGCGCAGCTTTCCGGTGAGCAGTGCGTCACGGTTGCGGCCGGGCTGCTGGCCGAGATCACCACGAACCCCGCTGGCTTCTACTTCAACATCCACACCGCCGCCAATCCCGGCGGGGAGATCCGGGGCCAGCTGGCCTTCGGCGTCCAAGCGGCGCAGCTCACCGCCACGGCCCCGCCGGCGGCGGGCGGCACCGCAGCAGTGGTGATGCCCCGGGGCGTGAACGCCGGCTCAGGCGGCCAGGCCGCGGACGGGCCCGGCACCCCGAGCCCCTTGCTCGTCGTCGCGGCTGTTGGCGGTGCGGCGGCTGTCCTCGGAGCCGGTGTGGTCACGGCA
>Ga0136611_10000435_pt1 | contig 27180 bp, 25 predicted proteins | sample AntDrymUQ2232306_2_FD_106645 | JGI IMG/M metagenome (GOLD analysis project Ga0136611, IMG submission 106645) | Polar desert sand microbial communities from Dry Valleys, Antarctica - metaG UQ223 (23.06) | ecosystem: Environmental > Terrestrial > Soil > Desert | place: Antarctica: Dry Valley...
ATCACCATCCTTGCGATGATCAAGCCGACAGCAGTTCAATCTCAAATTCCGGCTCTTCAGGCTCATTTCTGGGTGGAAATACGCGAGCCGTTCAGGCCCATACCTCGTTGGACAAGGCTTGATCTGGTCAGTGTGATTGTCCCGTGTTATAACGCTGGCGCATTTTTGTCCAAAGCGCTTCGGTCTATTGAATTCCAACAACTGCTTGATGGGCTCAAAGTGGAAGTTCTACTTATAGATGACGCTTCTACTGATCGCGAAACTCGAAGGCTACTCAATCAGCTCGGCGGTTCAGATTCTTCCTTAACGCGGATATTTCTAGAAAGTAATGGTGGTGTTGCGCACGCGCGTAACAAGGGATTAGAGCTCGCGGCAGGGCGATTTGTTGCATTCCTCGATGCTGATGACACCTGGCGGCCGTCGCACTTGACCACGCATGTTTCTGCACTGCGTCAGAGCAGCGCAGTATTCAGTTGTTCGGATTATGATTCAATCGATGAAGGCGGGTCCGTAATTTCTCCGTCATTCTTTGCCAATCATAGTATAAAAGGAGCTGCTTTAAACAAAGCGTTTAAAGCTGCGGCCCCCACTATATTTGTTGAGCCAAAGGAAATGTTCCTGCGCTGTTGCCCTGCCTGTACCATCGCCGTTGTTATAGATAGATCTAAGCTCGCTCAAGGCTTCGTACGTTTCGATGAAACTTTGAGAATGAGCGAAGATAATCATCTCTGGATGCGTTTGGCATTCGCAGGTGATTTTTGCTTTATTCCAACAGTTACAGCTGAGTATCGTCGAAATCCTGATTCTTTAACCAGGAAAACGGGGACGATTGATCGCGATACGTGGTTTGTAGTGTGCTTGGATAGAATGCTTTCACAAAGAGAGTTCTATGGCTATCGCTTGTTGATACGAAACCGAATTTCTGAGGGTTCTATCAATCTGGCCTACCAGTACCGAAAGGTGAGCAATTGGAGACTGGCTAGTACCGCTGCGGCATGTGCGATCCGCATGCGCCCACGGTCGCTGAAAGCATTGGTGGAGTGGTTCAAGTCGTTCGCAAGAATTAAAACCCGCTGAAGCGTCTTTGCCGCAACCTCAAGCAGAAGTTTCATTGACAATAACGTTGTTATTTGTTTGGCGCCGCTATTGATAGGGACGATATCTTGGTGGTCAACTGGGCACTACCCAGCAACGCACAGCACGGCAACACTTTCATGGCCGAGGCGAACCATGAGTTCACCGGCAAATACCTGCACAAGCATGCCTGCAAGGCACAAATACGCGCGGCCGACCAGACCTTTCGCCCCTCTTTTTCAATGACGGGCGGACCATGAGGAATTATGATGAGGTCAGAAACGTGGCAAGCTCTTCCAGAAATTAGGTGTTTGCGCTTGTCGGCTGCATCAACCCATACGTGTCGTGCGGAAGGGCGTTCAGGCCAGCTATCAAGACCCGGCCGGTAGTGGTGTCAATTACCGCCATAATGGAGCCAGTAACCAGCAACTTGGCCTGGCGCGTGAAGATAAGGTCGCGATCACGGTTGATCATCGTTTTGCGCTCAGCAATCCCGCTTTGGTGAGCGCGCCGCTAAAAAAATTCAGTTTGGGTGTCTGCTGGCCAATCTTGGCGTTTAAGGGGCTAAGTCTACCGGCTCGGCAACTTCGGCACCGCCTTCAAAAGCGCTGGCCATGTTCTCCAGCAGCTGCCTGCGCAACTATGTGATCTGGTTGGGATGCAGACCGAATTGCTTGGCCAGTTCAACCAGAGTGCGGTCTTCTCGCCAAGCCGTACCCGGCCCGGCTTTATGCCCGGAGTTTCCACTTTTAACGCTTTCCAGATTTACTGGGACACTTTTGAGGAGCAAAAAATCTATCTGCGTATCGAAGACTCCAATGTGCCGATTTGAAGTTTTCGCTTGCTGGAAAGCGCGTCTGGCGAAGGCATACAGCCGGTGGGGGTTGCGGACATTCTGCTGGACTACAAAGCCATCCGGATAGAGGTGTTAAAAATTGATATTGAGAATCAGAGTTCGAAGTTTTGAAGCACAGCGCTTCATGGATAGACAATGTGCAAACTATGATCATCGAATTGCATGACAGATTTCGGCCAGGCTGTACTGAAGCGCTTGAGACCGCCATCAGCGGTCATAACTTTCAGAAGTCAATCTCTGGTGAGAGCATTGTCATCACAGGTCTAATCCGAAAGGCGGCTTGAACAATGCTATCGACAGGATCCCCAGCTCAGCCATGTGAGGGAAGGCCAATATCGAAATTATCGCTTCGGAAACGCCCGGCGAATCAGCGATTTTCCTAGGCGTTGCACCGACTCTCCGCGTCGCGGGCCGTTCAGCAAAAGTTTGCCAAAGGTACCCAAGCCAGTTCCCAGGCTACCGCACGCGCTGTGGGCGTCGGCAAAGTTGCTCCACCCGACATAACGCCTGCGCTCAAGTTCTGTCGCATTCACATTTGTGCCATCGGGCGAACTCGTACCGTATCGGGCAATCAACGACTCACGCATGATCTCAGTGGTATTTTTGGCGGGCACCTTGCGTGAGAGTGAACCCGGATGCTGTCTGTAAAGCACAAACGGCTCTGCCAGCTTCAAGAATCGAAAGCTTCTGCTTGCGCGCACAAAGTATTCCCAGTCATCCGTTTGCTGATCGTCACACAGAAAAGGGCCAGTCATGTTCCAAGCTTGCCTGCGAAATATCATTGAGGAGGGAAGAGCCCAGTTAGTCAAAAGCATTTTGTGGTAAATCCACCCTGTCAAAGTGGGTTCAAGGGCGCCGGTTCTGGGTTGCGACAGGAACTCTGATGACACCCCACCGTTCCAGCTGGTGAATTCGGTGAAACAGTAAGCATGGTCAGGATGCGCCTCAAATGCGGAGATTTGCCATATTGTCTTTTGCGGGTGCCAGATATCATCGCTGTCCACCAAGGCAATGAATTCGGAGTCACTGTCTTGAATTCCCCGGTTTCGCGATGCAGACATGCCTGCATTGTTTTGGGTGATGAGGCGCACGCGCGGGCCATAACTTGATGCAACTGCTGCTGTGTCGTCTTGAGAACCATCGTTGACAACGATAATTTCCAGGTCCTTGTAGGTGGAATTGAGTACGGATTCAAGCGTCGGGCCCAGAAAGGTTGCAGCGTTGTAGGCTGGAATGACGACAATAACACGGGGCATTTTTAGCCTTTATCGTTATAAATATATTGAATTTGAGCCTTAATATTATGAAGGTTAGCAGACGTGCTATGGAACCTTTGAAACCCGATATCCTCCACGCATCAACGCTGATTAGCAGCACTAATTTCTGACACTTTGGGAGCCTACATTGCAAGTAACGCAGGAAGTCATCCGCCTTCTAGATGAAGTGCTTAGCCTGGATGGGCGCAGCAGCACGTTTACCCTCGAAACGCCTCTGCTGGGTGCCATTCCAGAACTGGACTCGATGGCTGTCGTATCATTGATTACGGGGCTGGAAACACACTTCGGCCTGGTGGTAGATGATGACGACATCGACGGCAACACGTTTGCCACCGTCGGTTCTCTGGTCAACTACGTCAGCGCCAAACTGGCGGACTGAAGTTTCTGAAACGACCGCGCCTGCCATGCCACATCAGGCTAAAGTCGAGGCCTTTTTCCTGCCCAGCCCCTCACCCTCAGGTGGCCAACGTTTTTGCGTCTACCACCCTGCACAGGGCGGTGCGATGCGTGGGCAGGTTCTTTATATCCACCCTCTCGCCGAAGAAATGAACAAGTCGCGGCGGATGGCGGCGCAGCAGGCACGCGCATTCAGCGCTGCGGGTTTTGCTGTCTTGCAAATAGATCTGCTGGGTTGTGGCGACAGCAGCGGTGATTTCGGCGACGCCACTTGGTCCGCCTGGATTGACGATGTTCTGGCCGCATGCCAGTGGCTGCGCAGCCAACCGGCATCAGTCAACAGTGCTGGCTCCACAAAAGCCGTGCCTTTGTGGCTCTGGGGGCTGCGCTCAGGCTGCTTGCTGGCCGCCGAGGCAGCCAGCAAACTTCCAGAACCTTGTCACTTTCTTTTCTGGGCGCCTGCACCCGCCGGCAAGCCGCTGCTTCAGCAATTTCTGCGCCTGAAGGTTGCCGGCGACATGCTAGCCGGCAACGCTAAGGGAGTAATGGACCGCCTGCGCCGGCAACTGGCTGCGGGAGACAAGGTCGAGGTGGCGGGCTATGCCTTGAATCCTGCTCTGGCCAGCGGGCTGGAACTGGCAAGCCTCTCTCCGCCAAATAATGCCACACGTGTGGAATGGCTCGAACTTTCTACCCGCGCCGATACCACCTTGACACCAGTCGCCAGCCAAGCGCAGGCACGATGGAACAACGCCGGCCATGCACTTTGCAGCCGTCTGGTCATTGGGCCAGCATTCTGGCAAACCGCCGAGCTTGAAGATGCCCCTGCGCTCATTACCGCCACGCTGGCGGCCATAGCGGAGCCCATGGGATGAATTTCACCGAAGAGGCTATATTGTTTGGCTGCGCTGGCGAGAGTCTGATAGGAATTCTCGCGCGGCCGACTGAGCCGGTGGCTACTGGCGTGGTCGTCATTGTCGGCGGCCCGCAGTACCGAGCTGGCAGCCACCGACAGTTTGTGTTGTTGTCTCGTGCGCTAGCGGCAGCCGGCCATGCGGTTCTTCGCTTTGACTACCGTGGTATGGGCGATAGTACTGGTGACCTGCATAACTTTGAGAATATCAACCCGGATATTACTTCGGCGATCAACACGCTCCAGGCCGCCATCCCCGGCATTCGCAATGTGGTGTTGTGGGGCCTTTGCGACGGTGCCTCTGCCGCCCTGCTGTACTGCCATGCTGCGCAGGATTTACGTGTTCGCGGTCTGTGCCTCCTGAACCCCTGGGTTCGCTCAGCCACCAGTCTGGCTAAAACCCACGTCAAGCATTACTACACCCAACGCCTGCGGCAAAAGGAATTCTGGGCCAAATTAATCAGCGGAAGGGTGGCTTGGCGAGCTTTGACCGGGCTGGCCAAAAACGTCAGGATAGCAGTGCGCTCGCACCCTGAAAAGGCAACGGCTTCATTTCAGGACCGAATGGCCATAGCATGGGAGGCATTTGATGGTCCATTGCTTTTGCTATTGAGTGGGGATGATTACACTGCCAGGGAATTTATGGAACATGCCCGCTCCAGTGCGCCTTGGAGAGATGCACTTCAAAAAAATACGCTGGTTCAACATTTGGAGCCAGAAGCTGACCACACAATGTCCGAGATGAGGTTTAATTCGATTATCGGAAAACAAACAATCGGATTGCTTTGTTTAGTCAATTAGTACTTATAAACTGTGGAGGTATAGGTCATGAAAATCGCAAAGTTACCTTGCTTTGTCTGTTTATTCTTTTTTACTTTTCCCATCTGGGCTCAAGTCAACCCAAGTTCTTGTGGCCCGATTGCCGGACCGCATGTTGGCCCTTGGGACTACCGGCCGGATCATTACGTTGGAGAGTTTGGTGACCAGTCATCGCATGCTGAAAAGCGTGCTATCGTTGAAGGCGCCCACTTTTTGCGCCGCACGGAACTACTGATCGGCGGCAAGCATGCGGCGGGAATCGGTGCAGCCGGTGATGACCTTAATTACACGCTTCATGCTTTTCCCAACCATCACCGTGCATTGATGTCTGTGATGAGATATTGGGAAAGGGTAAAGAGTGATAAGCCCGATGGTCTCAAGTACACCGTCGAATGCTACTTCGAACGCGCCACTCGGTTCAAGCCGGACGATGCAATCGCTCGCATGCTATACGCCACATACCTGACCAAAAGCAATAGGGTACCAGAGGCAGTTGCGCAGTTAGAGATTTCGACGGTTGTTGCTAAAGATAACGCATTCACTCACTACAACATCGGCCTGGTTTACTTCGATATGAAAAACTACGGCAAGGCACTCGCCCAGGCGCACCGAGCGCAAGCTCTAGGTTTTGAGCGAACAGAACTGCGTGAGTTGCTCAAAGGCGTGAAGCAGTGGCAAGAGCTCGTAGGTGAGACTAAACCCCAGCAGTGAATTCAATTCGAGAAATATTGAATGCGTGTGCAAATATAAACAATGGTGTACCCGATTCCGAGGCTACCGGTTCTAGATTGGACAACATTCTCAGGCACCAAATTATCAGCAACCCCTTGCCTGCTGACGCACCCTAATAACCAGTTCACCAATAGCGGTCGGGCCTCTATTTTGCTGGCGCTGGAAATGCTTGGCATAGGCCGTGGGGAGAAAGTACTGGTACCTACTTATCACTGCCCTACCATGATCGCCCCGATTGTTGCTGTGGGCGCGATACCGATTTTCTACCCCCTGAATGGCCATGGATCTCCACGACTGGACTGGATCAAACGAGAAAATACTTTTGACGTCCGCGCCTTTCTAGTGGCTCATTTTTTTGGATTGCCTCAACCGTTGGCGGAAGTCCGAGAATGGTGCAATCAACAAGGCGTTCGTCTCATCGAGGACTGCGCGCATGCTCTATTCGGATCCAGCGACGACCGGGCTATCGGCTATTGGGGTGATCTGTCAATTGCCAGCCTGACAAAGTTCTTGCCAGTGCCTGAAGGTGGCTGCCTAGTGGCCAATAAGACGCTGGCACCGATTCCATCGCTTCACCGGCCAAGCGCCATTGGCCAAATAAAAGCAAGCTTTGATATTGTGCATGCAGGCGCAATCCATGGCCGCCTCAAAGGGTTGGGAATACTGATAAGCGGGTTATATGACTTTTTGGGAAAGTTCAAACGCAAAAATTTGGTGAAATCCCAAGAAATAAAGTCCGACCCTTCGGTTTCAGAAGGCTTCACCATTGATACGGTTCAATCACATCGGACGCTGACGCATGCCAGCCGCTGGATCGCCTGTCACGCATCCCGCGAGCGGATTGTGTCTGGTCGTCGGGAAAAATATGGTTTTTTTACGCATGCCTTTTCCGGTTTGGCTGGAATGTACCCATTGCAGCCGGATTTGCCGATAGATTGTGCGCCTTACGTGTTTCCACTTTGGGTCGATCAGCCTGACCCCGGATACTCTGAACTACGTCGCCTGGAATTTCCGGTGTCGCGCTGGGACAGGTTGTGGCCGAACGTACCAGTCATCGAAGGTGACTGCGGGATCGACTGGTCCCGTCATGTCTTGCAGCTTGCCTGGCACCAGGACCTGACCTCCGACGAGTTGCAACGGATGGTCGATACAGTAAAACAAGTTTATGGCAAAGCGGGTCGATGAACCGTGTGCTTATGATTGCTTACCACTACCCGCCTCTTTGCGGTAGCAGCGGCATTCAGCGCACACTGCGCTTTAGCCATGACTTGCTTTCTTTCAACTGGCAAGCGTCGGTTCTGACCACGCATTTAAGGGCATTCGAGAAGACCAGCGAAGATCTTCTGATTGACGTTCCAGTTGGTGTGGACGTCCGGCGCGCATTTGCACTGGATGCGCGCCGTCACCTGTCTCTGTTTAATCGCTACCCTGGATGGATTGCCCGGCCTGACCGCTGGATAAGCTGGCTCTTAGGCGCATTGGTTACCGGTTTTCTTATGATCCGGCGTCAGCGAATGAATGTGATATGGAGCACTTATCCTATCCCTACAGCTCATCTGATCGGCTACTGGCTATCTCGTCTAAGCGGTCTTCCATGGGTGGCCGATTTTCGCGATCCAATGGCACACGTTGGCTACCCGGAAGATCAGGTGACCTGGAACAGCTATCTGCGTGTTGAACAAAAGGTGTTTGCTCAAGCCACTCGTATGGTGTTTACAACTCCCGGTGCTGCTCGGCTTTACAGGGAGCGTTACCCGGCAAAGGCAGACCGCATTCGGGTTATTGAAAACGGTTACAACGAAACTTCTTTCGAGATGCTAAATACTCATTCAAGGCATTGCGTCCTTAACCCCGGCAAGGTCACTTTGCTTCACAGCGGCATCGTGTACCCGCAGTGGCGTAACCCCAACGAGCTATTTGCTGCTCTGCGCAGGCTTATGGATGCGAAGCTCGTGGACCTTAAATGCTTGCGTGTTCGATTCAGGGCGTCTGAGCACGCAGACTTTCTCTTGCCTATGGTCTCGGCGCATGGTCTCGATGAGGTAATACAGATTTTGCCGCCAATCGGATATGAGGCGGCCCTTGCTGAGATGTGCGCAGCGGATGGACTTGTAGTTTTACAGTCGGCGGACTGCAGTGACCAGATTCCAGCGAAAGTCTATGAATATGTTAGGGCTCAGAAACCTGTACTAGGCCTTTGCGGAACCACTGGCGACACCGCAGACGTGTTGCGGCAGGCCGGCTGTAAATACCTTGCGTCCTTGGAATCATCAGCACAGATTGAAGCTACCCTGGTCGATTTTCTGGCCGATTTGAGGTCCGGCATTTCGTTCGCAGTCAATAAAGAGTTTGTAGAATCAGCGTCGCGGCGCTTCAAAGCAAGTGAGCTGGCTGAGCTTCTCAATGAAGTTCAGACTGAGCAATTAGCGCGTATCGACTCGGCTCAATGAGATCTTTCAAGCAATGACCTGGATCCTTCAACCCATAGCGCATTTTGGTGATTTTGCCGGTCAGTGGGATTCACTTGCCCGATCCCGGCCAGGCACCCCGTTTCTGGAATCCGTATTCTTGCAACCTGCTGTCGATACTTTTGGCAATGGTGACGAACGGCTTTGCTTAAACCATGAAAATGGACAACTTCGTGCTGCAGCTATTTTGCAGCCGGGCCGAAAAGGTATGTGGCAGACCTTTCAACCCTCACAGCTTCCGCTTGGCGCATGGATTTCAGATGGGAGTATCGATCTGGCGCTCGCCGGCAATGAATTAATGCGTCACCTTCCTGGCTTAACCTTGGGCTTGGGAATTACACAGTTAGACTCGCAATTTTTTGCCCGGCCGGCAGAAGGCTCCAAAGTAAGAACCCAAGACTACATTCAAACCGCCTGGGTCGAAATCAATGGTAGTTTTGAAGCCTATTGGGAGGCGCGCGGCAAAAATCTTAAGCAGAACATCCGTAAACAGCGCAATAAATTGCAGGCCGAAGACACCCAAACCAAAATTGAATGCATTACCGCAGTAGAAAGTGTTGCAAAGGCGGTTGAAGACTATGGAAAATTGGAAAGCGCGGGTTGGAAAACCGCTGATGGCACGGCTATTCATCCTGATAACGCCCAAGGTCGGTTTTATCAAAAAATGCTTGAGAATTTTTGTCATTTAGGGCGCGGGCGCATTTACCGCTATTGGTTCGGTGACAAAGTGGTAGCGATGGATCTATGCATCCATGACGATGCGGCTATTGTGATTCTGAAAACGACATACGACGAATCTTACAAAGCCCTCTCCCCTTCCACCCTCATGCGCCAAGATGAGTTTCAGCAGCTTTTTGAAGAACATAAGTTCAGTCGTATCGAGTTCTATGGAAAGGTGATGGAATGGCACACGCGCTGGACCGCTAATTCCCGCGATTTGTTTCACGCCAACATCTACCGCCATTCGCTCGTATTACGCCTGCTCGACCTGCGCGCCGGTGGGCGCAAATCAGATTTGCAACCCGACGCTGCCGCAATGGTGAATTCTGCGTGAAATGCCTGTGAGCGAAACTCCTCCCGTTTTAGCTCCCGACCCCTTGGCTTCCCGTGTTACTTCCGGCGAAATGATTGAACTTGGCCGTGAAGTTTTGCGAACTGAAGCCGACGCGGTGCTCAGCTTGGTCGACCGGCTCGGCCATGCTTTTGTTGAAGCGGTGCGCCTGATACTCGAGTGCCGTGGCAGGGTCGTGGTCAGCGGCATTGGCAAGTCGGGCCATATTGCGCGCAAGATTGCTGCGACTATGGCCAGCACCGGCACCCCCGCGTTCTTTGTACATCCTGCGGAGGCGAGCCATGGCGACCTTGGCATGATTACCCCTGCTGATGTGGTGATCGCGCTTTCCAATTCCGGCGAAAGTACGGAACTGGTCGCTATTGTTCCGCTGATCAAGCGCCATGGCACCAGTTTGATTTCGATTACTGGCGTTGCCTCGTCAACTTTGGCGACTTTGGCTGATGTGCATCTTGACGCCGCCGTAGAGAGAGAGGCGTGCCCGCTTGGCCTGGCCCCCACCTCCAGCACCACAGCCGCTCTCGCTCTGGGCGACGCGCTGGCTGTGGTGCTCCTCAAGGCACGCGGTTTTAATGCCCAGGACTTTGCTCGCTCACATCCGGGCGGCAAGCTTGGCCGCCGATTGCTCGTACTTGTGAGCGACATCATGCACACCGGCAAAGACCTGCCCAAGGTCAGCAGCGAAAGCACCTTGGCGGATGCATTGTTTGAAATGAGTGCCAAGGGGCTTGGCATGACAGCCATCATTGATGACAGGCAGCGCATTTTGGGTATTTTTACTGATGGAGATCTGCGTCGAGTCCTCGCTGAGGGCGCTGATTTGCGGCACGCCAAAATTGCCGACTTAATGAAGCGAAACCCAAGAACAATCGACGCTGACCGACTTGCGGTGGAGGCTGTACAGCAGATGGAAACCATGCGCATCAACGGCATGTTGGTTGCCGATATCGACAATAGATTAGTCGGTGTTTTCAATATGCACGATTTGCTCCGGGCTGGCGTTCTTTAAGCAACTGCTCATCAAAGATTACCAGCCTCCATCCACTATGCCTTCAAGCGCGAGTCTGACTGGCATACGCCCCTTTACCCATGTGAAGTGGGGACTGTTCCGTCTTCTCGAGCGCTTGAGCGATCTGCGTGGCAATAGTGCTGCCGGGCATCTGGAACTTACTCGCCCAAACAAGCCGCTAGCGTCGCTTTGGGTTTTTGTCTCGACCATTGGCGAACTCAACGCAATCGACCCACTCCTGCGCGAGATCATCGAACGTGTGCCCCAGCTCAAGCTCGTTTTCATCACCGACCATCCGCATTATCGCGACAGCTACCTTGCCCGCTACCCCGCAGCCGAAGTCTGCGTGACGCGCGGCCATGGTACCGACGCAGCTATGCTTGCCAGGAACTTTCCCCCCGAGCTACTTGTGGTTGCCGAAATTCCCTGTTGGCCATCCGATGCTCCATGCCGCTTCTCGTTTGCTTTTTTGCTGGAATCAAAACGTGCCGGAGCTGCTACTCTGCTAGTCAACGCATGGCTATATCACTACGCTCCCCCCAGCCGCATGGACGTGATTGAGCGTCGCCTTTTTCAGCGTGACTATCTGCAAATGTTCGACGCCATTGGTGCGCAGACTGAAGAGATGCTTCAGCATCTGCTTAGCGCAGGCGCCGATCCAAAAAGGATCGTTGTTACTGGCAACATTAAGTTCGACGCCATGCAGCAGCCGAACTGGTCCCCGGTTAACGCGCGCAGCCCGGTAATGCTTAGCGCGCTGATCGAATCAGCACGGCCAATCATTGTGGCCGGTTGCATTACTAACTTTGCAGAGCAAGAGATGGTGCTTGACGCTTTCGTTACCTTGCGCGACAGCCACCCTACTGCGCTGCTTATTCTCGCCCCGCGGCATCCAGAGAGCAGTGAGTACATGCAGACGCTGCGCAAATCTCTCGATCATTGCAGGCTACCGGCAGTGTTTCGGTCCACGATGTCAGACGTGTCGATTTCTGCCCAAAGCATCTGTTTAGTCCTTGACACCATGGGCGAACTGCGAGACTTCTACGCAACCGGTTCCGTTGCACATGTTGGTGTTGATCACAATGTACTTGAACCGCTGGGATTCGGTAAGCCTGTCACGGTTGGACATGGGTGGAACATAACCTATCCGTCTTACCCTGTGTACCGTACATTAATAGACGCCAAGGTACTTTTCGAAACCGACAAATCTGCTCCCTTATCCGCACAATGGCGTCAACTGCTGGATCGGACAAGTCTGAATCTGGAGAATAGAGTTGCTATCAGCAATACACTTAAGTCGCTGCGTGGCGCTGTCGACCGAAACTTGGAAATGTTGGTGCCTTTTCTACCGCAACCGCAGAAGGCATTTAATGCGCTCGCTCTCTCAAACACGAGGCCGGCTATTACAGAAAACACCTCGTCGGAATCCGGAACACACTAATTCTGGCCGACGTGCCGAGAGGCGTTATTTGTCAGTTGTGGCAACGTAGATAGTGCGCATTAATGAAAATAATCCTGGAGAAAGAATGATTTCTATAGGCGACATGATTCGGGTTAGCAACACCGGCGAGTTTGTTCTTTTTGGTGGCATCAACGTACTTGAGTCACGCGACCTTGCACTACACGTTTGTGCAGAATACGTCCGCGTTACGCGGAAGCTGGGCATTCCCTACGTTTTCAAGGCAAGTTTCGACAAGGCCAACCGTTCGTCAATTCATTCGTACCGCGGCCCGGGACTGGACGAGGGACTGAAGATTTTCGAGGCCGTCAAAGCAGAGTTTGGTGTGCCGGTGATTACCGACGTGCATGAACCCTGGCAGGCTAAGGCCGTGGCCGAAGTGGCAGACGTGTTGCAGCTACCCGCCTTCCTCGCGCGGCAGACAGACCTGGTAGTCGCGCTTGCAAAAACCGGTAAGGTCATCAACATCAAGAAGCCTCAGTTTCTGAGCCCATCACAGATGTTGAACATCGTTGACAAGTTCAAGGAAGCGGGTAACGATCAGCTTATCTTGTGCGACCGAGGCACTTGCTTTGGCTACGACAACTTGGTGGTGGATATGCTAGGTTTTCGCGTAATGAAGAAGGTGTGCGGCGACCTGCCCATTATTTTTGACGTGACCCACGCGTTGCAGCAACGAGACCCTACAGGCGCGGCCTCAGGAGGACGGCGCCAGCAAGTAGCCGAGTTGGCACGAGCTGGGCTGGCCGTTGGGCTGGCTGGGATCTTCCTGGAGGCACATCCAGACCCGGACTGCGCGAAGTGTGACGGCCCGAGTGCCTTGCCACTTGACCAACTGGAGCCCCTACTGACGCAGCTCAAGGCTCTAGATGATCTGGTGAAGTCGTTTGCCCCACTTCATATTACTTAAGGAGACTTATCTAATGAGCAACGCCCATCGCTCCCCAAACTTGCCATATGACAGTCGAATCGCTCCGAGACCACTAATAACTATTGAAAGATACGAATGACGGTAGGCAAACCTTTTGTAATATCAGTTGTTTTGCCACAATTCCACCCAATACCGGAAAATGATAAATGGTGGGGCAAAGGGTTTACAGAATGGACTAATGTTGCCAAGGCAAAACCTCTTTTCGACGGGCATTATCAGCCGCACTTGCCTGGTGAGTTAGGATTCTACGATCTGCGTCTTTCTCAATCTCGTCTACAGCAGGCTGAACTAGCGAAAGAGTTTAATATCGATGGATTTTGTTACTACCATTATTGGTTTAACGGCCATAGATTGCTTAATCTTCCTCTTGATGAAATATTAACGTCTGGACAGCCAGATTTTCCTTTCTGCATGTGTTGGGCAAACGAGAACTGGACGCGGGCCTGGGACGGCCGCGATAGGGAAGTATTAATCGAGCAGAAATACAGCACTGACGATGACGAAGCTCACATACATGCCCTATTGCCCTATCTAAAAGATCCTCGGTACATCCGCATTGGAGGGAAGCCGCTTTTTATTGTTTATAAGGCCGGCAACTTGCCCGATCCAATTTCAACGTTCACTGCCTGGCGTCGAATTGCAATTGAACAGGGCGTTGGCGAGCTTTGCCTTGCACAATTTGAATCTGGTGGTTCAGGCACAGCTCAGAATCCAAAATCTCTTGGTTTAGATTTGTCAATCGAATTTACTCCGGATTGGAGGAATCTAGGTGGCAGCATGTATTCCACAGCCAAAGCAAAGGTTGCAATGGCTTTAGGTTTGATTTCGAAGGCATACAAAATTCATCGAGTTTTCGACTACCAGTTGATGGTTAATGCCGCCATGGCAAAACCGATACCGCAGTATCCGTTTATTAGGTGTGTTAGTCCCGGATTTGATAGCACCTCACGTAGACCTAATAATGCGACCATAGTTATGAATAGCACGCCGGAACGGTACCAAAGTTGGCTAGAAGAAGCCATTGAATGGACGAAAGAGAACAATGATCCAGAGCATCAGATTGTTTTTATTAATGCTTGGAATGAATGGGCGGAAGGTAATCATCTGGAACCCGATGCACGCAATGGCAGAGCTTATTTAGAGGCCACCAAAAAAGCTGTTGAAGCGAAAATCGATAGCCTCGTTTAAGTAACAAAAAAATCATGCACGCTAATTAGATGCTAAGCCGGTCATTTCCATTTATTAAGTTTGACAATTAGCTTTTTCATCAAGTTTTTCTCTAATGGAACGCTCAAAAAGTAAATTCTCCCAATGATCACTAATTGCCGCAATGCTGTTTCTTCTCCTTACAATTTCTTGAAACGCAATTAAATTGTGCTTACGGCCGTTTACGTCTTTTAAAATCGATCGTAGATTTTTCTCCCAGTCACCAAGCCGGGCAACATCGCTATAGGGTTTATAGCTCGGAACAGAATCCGCCACCACGGATAATCCATGATGAATAGACAAGGCTAGCCGGTTACTACTCTTGCATCGCGTAAACGCGTTATCAACTGACGGAATAATGGATATCTCATGCATTCTCAGCGTTGCAAGAAAAGTAACCCGATCCCATTCAATATAATAAGTTGGAATACTCCACCGTTTAAAACTGGCGTCAAATTTCTTTCGCTGGTTGCTTATGATGGTAAGTGAAATTGGGTGTGATTTGCCCACTTCCTCAAGAATTGGGCGCAACGGCAGTATGTCGCTCATACCGCCCGGCGAAAACTGGTTACCATGACTGCCAAACCAAACTAAAGGAGTGCGCCTCATAAGCCGGTCTCCTGCTAGGTCGATACGATGCTTCACAGTTCGAAGCCAAGCCAACTTTCGCCGAACGCTAAGGACCGATCTGAAGAACGTATCATCCGGAAACAGGATTTTCTCCTCAATCGGGTCATCAATCACAACGTGTTTAGCCGCACTTTCGATATTCTCTCGCATAGCATCAGACAAGGATTGCGAGCAGCTGACAATGACATCAGCCATGCTGCCCAAGTCTCGTAAAAGTTTCAGACCGTGGGTCCAATCAACTGATTCAGTGACTGCTGCGAATTGGTTATCGCAGTTGTCCACGACGATGCGAGCACCTTTATGCCGTGCTGTTTTGGCCAGATCGACCATGGACTCTGCAATGGCTAATGAACTTGTGGTTGTAAAAAGAGTCCACGCGTCAAATATTAAAGTCAATGACGCGTCGGCACTTTCGTCATATCGCCAAATGCCAACGTCCAGACCACGATGCAATAGCTCTTGCATGGGGTACAGGCAGCGATAGCGCAGGCTGGCACGACGTGGGTTGAGAGTCGGAACAACCCAGCGGACTCGGTGTGCTGAAAGTTTGTCCATGACTAACGCGCAAACTTTGACCAAATTGCTACGACTTCTTGCCGCAATGGATGCCGTACGGCCATGATTCCCGCCACAAATCCCACCAAACCTCCGATACCACCCAGTGCAAGTGGAATCACAACACCTTCAGGACGGGGACCATATATCCATAATGCAAGCGCTGGCCCAATGGCTGCCATAAAAGCCACTGCGGCACTTGGGAGAAATGTGCTTAAAAGCGCAGGCAATGGCAGCTCAATTTGTTTCGCCGCTGCGCGCAACCAGATGTAAGCATTAATCGCTGCGGACATGATCATGGCAAAGCACAATGATCTGAGACCTTGCGATGCGCCTATCGCCACTAGCGCCACGTTCTGCACCCCAGTGAGAATGGTTGATCTTGCAATGACGTTCACCGCACCGGACGATAACAGCGCGGTTTGACATAAAGCTGCAGGCACACCCACAGCGATGGCTACTGCCAATAGACGCGCCAGATCAACTGATTGATCCCATTGGCTGCCGTACATCACCCGCACTATGGGGTGTGCCAAGCAAATGATCGCAAGACAAAAAGACCAGCCAAATGCGGTGACATAGGACGTAGCTTTGAGAAATGGGTCAACAAAGCTTCCATTCTCACGCGATTGCCGAGCAAACCAGGGCATACACACTGCGACCACAGCATCGACAAAAAGTCGGTAAAACATTACAACGAGGCCAATAGCGCGCGAATACAAACCCGTCGCAGTGAGATCTTGCAGCTTTCCAAGCAATAGTTCTGGAGAGCTACTCGACATAACCGAAATAAACGAACTACCAGTAAGTTTTGAGCCAAACGCCAGAACACGTTTAAGTTCGCCGATACCCGGAAGCCAGGGGAAAAATTTCGGCCGAAAGTAAATTGCTACTAAAGCGGTGACAGTCGTTGACGCCAGAGAACCAAAAGCCAGACTTATGGGGCCATAGCCTTTCCAAGCCAACCATGCTCCCACAATCGCGCCAGTTAGAACCGACGAGAATCTCATTACCGCAAGATTTTGAAAAAGCATTTCTCGTGTCAACCACGCATTGGTCAGCGAGCCAAATGGATTAATTGCGTAATTCAAAGCCACTACAAGCATGATGTTTAACATGCGAGGCTCGTTGTAGAACACGGCTACCGGATAGCTGGCTAATAGCACAACACACGCTAAAATCAAACCTAGACCTAGCTGGACTGCCCAAACGGCCCGGATGCGATCAATAGTTAGCTCTTTTTCCTGTACCAGATATTGGCCTGCGCCCATATCCCGCACAGTGTTCACAAACATCAAGAGCACCATGGTGACTGAAAAAACTCCAATCTCTGCCGGAGTTAGCAGCCTAGCAATCACCATAGATGACGCGACGGAAATTGCCAGACTGGCGTAACGATCCAAAAATGAGAAGAAGAGCGACTTGCGAGTGGACATACCGTTTAGCGAGATGCCAAAGTATTTGGCTCGTCAAATCGTTGCGTTGAACAAGTTGCAATTGTCAGCCATGGATCGTCAACCCCTACGGTTGCTCTTAAGCTTTTTGTGGCAGTGCACCCTTTAAACGACATTAATAAATAACCCACCGTCACTTTGCGGTATATATTTCAAATGCACTATGCCCTCGCGGGCTAGTCGATAGTGTTCTGTGGTAATTATCGTTAATCCACTTATACATATACGGGCGCAAAATGCTGAAACGTAACATTTCATCTGAATCGAGTGCTTCATCCGAAATCAAAATTAGATTAGGCCTATATTTACTGAGCATTTGAGTTTCTGTCTTCTCACGTGAAGGATCCGTGACCGAAAGTATATAAATGTCATAAATCGGAATACGAGATTCATATATAGCATGAAGCCCAGGCATATCAGGTAAAGCAACAAATGATGTAGCGTAAGATTTCTGCGACTCAATTAGTCCTGTAAGCCGTTCATAGCTCTCTGCCACGGTTCTCCTCACAAATAACTCATCTGTCCGGACTCTAATTTTTTCCCAGTCACGTCCCATATCGGCGTAGAAAAGGACAGGGGGTGATCGTGATATGGTGCAGGTCAAAGTAGTCAACAAAACCGTAAAAAGAATTCTTGTTTCCAATCTCACGCCTACCGGAATTGTTAACAATCCAATCATGACCGGGTATAGAGACAGAGTCAAATGAGTTATATCTGCTCTCGAAAAGGCGTAGTGAGAATACGGTATGGCAACGCACAATGCGGCTGCAAATGCAGATGCGTCTGTTCTAACCCGATTCCTGTGACGAAGAATAAACATAACTCCAAAAATCGAAAAACCAAGTAGCAACAAAAACCCAAATCCTTTCACTATGTACGGGAAGGATGTCACCCATCCAAGCACCTTAATATCGACGGTCCAAGGCCAAGGCACGGGCAATGAAATATTAGTTTGTCCGTTCCTGAGTTGTTCCTGGATGCCGTTTAAAAAACTATTAAAAAAGCCATCAACAAATACAAAGGCCATCAGCGTAGGTAAATAGCCAATAAAAATACCGAATCCCCAAATCCCAAGTTCCTTAAAATGCGGTTTTTTAACGGCTGGCGTTACCAGCAAAAGCGAATAGGCGAGTAGTGAAGCTAGAACACCATAAACTCCATGATTCCTATTCACGACTGCAATACTCCCGACAACAAAACCAAGTAAGCTCCATGAAGTAAAATTTGGTCTTAAAAATAAACTGTAAATAGACAAAACGAGCACTACGCTGGCAGTCAGATCAAAAACTTTGTAGTACGGGTACACCAACAGCAGAGCCAAGAATCCCACGGTTAGACCATAGATAGATTTCGGCAGCAAAGTTCTTTCCTTTTCAGCCGAAATAGTAATAAAAACTACAAGTGCCACCAAAAAACTAATGAGGAAGCTAGCTGCAAACCTTATTGACATTAGTCCGGAATCTTGGAACGCATAAAGAAATAAAGCTGAATATATATATCTACCCAAATCGTATGCAAGAAAATCCCTCATAGGCATCTCGCCATGCAGCAAGCGTTGCGTGCCATACCATAGATAGCCTTCGTCAGACAGGTCGAAGCCGATGTTTCGAGCCACAATTAACCAAAATACGGCGGCTGCAACTCCAACAGCTATAGAAATAACTATGTTTTCATAAAGCTTTGGCGACATACGCTTGGGGGCGAGATATGCATTCATAATTAACTTTAAAAGGAAGGTTTGAATAACTGATCGCCAAGTCGAGTAGCTGTCTTGATCTTTAAATAATAGGATTTCAAGGACACGCGCGCACGAAGTCTGTCGCTTTTACTGCCGGTTTGGTGGCTTTCACCCCTTGCAGCAAACTCACCTCTGTTTTCAGACGCGCTTACGCCCCAGCAATCATTGGTTAGCCGCGCACCATTCACAGATTGGCCAGCGCAAACAGCGTAACCAACTGCTGCGTATTTTTCTTCAACCCCCGATAGCGAACGGGCGCAAATCCGAACTGGCTCTTAATCACGCCAAACGGATTCTCGACCTTGGCGCGGACCGCCGCATTGAGCTTTTCTGCCTGCACGATTAGGGCGTCGGCCGCGTTTTGCTTGTTGAGTGCACGGCGCTCACCCGCACATATGGCGACATGCCAGCTAATTTGGGCTTTGGAATCCGGACGCTTGTCGATTCCCTCGTAACTTGCATTGTCAATAGCAACATTTCCCTGCCCGTACTTGCGGATTTTCTTGACACTAAGATGTAGGTTCACACCTGTTTGTTTCATGAGCTGAATTTTCTCAGACGACGGCTAAATTACGCGCGCAGATGAGCGGGTATTACAGAGTGTCCTTAGCTCAGACGGTTATCGGCTCAGGATTGACGAAACACAAAATACTTCTGGCCCAAGTACGACAATGCGACACTGAACGGCAGGGCGAGCGCACCTGCCAAATAGGCATCAAAACCTAGCGCAATAATCCGGCCGATCAGGAAGATGACACATATATAGATAAGTGCCCAGCACAGCACAAAGCGGCCCAGTAGTCGGTTGTCGTTATTGTGAAAAACTAGGCGGCCTTGCGTTTTGAAGCTAAACAATATTCCCACAATCACGGCCAGTAAATTCGCCAGTTGATACCCAAGTCCGAAAAATAGCAGCGCGGCATAAATTAGATAGCTAAAAGTAGTGTTGAGCACACCTACCAAAACAAATCGAATAGCCTGATAAGCTTTCGGTTTGGAGGAAAGAGACCGAAAAATAAGCATTGCTTTTGGGAAAGAAAATTAAGCGGCACGCTTATAGACAACCATCAGCTCGTGGTACAAAAAAAGCTTACCAATGAACTGAACGTTTCCCGGAAAATACGAACAATGCGAAATTTGAAACCCTTCACAATCAACAAGATCATGGCACTTCAAATACTCCATGTTGACAAAGGTTTTATGCGTGGTGTCCGAACGAAATCCTGCGTCGCCGGGAACCACGATAATGACCGTTGAAATTTTTAAGGCAGAGCAATCGTGCAATAGGGTGCGCACAACTTGAGCGGCATTGTCGAAATGCTCAAGCACATGTGAAAGCACCAGACTGCTGAACTCATTTGGGTTCAGTGCGCTCAGGTCAAGCCCGCCGTGCCCCTCAGTTGCTGGCATCACACGTAGCCCTCTTCTCCGTAGGTCTTTGACGAGATCAGGGTTTATTTCAATACCAAGAGAGCCAGCGGGCAAACGCTCAAGTATCTGGCCGGCACCGCATCCTACGTCAACGGCCAAACCATCAACATGCCTCAGCACCCGTGAGACATAAAACGACTTGACAAGCTTGCGAACCGGATTGCGCTGCCTGTCAATTTGTGATGCGGCGTAGTCTTCCCCAAATTCTTGCTTTCGCCTCATCTTATTTTCCTGAGAACAAATAACGATAAAAAAGTGCACGGGCCATCGTATTCAGCCGAGCCTTGACAAGGCCGATGGCACGGTCTGAGTACGATATCCGGTAACTTGCGTCGGCATGAAATTTATCCACAAAACCCTTGAAATCCTGAAATTGCTTGCTGCCGATCGCAACGCTCCATGAGGCTGCGCTTACGCGGAACGAAGAAGACTGCGATGCCGTGTAATGCGCTGCCCCAAAACGCAAAATTCGGAACCAGTAGTCAAGGTCAACAAGGTACGGGTAGGTCGCATCATAGGAGCCAACGCGCTTAGTCAATTCAGTGCGAAAAAGACCATTTCCCGGCTCGCCAATCTGGTTGGTTCCTGCGCGGACGCAGCGTTTCACCATCATCAGCCCTTCAATTCGACCTGCTTTGGTTCTTCGGAGGCCTCTTGTCATCAGTACGCGACCTTTCGGATCGATGATCTGGCGCGAACCGAACACAAGTGCGATGGCGCCGGCTGCGTCGTTTTCTAGTATTGCTACCTGTATTGCCAGGCAATCTGCAGCCAACATATCATCGTGCGGGAGCAGTTTGAAATATTTTCCATTCGCCAGTTCAAGGCATCTGTTCCAGTTTCCCTCAGGACCCAGGTTGCCCGCGTTGCGTACGTACCGAATACGCGGATCGGAATAATGCGAAACAACTTTCTGTGTGTCGTCTGGTGAATTGTCGTCGACCACCCAGATTTCGAAGTGTGGGTAGGTTTGATGTAAAACAGAGTCGATGGTAGCGGGCAGAAAAGCCGCACCCCTATACGTTGGAATGCACACTGAAACGAGTGGATTTGTCATTTTTTATGAATTGCGAAAAGCAGTACTTGAGGTGCGACTTTGCACAAAGGCAGAGCGCTCCGCTGCCATGAGTTGGGAGATTCCAACCAGAAGGCTTTGTCGAGATGCTTTGGCGCATTCCGGCAATGCAACTGAGCGAAACTGGACACGCCGGGAATACAGTTCGGACAACTTGCTGGCGCTGGTCACTATGCGCGGCGCCCGACGCGCAAGGCGCCTGAAGACCGAGACGATTTCGGCAATCGTCGTCGGTCGTTCAGAGGCAATAATTTTGATAACAGTAGCACGCGGGCTTCTGCTCAAGAGGTTGAGCGCGTTGACGATTCCGGCTGCGGCATCGTCAACCGCGATGTAATCTCGGATGGTGTCATAAGGAACATAAATTTGAATGGGCTGATTGCGCAAAATGCACCTGGCTATGTGTGTCAGTAGGCCCTGTTGTTTGCCAGCAGCCTGCCCAGGGCCGTAAATTGTGGAGATTCGGGCCAGCAAAGCGGCCGACTTGGGGTTTGCCAATGCAAATGCCCTTATCATGCCTTCCTGCAAGAGTTTTTCGCGGGCGTAGGTAGTGGTGGGCGCGGGTGACGTGTGCTCGGTGATCACCGCGTCTTTGGTGCCCGCGTAAATGGCGCCGGCCGAACTTGCGAAGGCGATCGCACCGGGCGCTGACATCAGGCGCGGTTCTGATTCGAGAAGCCTAAGCAACTGCGTCAAAGCGCGTGTTTCCGAAGCCATGGCCTCCCGAGCGCTGCCCATGGTACCAACGCCAGCAGCCCAATAAATTTGCCATGGGCCAGGTGGCTCGACTCTCGACGCAAAGGCCTTCACAGCTGCGGCGATCTGATTATCAAGGCCAAGGCCATCTACCCAAGAAAAGCGTTCGTCAGGAAAGAATCGCTCAGTGCCTTCACGCCGCAATACGCGGCACATTGCGGTGCCGAGAAGGCCGCCGCTTCCCAGCACCCAGGCTATCGTCATGCAAAGAAGGCCATGGCTATTCGGCCGGCCGTGTCGGCTTGCTGCTAACAACGTATAAGGGCTTACCCATGACAATGCCCATTGTCACGGCAAGGTACTCGGCAATCACGCCAAGCGCGGTCAAAATACTGCCCGAGAAAAAGGCTACGACGATTAAGATCGACGCCCAGCCCTGCACTGGCACTCGCCCATAAAACTTGCCATACAGCACGTAGACGGCGATGGCAACGGCCAAAACCATGGAGAAAAAGCCCATGATGGTGATCAGTCTTAACGGGCGTGTCCCCGTGGTAAGAACCAGATTCCAGAAGTGCCCGAACAGCTTGAAGTAAGAGTAGCCCGAGGGGCGCTCCAGTTCATTTCTTAGCCGGATTTGGCAATGCCCAACACGCCCGGTGACCCAGAAAAGCCCCACATCAAGATAGACGCCGTTACCGCAAAAAGCGGCCAAGGTTCGGGCAATCTCGCCATCGACCAGCCTGAAGCTGTTGAACCGTCCTATAGCCTTGTTTCCCAGCAGTCGGGTGCTGATGGCCTTGGCCGTGTGGCTCAGGAAATTTCGCAGCCAGCCGTGGGGTGGCGCGTTTATTGGCCGCGCGTAAACAAGTTGCAGCGATGCGCTCAAGGCGCAATCTAGCATAGCGCTGATGTTCGCCGGGTCTTGCTGCCCGTCTTCGTCAATGGTCACCACCCAATCGCCCGTGGCGCTAGCCATGCCCGCCAAGGTTGCCGCGTGCTGGCCGTAATTGCGCGAAAGCCAAACTGGCTGGATAAACTGGTATTGCGCGGTGAGTGTTTCGATGGTCTTGTCAGAACGGTCTGGTCCACAGTCATGAATTAGCAGAACTTCGGAGATGATGTACAGGTTGCCGTTAACCGTCTTTTGCTCAAGCGTGAGAGGCGCAATTTCTTTAATCAAGGTGGGAAGAGTACGAGCCCCCCGATAAACTGGAATAACGAGGGACACACGTTGCACGGAAATGTTAGCCATAAAACCCCATCAAAACTAAGCAGATGCCGTGAGTTTGCAAGTACGCCACTTGTTCCCTTTATCATTTGAATGAAATTTATTTCCTAAGATCATAGCGAACCTCCAAATTGGGCTGGCGCTGCTTTCTGCGCTCATGCGGGGCACCCTCATTTTCCCAACTCAGCATGACGGGTCGTTGGCACCACGTGGCTAATGCAGGCCCACGCGAGCATAAACAGCAATAGCAGAAAGCGCGGTGAATCGATCAACGTGTCAAAGAATCCGACTATCAAAAAACTGGTCAATGCAGCGAGCGACGCACCCGCTGCAATGTTGCCGTGAATCGCACTGCGCGCCGCTCTGGCCAGTGCCAATGCAAGGAGCAGGCACACCGCCACCAAACCAAACCAGCCTTGGTCGAACAGCAAACCGTAAAACATACTTTTGATGTGCCACTGGAGGTGCCCATCTGAAGAGAAAAACCAATGGTCGAGTCCGCTGGAAAAGTCACCGTTGCGCAGCAGGGCGGCCCCGCTTGCGGTTTCCAGGCGTACGTTGTCGATATCGATAGTTGAATTAGGAACACCATAGTAAAGCGCAAACTTGATAGGCCTTTTGCTATACCAAGGACTGATAGATAACTCACTCGCCTTGATATGCTTCTCAAGCGTGCGCCAGGTACCGAATTGTTTACCAAGCTCGAAGCTTTGCCAGACGCAGTTGTACGACGTCAGCATCCACTTTTCGCAAATGGGAACTGTGATCAAGGCATTCGGAACACTTGAGCGTGCTTCTAGCTTCAGCACGTACTCCTTCCCCGCCTCAACAGATACCAACTGCTCGACATAAATTGAATCTCCTGATCCCAGCCGCAAATACGTGTTGCCCGTTTCGTTTTCAAGCTGATAGGTGCCTGATCTGGCAATTTGTGAACCACGCCAGTAGTTGGTTACCGGATATTGACCAAGCCCCATACCAAAAAGCGTTGTGCTCACATCTGAATCACGAATAGTGAGCGCATCTTCCCAATGAGCCTGGCGAATGGCCAGATCAGCATTCAAGGTTGCCATACGTGCTTGCGCAAACTCGCTATTGAAGATCGGTATAGCAACAAGGAGCAATGCAAACGCCAACCCTGCACTGATGACACCGCTTCGAATTTGTCGTTTCGACTTAAACACCAGGAATGTGAGCGCCACCAAAATCCCGACGGCAAAAGCAAAATAACCGTTTCGGGAAAAGGTCACCATTAATGTGTATGTAGTGGCAAGCAAGAGTGCCATTCCGCCAAGCCGGACGAACCAATTACGCTTTTCGGCCATAACAAGGAGCAGGAAAGGTGTGGCAACTGCGAGAAAGCATTCGATGTAGGCCCCGCCGATGTGCATCGCCGAAAACGAGCCGGTTACCCGGTAGGCTCCGGTGAAATTCCAGAGTCCACTAAACGCAACTCGCTCCCACAAAATTACCGCAACTGTAAGCCCCAAACCCGCGACCATACCCCAACAAAACGGGCGATGTGCTTCAATGCCACGCGCTGCAAACCTTTGCGCTAAACCAACTAATGAAGCAGCCCATAAGGCGCCTTTGACAATGCGCAAAGAGTTATACGGACTGTAATAGTTGTTGAACGCGTTTGCGTCAGGCAGGGCAAAAGGCAGCAGACCGACGACGGCACTTACAGAAAAACTCAGTGCAACCAGGCCAATTGCGATGGCCCGTAATGCATCGGGTCTGAACCGGTTACCGGGCAGTGCCGACACACGGCTGCACGCAACTGCCAGGCCAACCAGCAGCAGTGCGTCAAACTCATCGAAAAAAAAGCGCCCGCTCCAGGGTGCGAGGTCCAACACCGGCAAAGCGGCCGGAATGATGGCGAACAGCCACACGGGCCGATACCAGACAGTGACGGCACTGGAGATGAGCAACAAGCCGACTACTGCAGGGAAGGCGGGAAAAGTGACGACCCAAACTCCAGTGGCAACCAGGCACGCGAGTAGTACCAGCGATAGCGTTTTGCCAGGAAGCACAGAATGCGCCGACTTCCGTTCTTGCGCTCTGGATTCGACTGGCAGGTGAAGGCGAGCCGACAGCTGACGCATGAGCCACACAGTGGACCAGCCTGCAATCGCTGCCAGCAAGATGTTGGTAGGGTCGGGGTGGGATCTTTGAATGAAAAGCTTGCCGCCTTCAATGCAGACCGCAGCAAAAATGGACAAAGTTGCGGCATAGCCAGGAGAATGCGCACGCGCCCAAGCTAGCAGGCCAACAGGCGTGTAGGAAACAGAGACCACGGCCAGACTGAATAGCGCCATAGCTTCAGTCCTGAAGTAGTGGTAATAAAAAGGCATGAAATGGACAGCGGCAAGCTGGGTCATAGCAACGTGCAATCCATGCCAGCGGATGGTTAACCATCCATTGATCTCAAGCAAAGCCGTCAGATAAACCAACGTCAATGCGGGCGTGTAGCGCCGCAGCGCGCTGGAAATATGGTCGAGGGTCCAACGATCGCCATATCGACTTATCGCCACGCCGATGCAGACTCCCAATGCTCTGGTAAGAACTGAAAGTCCCTGCGAAACACCCGAGGCAATGAATAGCTGCGCAACTTCGATGCAACAGCCTAACAGCAGGCCAGTCACCGCAATCAGCAGGCAATTGGCACGTCCCGAGCCCATGCGGCGTGCCAGCAAAACACCGAAAGGAATGGTCATAACAACTTCGACTGCCAATTGAAGTCCTGCCAAGATTGGCCTGGAGGAACTGCCTGCTATTAGCCAACCCCAATTGCTGGAATCGAGTTTGGCGGAGAGTTCCGGCCGCGACAAGACAAAATCGTAAGGGAACAAAGCGAAGGCAAGATAAGCAAACACATAGCCGTCAAGTATTAGCACCTTCAGCCGCTGCGGATCATTGACAAACGATTTCAATAACGCCCCAAACCAATTCGCATACCTGGCGAACAGTGCCAGCCCAACAACGCTGCCGACCCATTCAGCCAGAATGTCGTTAAGGGAAACAGTTCGCGCGGGGAAAAAAAGCTGCAAGAATTCAACGGCTACGGCCAATGCGAAAGAAAAAACAGCGGCAAGCGTAAATAAAAAAATGTAAGGCGCTCTGCGGAAAGATTGGATCAACAAATAAGTGGTCAAGAAAGCTACCGGGACGTAAAGAACGCCGTTGGCGATCCAGTCGGCCCGGGACTCGACGCCAAGTCTAAGAAACGGAATGTTTTGAAATGCAAACCATGCATCGGAAAGCGGGCGGGCCTTGTACTTAAGCGGCACCAGGCTGCCGTAGATAACAAAAAATACGTAGCCGAACCACATGAAAAATGGCAGGCTTGACCTAGGGGTAATGTTGGTGTTCACGCTTGTATGCTGGAATACGATATTCTTAAGTGGCTGGCTAAACTAGCTATATAAATACATAAATACTGCCATGGAACTATGTAATCGCAGGGCGCATTGCCCGCTTCCGACTGTGAGGAGTCTGGAATGATCTCCCGACGCGCTTGCAGCCGGTTTGTTGCGATACAGGCCGGATATCTGATGGTAATGTCCTCCAATCTCACGGTCATTGGGAAAGCACTCGGTCAAACTGGCAACCGAAGTGTTTTGCAGGTCGGCCCCACCAGGGCTATAAAAACAATAGCTCAAGCTTCAATACTGGCAAGCGCTGGTGCCATTATTGAGGTCGATTCTGGCGAATACAGGAGCGATGTGGCTGTGTGGACGCAGGAGCAGCTCACACTGCGTGCTGCGGGCGGGCGTGTCAAGCTGATTGCTGCGGGCGCATCCGCTGAGGCAAAGGCCATTTGGGTCGTGCGTGGCGGGCAAATGTCAGTTGAAGGGTTTGACTTTACGGGCGCGCGCGTGCCGAATCAAAACGGTGCGGGCATCCGGTTTGAAAAAGGATTGCTCCGTGTCCGGGATTGCACATTCATGGACAACGAGATTGGCATTCTGACTAGCAACCAAAAAGACGCTGAACTCGAAATAGAAAACAGCGAGTTTGGTCACAACGGTTATGGGCATTTCGTTATACACAACTCCCGGCACAATTCCACCCAAGAAAAAGTTGAAGGAAACCGATGGGCTGGGCAGCGACTGAATTTGAAACGATAGACCTTGGCGACGAGCGGCGTAACAAGCG
>Ga0136611_10000436_pt1 | contig 27166 bp, 31 predicted proteins | sample AntDrymUQ2232306_2_FD_106645 | JGI IMG/M metagenome (GOLD analysis project Ga0136611, IMG submission 106645) | Polar desert sand microbial communities from Dry Valleys, Antarctica - metaG UQ223 (23.06) | ecosystem: Environmental > Terrestrial > Soil > Desert | place: Antarctica: Dry Valley...
AGTGATGTGTTTGCCTGGCAAGTTCACCTCCTTTTTAAGGAGAAACTTTACAGGTTTTTACATTCATTCAACCGGACATCATAATTGTCGTCAAAGCGGACAGGTTAATTGTCGCCTAATAGCGTGCGATGATGCTATTGGACACTGTGTGGTACAAATGGTAATTATCTGTGGCATGCACGATATTACTTTTGATGAGTGTTTGGAATATACAAAAACAATAAAGGATGAAAGAGTTGCCCATCCTACTTTTTCCTCTTTATTGGTTTTTAAAACTATAGGCCAACTAGCGAAGAATATCTCAACAAAAAAAGATATTAGAGCTGAGATCGGTTATTTACTGATCTATTTAACTGCATTAGCTAAAAGTCTTCAAATATCACTTAAAGAATGTACGGAAAATGCTTACAAATCTCTGAAAGACTTTAAGGGTATTATGTTTGATGGGAGGTTTTTAGATGAGGGAGATGAGGGATATGAGTCTGCAAAGGCTATCATAAAGAGCAGGAAATCATCTAGCCCGCAGTAAAGGTTTCGTATCAAAGCCATGGACTCAAAAAAAGCCCCGACTACCATGGCCTGTTATGAAATTATAAGTCTCATATTTTGTCCGTATGAAAACCAAATACCTGTTGCAGCCAGTCCAATGGCAAGAATTACGGCAAATATCATTGTTACTGAAATATTCTTCTTATTGGGGCGCGAGTCTTCAGCTTGGTTTTTTTCATTCTCATATCTGTTTTCATTTATACCCATGATATATTCCTCTTATAAGTTTTAAGGGTGACTACAAGATACAAGCGTTGTCTGATGTGTTCTATTCGAAAGATAACATTGGGCAATAAAAAACCCGCCTGAGCGGGTAGGTAGAGAAGTAAATATAAGGAAAATTAGTGGCCAGGAGGTGGGGCCACATTTGGCTGACTTCCTGGATTCATTCCAGGTGCACCGCTACTTGGTGGAGCCCCAGGGGAGCTCGGCGTATTGGAATTTACGCCAGTAGGATCGCTAGGATTAACCATAGCTGGATTATTAGGTCTCACTACAGCCGGATTATTTTGCATTTCTTCGTCGGTTTGGGAATTGGGTTTGGTGTTTTGGCCTAGCTCATTTCTGTCATCAATCACGCCAGGTATATTTGATTGCGCCAGAAGTGGCGCGCTTATCATTAAAAAAATCAAGAAAGTGAGAGTGGTTAGTGTCGAGTTTCTGATCATTATAATTCTCCATTTAGTGAGTTTGAGATTGGCATAATGTTGTGAATTAAAGTTTCAGTCTGTTCGGTACCTTACAGAGGGAACCCATAAAAAACCGCCGGTACGTGTTAGTGAGGTAGAACTTCGCTATATTTTATTACTTTTAGAATAACCTTATTCTAAAGGAACATTTTCTCCGGGAGTGTCTTTAATAGGTGGTTCTTCTAAAGCTTTTTTTCTTTGGGGCACCTCCTCAGGCACTACCTTTTTATATCTGATATCTTCTCCCGGTTTTTCATCATCAGGTTCTACTCCATTCATTTCTGGATAAGAAAGTAATGTATTGTATTTATATAATTTTAATAAATATTTTGGATTCGAGCTCGTCATAATAGCTATCCTTTTTGAAATATTATTGATAACTCTAACGAAACCTATGATCCATGTTATGAAGCTAATGTTCGGTGCGCTTTCTAACTTATAAATTGAAATTCATGGAATATGCTTGGTTGGTGGGAATTACGACGTACCTGAATGACAGGCAATAAAAAACCCGCCTGAGCGGGTTTGTGACGTGAGCGTTGGCCAAGCTTAACTATTTCAGCTAAAGTTTTCTTTTATTAGCCCGATAACATCATTGCATAGCACTACCACTGGCCCGAAGGATTATTAAAAAAATCCTTCGGGTTTTTTTATTGACTTGTTTAGTTTTTATGGCTTCGTAGTTGTAGCGGTTTGAGGAGTATGGCTATTGTTTTCTGGGGTTGCGGATTGACTATAAGATGAGGGATTACTTTGGTATGGTTGTTGTGTAGTGGCCGATGATTTCAATATACCTATCCCAATAGCCACAATACCGATAATAATTCCAACCAGCCATCGCGTTATATTAGTTTCTGACCGTGCTATGGCTGACTCAATCTTTAGAGAATTTTTTTCTGCTTCAAAATTTATTTCCGAACCTAGCTTATCAAATTTAGCATCAAGCCTAGTGAGAAGCATGTCAAACTTAGCATTGGATTCGGTCATGATCCTATCAAATCGCGAATCACTTTTAACTTTTTCCATCTCAATTTTGTTGTCAAGTGAGGATGTAATTTTATCTACCCAATCTTTGGAAATCGAATGATTCTGCATTTCATCGCTAAGTTGATCTGTCATTTGTTTTCTTACCTTTTCAGATGTTGACTCACTCATAGGTACGTAGTTTGGATGTGCGCTTATGTGTGGAGCTGGAGCTTGGACTTTCTCGGAACTTGTTTGTTCACTCTGTCTGGAGTCGCTCATTTATCAAGCTCCTCTTGTTTCAATAGCCAATCCCACATCTCTTGATCACCAAATCCAAAGTAAGTATAAGTCAAAGGCGCAATAAAAGCAGCACCAACACCCTCAGGTTTGCCCATATTTGGCCCAGTAATACCTAAAAGAGTTGATAGATCAACGGAAGTTCCGTTGTGCCTTATCAGCCAACCGCTGTGGTTTGGTAATTTGTAGCAGGCATCCTCCGGTATAAATTTCTCTACAGCAGCATTTATTTTTTCTTTATGTGCCTCTAAAGAAACTAATATAAAAATTGTCATTTTTAAGATTTATCCATTCTTACATTTGCATCATTCGGTCATTTTGGCCATTCTATTGAAACCATTTTTGCGTTAGTTATTTGCCCTCTATTTTCTTTCGCATTGATGCTCATGATTACGTGCTTTATACCAAAAGCGCTGTCTTTAAGGATAGCTATTTGATCATCAGTTAGGATGTCGGGTGCGACATCAACCATAAAGGTGCTGTCGTCCGATAGCCGTGTTACTGAGAATCTGTACTCTCCTCCGTATTTATGAGGGAATTTCACTTGGTTAATAGCGTATTTCCCGTCTAACCTGATTTCTTTGGATGATTCTTTTGGTGGTGATACGATTTGTGCGGCTCGCTCACCGTTTATGATTGATTCGCCATCGACTTTTATTTGATCGGTTGGTTTTAGTTTGTTTGAAAGATTGCTCTGGAAATTCATGATAGCTTCTTTGTTATGATGAAGTTCCGGCATCTTTGTGAGTGCCTCAGTAACCAACTTGAGGCGCTCAGTTTCTTGTTTTGAAAGTTGTGTTGTAATCTCTTGCCCGTGCTCACGTTCTTTTGCACTGAGCCAGTCTTTCCATCCAATACTGGTGGCAAGTAAGACTGATATGGTTATCAATAGAGTGAGAACTTGTGCGCCAGTCATGTTTGAGTTCTTGATTATCTCATTCAGGGCATTGAATAGAGCTGTTATGAATTTTGTGCTGCCTGGCTTGATACTAACAACAAGCTCCAGGAGCTCTCTTTCCTCTGATGTTACTTCTTTGTGTCATCACTATTATATCTGGCTCTGCAATAAATTCTATTGATCTCTTTTTGCAGGTCCAGGATGGGCTGCATAATCCTCGTCGGAATTGACCCATGGAAATCCTTGCCCTCAATGGTGAGGTTGAATACTGGCCAGCCCTTGAATGTTATTTGTGCCGTGTCGCTTATTTCATTTGATAGTGCTTTTTTTAAGAGGTTAAATGCTTCGTCTTCGTTGTGGATGATTAACTTTTCTATGGGTTCTTCCAAGACTATTCCTGTTAATTATTATTCAGTTGCTTATCCATTCTTACATTTGCACGATATTCTTTCGCACCAATTAGCAAGTCTACTTACCTTGGTTCCCTTTTCCAGATTTTTCGCTTCTGTCAGCGCTTCCATCAACAAGAATATTTTTAGCATCTTTCTGAGTTTTTTCATTAGCCTGCACAAATAGCTGCGTGCATTCCATGAGCTCTACAGTGACTTGCTGCGGTTTAATGCCAATAGCCGTTGAAAATTCCTGTCTTATACCGAATTTGGAGTTGTCGTAAAAAGTACGGTCTTCTATATCCAACCATCCCTTAGGTGCGTGTTCTGCATACTTTTCTTCCATTTGCCGAGCTACTTCTTCCCCGAAAGACTTTCTTTTCTTCAACATATCATTTAACTGTCGGTCAGGTTTTCCGAACTGTCTTGCGGCGGAACTTAGGCCTTGGGTCGTAACAATATATTGCAAATTCTCTCGTCTTATATCCTGGATATCCATCCAAGCATTAGAACAATTTATCACCGTTTGGTAAATACACTGTTTGGTGTTGACAGTGTATACACCTTCTAGTGTATACTGAGCACATGGAATTAATAACATATATTAAATCATTAACGAAATCTGAAAGAGAGGGTTTCACTGGAAGATGCGAAACCACATATGGATTTATGATGAATGTTGCCTACGGGTACAAACGTGCAGGAGAAAGCCTTTGTATAAATATTGAGCGCGAATCAGGCGGCTTAGTTAAATGTGAAACGTTGCGCGATGACGTTGACTGGGCATATTTGCGCGGTAGCAATTCAGAAGAGGCGGCGTGATGGATCATTGTGGGACAAGCATAAAAGTTGATTCTTTGTTGCATTCTTCACAAGTAAAAATCGCTTCTTTTACGCCCATCCAACCATATTTAGTACTCATTCTGCTTCCTGTGCTTTTGATTTTTGAAGATCCGCAGTGGTCGCAAACATGTTTTTCGGGATTAGCGCTATGAAGACCTTCAAGTTGAGATACGGGGTCGGCATTATTAATTACAAGATTCTTGTTGTCCTCATTAAGGCTCTGAATATCTTTTTCAAGCGTAACTATTTTGGCCTTGAGTATGTGGATTTCCTCTTCCATGACTTGCTTCTCAGATTTGAGCGCCTCGAATTGATCTCTCAGAAACGCGATGCGCTCTTTAAGTTTGGCGGCTGATCCATGTTCAGTAATCAATCCTTCAATTTCAGCAAATATGTTCATGGTTTCTCCTTTGTTAATGATTGGTCGGTGGAACTTCCCATTCTATCAACTCTGGAGAAACTTCCAATCGGGGATAAAGAGTAATGATTTTTCATAATCGCATTATGCACAGCGCATTGAACCCATACCACGGATGAAACAGGGAGATTGAGACATGGATTTATTCGACATCATGGATGAAAACCAGCCTGAGCTGGTTTTGCGGTGATGACAATTAAACTTTGGAGTTGATTATGAGTAGCAGTGAAAGAGTTCAGACAATGCTTGTAAATACGCGGTGGGACGGATTAGATCGACTCAGTGCTTTTTTTGGTCAGGATTGTTCGCTTGATTTTCGAGACGAACAGCTTCAACGACAGCAAGCGCGGAAGTGGCTAGTTCAACGGACAGGGGTGGTACCAGCCTTCCGGACTTTGCAGTGGTTATCTGCCGCTGCAAGGCTGCGTGCAGTTTGTCGGCATCGCCTGTTCTGGCTACAGCTCCAACTATTATTTCAAGCGCTCCTTCAAAAGATTGCATTATCTTGGACAGGGCGTATTTAATTTCTTCATCAGTTGAGTTCAAGGTTTCTCCTTTGTTGTGTTTGGGTTGGTGGAACTTCCCAGTATATCAACATTGGAGAAACCACCAATTCATGAATCGCATTATCGCCAGTGTGGCGAACCAATGCCACGGATGAAACAGGGAGATTGAGACATGGATTTATTCGACATCATTCATGAAGAGGCGCATGCGTACCCTGGTGGCGTTGAGGCGTTGGCTGGGCGCATGGGGAAAAATCCAGGCACGTTGCGCAAGAAGCTTTTGCCGAATGAGGATAGCCATGATTTGACGGTTAAAGAGCTGCGGCAAATCGTGGCTTATTGCAAGACCTACCGGGTGGCACAAGGTTTTGCGGATGATCGCGATTTGATGTGCATCAGCAAGCCCAATTATTCCGGATTGTCCGATCAGGCAATATTGGACTTGTTTCTGAGGTTGCAGCGGGAGCAGGGCGAATGGTCGGAGGAGATCCGCGAGGCCATGCAGAACGGTGAGGTCGATTGGGATGAGTTAATGAGAATCCGCAAAGAGTTTAATGATTTCATCGTGGCCGCTTCCGAAATTATGAGCCGCCTTGAATCGTATATGGGTGTCAGCGAAGAAAAAAAGTCTTCCAGAATGGTAGAAAAAAACAAATGAACCGAATTCACAGCTCCTCCTTAAAGATGGTGAATATACCGCAGCAACCAGCGCAACCCAGTTTGCGTAGTCGGATGGTTGCTTTTATTACCAGTTTTGTACCAGCCCAGCACATCTCCCTCCCTTGATGTTCTGGGTTTTTTTTGTCTTGATTGTGTGACCAGTAGCTAAGGTATTTTGATATGGGTGTGGTTAATTACGGATGTGGAGCGAGAGCAATGGTTGTCGATAAATCCAAATTGATTCAGAGATTATTTATTCGTCATGCTTCGGTCAGTGAGCCTGAGCAGAAGTTGATGCTGGCTGTATTGTGCAATGCCGTGGCGGATTTGATGTTGACAGGTTGTGAAAGAACATCTGCCGGCCAGAATGCACGGTATTTGCGCAACTTTGCCAGGAATTTCTTCACGGCCGGCCGCTACGTTGAATTCTGCGACTGGGTGTCACTTGATCCTGTTCGGGGCCATGGCTACGATGGGTGCCGGGATGACTGCGATCGCTGGCCCACTTGCTGCGCTTGCTGCTGGATTTATGGGTGGCAAGCTCATTGCCGGACAGAATAAAATAGCTGGAATCGGCGGTACTGAAGCGGCTCTGATTGGTACGGCGTTGGGTGGGCCAGTCGGTGCGGTCGTTGCCGGTGCCATCCTTAAATTGTTCGGTCACGGCCCAATGAAGTTCCGCCAACAGTCACTGCAAGGCACTGTGTCCGACGCAGGATTTGATGGCGACATAACCAATGTATTCCGCGCAAAGGGTGGTTTGCTGGTTGGTAATAAGCATAAGTCTGTTTCTCAAGATCTATTGCCAGAAATGCAGGACGCTTTCGACACGGCTATCAATGCTTTCTATGGCTCAGCTCATAACTTCGCCGAGAATCTTGGGCTTGATGTCAAGCTGGTTGATGGTTTCACTAAAGAAATACAAATCAAGTCAGAGAAAGGCAAGGAATTAACCGCCGATGCGGTGACCGCAATGATCGCCGGAATAGGTGATTCGATTGCCAGCAATTTATTGCCAACCGTAGATACCCTTAAAAAGGCCGGTGAGACATCTTTCCAAACATTAACCAGATTGAGCGGCGAATTTGATGCGCTGTCTTCCAGCGCCGTGAATCTTGGCGCGTCAGTCAAGTATGCTAATGAATTAATAAAGGGCATGTCATTTGAATCACGGTCATCCTTGTTGGAAATGGCGGGCGGTGCAGAAATCCTGGGCAATATCACCGGATACTTTCCGCAGCACTTTTTAACAGAAGCGGAGCGTCTTGCGCCAGTACAAGAGCGATTAGTGGAAGGTTTGACTGATCTTGGCTTTGCCGCAAATTTATCGAATGAGCAATACAAAGCATTGGTTCAATCCCTGGATATTCCGGATGAAACCAGGATCAAACTTTTGCTGCTTGGATCCGCGCTGTTTGAAGTAAATGCTGCGCTTGATGCCACAAATCAAGCCGCAATCGATGCTGCCCGAGCACTCGATGAAACTATCCAAGCGCAGGCAAAAACGAATCTGAGCAATGTATTCGCCGCTCTGCAAAGGTCGGTCGAAGCTGAGCGCAGAAGTATTACGGATAAATACAACACCGACCTTGATGCAGTTAACACGCACATCCGGAACGTCACGGATTCGATCGGCAAACTCAAATCACTATCGGATGCGCTTGGCAATACGGTCGATCAACTGCGGCCGCTGAGCAGGGATGGAGCAAAATTACAGATATTGAACGCGATCAATACCGCCAAAGCTGGCGGCGGATTACCGGATGTTGCAGATATCAGCCGGGCATTGGATGTGCTCAAAGCCAATAATATTACTGGCGTTCGCAGCAGCTTTGAGTTTGCCAGGGAGCAGGCCAAGACAGCCAATCTAATCGGCGATCTCGGCAACCTGACAGATTCGCAAGTAACGCTGGAAGAGCGCAGTCTGAAAGCACTCGAAGCGCAAAGAGACAGGCTTGATGAGGGATTCCAGGATGAACTGGGCAGGCTGGATTCATTGCTGGAGCAAGGTCAAAGAGAGATCGACACCTTGAACGGCCTGGATACGACGCTGCTCTCATTGGCCACAGCGATAGAGCAGTTCAACCTGCGCGCAGTGCAAGGTGGCGGCGCTGGGATTGTGGATCCGTTGATCGGCGGAGCCCCGGTGGTCGGTGGTAATCCGGCAATCAAAGACCAGCAGATCATCGATTACTTCAAAACCCCAAGAACCCCGGAAGAAATCGCACGAGATGCCATTAAAAACGGCGTTACCTCCCAGCAAATTATTGCGACCGGAAGATTTACCCAGGCCGAAGCGGATAAGTTTTTTAAAGATAATCCGCATATTCCAAAGTTCGCGGATGGCGGGATCCATCGTGGTGGCCTGCGCATCGTAGGCGAGCGCGGCCCTGAGCTGGAAAGAACCGGCCCCAGTCATATCACCAGCAATAGTGATCTGAAAAAGACGCTCGGCAATGATGAGGTTGTAAGAGAGCTGCGGCTGTTGCGCGCAGTAGTGGGTAAATCGGAAGGACCCAACCGCAAAGTGTCGAAGATCCTGAAGGGAGTGACCCAAGGCGGTACCGCCCTGCGCACGAAGTCTGCAACATCATGAAGGCATTCATCCCGATTGATATTACTGACGCGATGCTCATCAGTAGCACGATTGCTGAGCCTGATGTGGCAGAGCCTCTCTATGACCCGGACGACACTTACGCTGAATTTGCGCTAGTAAGCGTAATCTCAACGAATAGTCATTTGGTTTTTGAGTCCTTGGTAAATGACAATAGGGGTAATAATCCACTTACGACCAATAGCGAGGTGCTTAGAGAAAATGCTAAATGGATTAGAAGAAGCTATACCAACCGGTTCAGAATGTTCGACTGGAATCAGGGCAATCCAAGCGTAGCACAATCACCGGCGACTGTTGTATTGCGTCCGGGGAAAAGAATTGATGCGCTGATGTTGGAGGGCTTAAAGGCCGCCCTGGTTGATGTGACCATTAGGAATGGCATGGGTGGTGATGTTGCTTTCACGTTGGACGGCTATTTGCTGGCACGAAACCTGTCAAGGTTCACTGAATTTTTTTATGCCCCATTTATTTACATCAAGTCGGTTGTGACGTTTGAGATCCCGCAGATTCCCGATCCGGTTATTTATCTCACGTTATCCGATCCTTCTGGAACCGTTGAGCTGAGCCGGTTTGCTTTTGGCCGATCGATTTACCTGGGGCCTATTCAGTGGAACCCCGTGGCGGACAGTGACAATTACAGCGAGGTGACCAGGGATAAATTTGGCCGCGCGACATTGACGCCAATTCCCAGCACCCCACTGGTTGAAGTAAAGCTTGAGCCGGATGCAAACAGAACCAACGCGATCAGACAATTTAAAGAGCAAACAGATGCAAGGGCCGTGGTCTGGTCTGCGCTTGATGATATCGATATTCCATATAGGGAATCTCTGGCGGTGATCGGTGTGTGGGACAACTTCAGCATCGATATCGGGAACAACGAATTCACAATCCTTAATTTATCACTCAAGGGAATCTAATAATGGTCACAACAGTTCCGCCATTCACCGAACCTGTCCCGGATCCATACAACATGACCTCCGATGAATTAGAGTCATCATCGTTAACATTTGTATCTGAGTTCAACCCACGCATCAAATTGCTGAATGTGCAGGCATCTGAAGTCGAGCAATTTGCACTAGATACTGAAGCGGCTTCGGCAGGTATTGCGAATGCGAAATGGGTATCCGGAACATATGCCGAAGGGGCTGTGGCATGGTCACCAACAGATTACTTTGATTACCGCTGTAAAAACGCAGGGTTAAGAACAATTGATCCTGCGCTTGATCCTACAAACTGGGCATTGAGGACTAAGACCGGCGCCGGTGGATCGGATACAACGAGCAGCGCGGTTGATATCACGCTGACATCAGCCAGCGGACGCTTGCAGATTATCAGCATGACGGCGACTGGCAAGAAAGTGACGGCAGCATCCGCAACCACGTTAAACAAAGGTGCGCCAGTACTTGTAATCAAGAATGCTGGTCTGTACCGGTTTGCGTTCCACAAGAACGGTGGCACGTTTATTTGCTACGTTCAGCCAGGGCAAGTGGTTGCATTTAATTGCTCAGACACCAGCACGGCAGCCGGTGTGTGGCATGCGAACGGGCAGAATCTTGAGAACATTTATGATGGAAATACGGCGGAAATTCTGAATGCCGTGGATTCTCGCAATATTGCGGCGGCCATGTTGTCTGCGACAAAGGCGATATGCGTTTTTCGGAACAATGCAACTGGGTTCTTGTGGGGGTTATTCTGAACTTTGGCAGTTCATCCGGGGCACCAGCCGCGATAAATGGCGAAGCGTCGGAATACATTAGCATTGCAGCGCAAACCAGCACACAAGCCACCGTTGTTTACAAAACGTCGACCGGCGTGACTAAAGGTTATTTGTTGGATGTCGCGAGTAATACATTTACACCGGGAACGGTTAGGATGATCGATCCTACGGCCGGCGGTACCGGAACGGATGTCAGTGTATTGTCGTCGACAAAGTTGCTTTGTGTTTACCAAAATGCCACAAGCGGAACACTCAGAGAACGGGTTCTGGATATAGCATCGAGTGCAATCGCTGAGAGCGGTGAGGTTGTCGCAGACCCCACCAATGCTCAGGCAAACACAAGGCGTGAGATTGGTTCGATTTCGGCAACCAAAGCACTTGCTGCATTTAAACAAAACGGCTCCACTCAATTAGTGCTTAGACTTCAGTCGATCTCTGTGTCAACGCCAGCACCCAGTGGCAGTGCGCTGATCATCTCTGATCTTGGTGGTGTTGCTGCCGTGGCATTTTCTCTGGTTATTCTCAGCACTGATAGAGCGATGTTGATCCAGTCTGCAAGTCTTACCTATGCCGATCTAGTTTTTAATTTGATTGATATCTCCGGATCAACATCGATCCTTCTTTGCCGCAGAAAAGCCCGGCTAAATATTACTGATGCGGCTTATCTTCGGTCAACCAAACTTGACGCAAACAATATTTATGTTGCTTGGAATGGTGCCGGTAGTGGTGGTGTGGATGGCGTGACCGTAAAAATAACAAGCGGAGATCGAATCCTGATTGGTAATTTATCTGTGAGAATTGAGCCAAGTGTTACCGCAGCAGAAGGTTATGTTGATTGTGTCGCTCTTGATTCAACCCATGTCATGCAAGTTTGTCGCAATGCATCAACATTCCTCTCAGCAAAGACAGTAGAAATAGCCGCATAGATTTATTCTAAAAGCAATATCTCCCAAGCCGCCTAGTGCGGCTTTTTTATTTTATAAATTCAGGATAATCCAATGACAATATTAGTTCAGGTAGAGAGACGACTCAAAGAAGCTGGTCGTGGGTGGGTCAGATATTTAAACGGTAAATTTATTGTTGGGGAAAATACTGAGATATCAGTTGCTACTGGTGCGCCTGGTGACGGGAGTGGCGATATCACGCAAGATGTTATCAACGCCGCCGACCCGAATACAACCATTGCCGATGCTGATAAATTACCCTTAACCGATTCTGAGGCAAGCGGTTTATTAAAATCAATAACCGGGTTCGATTTTAAGGCATGGATTGTCGCGCATCTTCTCACCCTTGATTTTGTTCGAGTGAATGCCAGCAAAGATTTGTTGAGTGGTTCAAATATCGTGGTTACCCAGGCCGCTACCGGAATGCGCTACGGGTTTTTAGCTGCAATCAATCACACAGTAGATCCAACCGCGGGATTGTTTAAGTCTAGCGTGAACCTGACTGCAACTATACCAGCAGCGAACTCAGACATTACCATAGCAATCGATAGTCTTGATAAAAACAATACCGATATGGGTGCGTTCATGTCGGCGTGGTTGTCCGGTGGGACGATGTATGTCAGGTCAGCCGCATCTACAGACATATCCTTTATGGTTATCTCTATAGTTTCTGTCGCAAATCAAGATCCTGATACTTTTTACCATGTAACCGGAAAATATCTGGGGGGTAGCCTGTTCTCTGGTGGTGAGTCTTGCGTTATCCAGTACATCCCCCCGACCAATGTTGCAGCAGCCATTGATGGTGTTGCGTCTAAAGCGACTCCTGTTGATGCGGATAAATTAGGCTTGGTAGATTCAGCCGCAAGCGGTGCGCTTAAATATTTATCATGGGCTAACCTAAAAGCGGCAATGAATACCGCGCTTTTGGTTTTAGGGTATACCCGTATCGATGCAAGTGGAAACTTAATTAAAGGTGACGGATCGGCCATTGATGGGGTGAACACGGTTTATGCGCTTGTTTCGGCACCGGTCAGCGGTGTGACACCACTTCCAGAAGCTTCGGATGTTACCAATGGCACCGTTGTGGCCATACACCCTGATTGTTTCGTTGGGGCGGGCGCAAACGCTGCTGGAATAATGCTTAGGTCCTTGCAGTCATTGAATCAGTGGAGGCCTCCGTGCGATACGGTTGAGATATTCTCCAAAACAGGGACTCTGGCAGCACCGATATTCACGATGACCAGCGCAACACAAGCCGGTTCCAACAAATTCGACGTGGGGGTTGATACGGTAATCCCAGGCGGGTTGCTTTACCCTGGCAGCAAGCTGATTCTGAAGATGCATTTTCGTCGGAACGTTGTTTCTCCGGCTCTGGGCACGCTGACTTTACGTGCTTACTTAGGGAAGAACGCGACTCTAACAGGCAACTCAATCGTTTGGCAAGGAGAAATCGCGGATTCAAACGATAGAGACATGTTGCCAGAAGCGGAAATATCGCTCACATCATTAACTGTTGTTGAGTCCACAAGGAACCTGTCGCGTGGCGGCCCTGGTTTGTCTCAAGCGGCCATATCTCTGAATACCCAAATTGATTTCGCGGTGGATCAGAAATTAACATTCCATATTGTGCCCGATGGATCAGCGAACCTTAATACGCTTGATGCGAATAATACCATCGACCTCATAAGCTTCAGCGTGACATTCAAGGGGCAGTAGTATGAGTCATATACGTCAGTCATCTTTCTACACGGTTGGGGCGAAGAAATTTTCACCAGGATTTCCGCCGCCACAGACCGCAGTTAAGTACCATCCAGGTATATACGTAGCACAATTCAAAGGTACCAATCTTGCCAGTACGGCTGCAGGTATGCCGCTCGATGAGTTTAACGATTACCCGTGTTTTAGAGGGTGGTTGAATCGTGTTATGTGGCGCGATCTTGAAAGCACATTTGGAAACTATGCCGCAGGTTTCGCAAAGATAGACGCATGGCTTGCGCTATTGCCACCAGGAAAGCGGTTGCAAGTCTTATTTGAATACAAGACAGGCGTTTCAGATCCAGCCACATCAGCAGAACTTCTAGCACCAGACTACATAACAACCGGATCAACATACGATGGCGGTACATTCTTTTACGACTCAACCAATCCTCATCAGAGTGCTGGTGCTGGTGGGCGTGAGTTAAGGTTATGGAATAATAACTTAAGAAATAGGCTAGTGGCATTGGCTCAGGCATACGGGGCTAGATACAACGGGCATCCACAATTTGAGGGATTCTGCGTTACAGAAACGGCATTACAAGAACCATTGACCCCGAGTGACGTTAGTTCGGATTGGGAAATGCAGCAATGGATTGGGCTGTTTAAATTCGTTGAAGCACTTAAAGCAGGTTTCCCGAATACGATGGTTACTTTCTTCATGAATTACAAGCAAAAATATCTAGACAGGGCAATCAATGGAGGCACGTTTGGGACTATTGCTGAAGGTCAATATACCGTAGCAGGTATTAAGAATATGGGGGTTGGTTTAGGTGGCCCGGACGTGTGTTACCACGACTAAGGCTTAGGTGGTTATGACAGCTCAAGAACGCCACCAGTTATGGTAAACCCCCCAGGAGTTTACGCATACTATGCCCATATGGCTGGGCAGATGCCTATCTGCGCATCGATGCAAAGAACTGGATTCCTATTTTCTCAAGCCGGGCCACATACTGCCGGTGGTATCGCTTTCCCCCCAGTTAACACTATCTACGAATACGCAAGAGACAATCTATTTGCCAATTACTTATATGTAACTCGCGCCACCCCAACTCCTTCAGGAGATCCGGATTCGTGGGCAACATTCAAGACTTTTTTGAATGCTAATCCGACTATCAGGGACAGTGTTCATGGTGGGCTTAATTCTGCCAAGCCAGCCTGCTACCCGCTCATAACGACAGATTAGGAGGTAATTGTGCCAGAGAAAGACCCTACAACATGGAGCGCTGCCACCTGGTGGTTAGGATTCATTATGGCGATGAGCGGGGGCTTGGTAAATTGGTATGCGCGTGTCAAGCGCGGGCATACCAGAGCATTTAATTTCATTGAATTGGTCGGCGAGATATTCACCAGCGGATTTGTTGGCATGGGGGTGTTCATGTTTTTGGCTTCAATTGATCAACCTATGGGACTGTGTGCCGCTGCCGCCGGTGTGGGTGGCCACATGGCCACACGTTTGCTTTTTGCGATAGAAAAATTCATTGAAACCAGAATCAAGAATTACGATGGCAACAAATAATTAAGGAGTAAATATGGGCAAGAAAATCAATAATCACATACTCAACTGCCTGGGTGTGATTATGTTTCAGCAAAGAAGGCAAGAATTATTAATAGGAAAATTACAAATGAAAGTAGATGAACTCGCCCCAGCATTAAAAGCATTGCAAGCCCAATTGATCAAAGCAAACGATGAGATCAAAGCGCAAATTGAAGTATTACGCAATGCAGATTTGCCACAAGAAGCTGTTGACGCTGTAAACGCTATTGCTGCTACTACTCAAGCACTTGATGATTTGAACCCGGATGCATTGCCTGAGCCAGCACCCGCAACAGAATAATTAGGTTAAAGTAGATATCAAGCTCGGTACGCCGGGCTTGTTTAAAATTTCGGAATAAAAACCATGAACAAATTTATCATCATTGGAATTATCGTCGCAAATTTGGCGGCTCTCGCTGCTTATCTGCTGGTGCCGGAAGATAAAGAGGCACAATTATTTGAAGAAGCAATGAAGGTCAGAACTAGAGTAGATCGTTTTATTGAAGCATACTGCTCGGACAGTAACGAGATGCCTAGAGAGTACCTGATTAATCTGATACGTAAAGAATATCCAGATCAGAAGATTGAAGATTTGTGTCCCAAAACTGTTCCGCAAAAATAGAATGCTTTAGAGTGTTGTTAGTGAGATTGGAGCAAAGAAATAAATTCATCTTAGGAAATTGATGGATTGATCCTAGGAAATTTTGATATGAATAATGTAACTTGTTGATTAAGTGGGGTGACTGATGGGGTTCGAACCCACGACAACCGGAATCACAATCCGGGACTCTACCAGCTGAGCTACAGCCACCACAAAAAAGAAAACGGCTTATCTTATTGTTATTTACACAAACTCTGAATTGAGCAATGTGTCGACGCGATATGGAATATTTGTGGCATGCCCGACAGGGATCGAACCTGTAACCCCCAGCTTAGAAGGCTGGTGCTCTATCCAATTGAGCTACGGGCACCAAGTCCGACTTATCTTAAAACTTTAGAGCATAATTGGTCGGGGTGGAGAGATTTGAACTCCCGACATCCTGGTCCCAAACCAGGCGCGCTACCAGGCTACGCTACACCCCGGAAAAGGCGACACTATACCTTCTTAGGCATAAAACGTCAATTTCTTCGTATCTGCTTATCGCGATACGCTATTTTTTAAAAACGCTGATAAGTGTCACTGTGTAACAAATGCCACATATTTTTTTAAGCATCATCTTATCGTAAGATATGATGTGTACAATGAGTCGAAGAAATAACTTGTTGTATAATGCATTTTCTGATAATAGTATACAATTTTTTGTACGCTGCCGGATTAAACAGGAGCCTTAAAAGATGCCACAAAAGCAACAAAGTAAACAGGTGACTCCCTATGAACTAAAAGCAGGTGAGGATTATATGAATCCAGATCAGCTCACGTATTTTCGCAAGATACTGGAAGATATGAAAATTGAATTAAGTCAGGAGATTGATCGTGCAGTGCACACTATGCAGGACGAAGCAACAGTTTTTGCTGATCCTAATGATCGTGCAAGTCAAGAGTCTGATATGACGCTTGAGTTACGTAACCGTGATCGTGAACGTAAGCTTATCAAAAAGATTGATGAAATAGTTGGCAAAATAGATTCTGGGGATTATGGTTATTGTGAAAGTTGCGGCATAGAGATTGGATTAAAACGGCTTGAAGCCAGGCCGACAGCGACACTGTGCATCGATTGTAAAACATTGGATGAAATGCGTGAAAAGCAAATAGCCAAGTAGGTTGTGGAGTGCGTGCACCGGGTTTGTATTGGTGGAAATAAAAAACCCTGTTCAATCGAACAGGGTTTTTTATTTAACAGAATAGAAAAACAGAATTTGGTATTTACGATGGTTCTTCTGTTGCAGGGTCAGTAGTTTCTTCATCAGCAGATAATGCTTTCATGCTTAGCCGCAGCCTTCCCTTATCATCAGCTTCGAGTACCTTGACACGTACTTGTTGACCTTCACTCAGGTGATCAGAAACATTATTGACACGCTCAGTAGCGATTTGTGAAATATGTAAGAGCCCGTCTTTACCGGGAAGAACACTGACAATAGCACCGAAATCAAGTAATTTTAAGACTACGCCGTCATAAACCTTGCCAACTTCAACTTCAGCGGTAATATCTTCGATACGTTTTTTGGCTAACTCTCCGCCTTCTGCGCTAACACAAGCAATAGTTACCTGGCCATCATCCGTAATATCGATGGTAGTGCCTGTTTCTTCCGTCAGTGCGCGTATGACAGCGCCGCCTTTACCAATGACATCACGAATCTTCTCCGGATTGATTTTGAGTTTAATAATACGGGGCGCGTGGACTGAAATATCTTCGCGGATCGAAGGCAATGCTTCCTTCATGATTTGCAGAATGTGCATCCGTCCTTCATGAGCCTGTATTAACGCCGCATGCATGATTTCTTTAGTGATGCCTTGAATTTTAATATCCATCTGCAACGCAGTAATGCCTTTTTCAGTGCCGGCTACTTTAAAGTCCATGTCGCCCAGATGATCTTCATCACCAAGAATATCGGTCAATACAGCAAAGCGATTGCCATCTTTAATAAGCCCCATGGCGATACCTGCCACATGAGCCTTCAATGGAACACCTGCATCCATTAGCGCAAGGCAACCGCCGCAAACCGATGCCATTGAACTGGAACCATTTGATTCTGTAATTTCGGATACGACACGTAAGGAATAACCAAATTCTTCGGGTGAAGGCAGAACGGCAACAAGAGCACGCTTGGCAAGACGTCCATGACCGATTTCGCGGCGTTTTGGCGTACCTACACGGCCTATTTCTCCAGTGGCATAGGGTGGCATGTTGTAATGCAGCATAAAGCGATCGGTGTAATCGCCCTGCAGAGAATCAATTCTTTGCTCATCACGTGCTGTGCCCAGTGTTGCTACCGCTAATGCTTGGGTTTCGCCACGTGTAAATAACGCGGAACCATGTGTGCGAGGCAGTACGCCATTTCTAATTGTTATGGCTCTGACGGTACGGGTGCCGCGGCCATCAATACGCGGCTCTCCATCCAGAATCTGATTGCGTACGATTTTGGATTCCAGCGCAAAAAAAGCTTCCTTAAAAGACTGCAGGTTGGGGCCACTCTCGGTATCAACACCAATCTCAGCAAATACACGCTGACTGATCTCTTTGATAGCTTCAGAACGCGCTTGTTTCTGTTTTATTTTAAAAGCCTGACGCAAATCAGTTTCTATCATACCGGCAAGCTTTTCTTCAAGCGCAGTATCTTTTGCAGGCGGTGTCCAATCCCAGGCGGTTACACCTGCTTCATCAGCAAATTCATTGATCGCATTAATAACGGTTTGCATCTGCTCATGGCCATACGTAACAGCCCCCAACATGACTTCTTCAGACAATTCCATGGCTTCAGATTCGACCATCAGAACGGCTTGCTGCGTACCAGCAACCACTAAATTCAATTGGGTATCTTTAAGCTCTGAAACGGTTGGATTCAGCACATACTCATTATTGATATAGCCAACCCGGGCAGCGCCAAGAGGGCCATCAAACGGTATACCGGAAAGGATCAGTGCTGCTGAAGTACCAATGATAGAAGGAATATCCGCATCCACTTCATTGTCAGCCGACATCACAGTGGCGACGATTTGCACTTCGTTATAAAAACCTTCGGGAAAGAGCGGGCGAATGGGACGATCAATTAATCTGGAGGTGAGTGTTTCTTTTTCTGATGGGCGGCCTTCTCGTTTAAAGAAGCTACCGGGTATTCTGCCTGCGGCATAAAATTTTTCCTGGTAATCCACGGTAAGTGGAAAGAAATCCTGTCCAGGTTTTATATTTTTTGCGCCAACTACGGTAACAAGTACTACGGTATCGTCCATTGTCACCATCACCGCGCCATGCGCTTGTCTTGCTATTTCTCCTGTTTCCAGTGTAAGTTGATGACGTCCGTAGGAAATACTCTTCTTGATAGATTTCAATTAACAATCCTTTTCTGATAAATTTTTCCAGATTCTAAATCTGCAATCAATCCCTATTCCGGGTTGATTGGTAATTTGAATGGAAAATGATCGACTTAATTTGCTGCCAGCCGGATTTACGGAAAGCATTTATTTGCGCAAACCAAGGCGCCCAATCAGCGTTTGATAGGTATCAACATTACAACGTTTAAGATAATCAAGCAGCTTACGGCGACGACTCACCATGCGTAACAGACCTCTACGAGAATGATGATCCTTGACATGTGTTTTGAAATGACCGATCAAGTCATTGATTCGGGTGGTTAATAGCGCAACTTGGACTTCTGGAGAGCCAGTATCCCCGTCGGCTCTTTGATAGTCGCGCACTACCTGTGCTTTTTGGTCGATTGTGACTGACATAATAAATTATTTCCCCAATTAAATTACCAGCGTAAAGAAGAGCCGGAATTTTACTCTTTAATATGGTTCTTGTCCAAACCAGATCAATATGGTTGGAAGAAAGCCGGTACAAAGCTTATGGATGCAAAGTATCCGGCTTTATTTGACCCGTTATATACCTTAAGCTTTATTTAACATGCCTGTACGCCATGCCAATTGAGTTCGGGTAAAATCAAACAAGTATCGAGGTTTGGATAATAGCCCAATTTTCTATCACAAAAGCGGTCTTGGGTGACTTCTGAATCTACCCGGTTATCCATTTAATTCGATCAAGGAAAAACTGCTATGCCAAGCCGCATTATCTTCATTGATTCCCGTATCGCCAATTACCACACTTTGATCACACAACTACCTGTTGGATCTGAGGTTGTTCTGCTAGATGCGGAACGAGATGGTGTGATGCAAATTGCTACTGCTTTGCAAGGCAGAACGGATATTGATGCCATTGATATCATCTCCCACGGAGCTCCCGGAAGTTTGAAACTCGGTTCTGGCGTATTAAACAGTGACAATCTCGCAGATTACGCAACACAGCTGACCAAAATTGAACAGCACCTGGCTGATGATGGCGATATCTTGTTGTATGGCTGTGAAGTGGCACAAGGAGAAGCTGGGCAATCATTTATCGAACAACTGGCCCGATTAACCGGGGCAAATGTTGCGGCATCCACAAATCTGACCGGTGCTGCTGACTTGGGCGGAGATTGGGTACTGGAAGCACAAACCGGTTTGATTAAATCGTCAACATTACAACTGTCCTACAACGGTATCTTGGCAATTATTACAGGTACGATCGGCGATGATGTATTAACTGGAACTGCTGATGATGACACACTGACAGGTGATCAGGGGAATGACGTGCTTGAGGGGGGCGCTGGCAAAGACCAAGCATTCTTTTTCGGCAATCAGGCTGACTATGTGTTTTCGCTCGACTTAAACGGTCAGGTCACGGTGCGCGACACTAATACCGCCAACGGTGATGAGGGCACTGATACATTCTCCACCATTGAAATTGCGCATTTTACCGATGGAGATATTACAATTCCTCGGACTGGCGGTGAATTTCAAGTCAATACGTATACAACTGAAAGTCAAGATTCTCCTTCGATCACTGCCTTGAGTAATGGTGGGTTTGTGGTGGCCTGGGCATCTGATGACCAAGATGGCAGCCGTGAGGGCATTTATGCCCAGCGCTATGATGCTGATGGAGTAGTCCAGGGGGGTGAATTCAGAGTCAATACTTATACAACTAGTGATCAAAGTCATCCTTCAATCACTGCTTTGAGCGATGGTGGATTTGTGGCAGCTTGGGAATCTTTTGGACAAGATGGTAGTAATTATGGCATTTATGCCCAGCGCTATGATGCTGATGGAGTGCCTCAACGCGGTGAATTCAGAGTCAATACATATACTAATAGTCGTCAAGATGTACCTTCGATCACCGCCTTGAGCAATGGTGGGTTTGTGGTGGCCTGGGCATCTAATGACCCAGATGGCATTTATGCCCAGCGCTACGATGCTGATGGAGTGGTCCAGGGCAGTGAATTCAAAGTTAATTCTCACACATCCTCCCCTTTTCAAAATTACCCTTCGATCACTGCCTTGAGTAATGGTGGATTTGTGGTGACCTGGATGTCTTCGGAGCAAGATGCTAGTCTAGGCTTTGTTGTTTCTGATATTTATGCCCAGCGCTATGATTCTAATGGAGTGGCCCAGGGCGGCGAATTTAGAGTCAATACTCATACAGCCCCCCTCTTCAAATTTATCCTTCGATCACTGCCTTGAGTAATGGTGGATTTGTGGTGACCTGGATGTCTTCTAAGCAAGATGCTAGTCTAGGTTTTGTTGTTTCTGATATTTATGCCCAACGCTATGATGCTGAAGGAGTAGCCCAGGGGAGTGAATTCAGAGCCAATACATATATAGATAATATTAAAAATATTTCTTCGATCACTGCCTTGAGCAATGGTGGATTTGTCGTAGCCTGGGAATCCTATGGGCAAGATGGTGGTAGTAGTTATGACATTTATGCTCAGCGCTATGATGCTGATGGAGTGCCCAAAGGTGGTGAGTTCAGAATCAATACATATACAGATAATAATCAAACTATTCCTTCGATCACTGCCTCGAGCAATGGTGGGTTTGTAGTGGCCTGGGAATCTTCTAGACAAGATGGTAGTCGTGGGGGGTATTTACGCTCAGCGCTATGATGCTGAAGGAAGACCCGTTGGTGATTTAACCTTAACGGGCAGTGCCATTGAGGATCATATAATAATTGATCCAACACTGACTACGCCGGTTAAGTTGCTGGGTATGGAAGGTAGTGATGTTTTACAAGGCGGAGGAGGCAACGATACGCTCGATGGCGGAGCTGATCATGACTCACTCAATGGTGGAATTGGAGCAGATATCCTGATCGGTGGATTGGGTAATGACAGCTATGTGGTTGACAATGTAGGCGATTTCATCACTGAGAAATTGAATGAAGGCACTGATAATGTTAGTAGTAGCGTAACCTACACTTTGACGAATAATGTTGAGAATCTCACGTTAACAGGTGTATCGGCCATTGATGGCTCGGGCAATAATCTGACTAACACTATCATTGGAAATGTTGTAGCAAATCATTTGAGTGGAAGTGCCGGGATCGGGATAGATACCTTAATCGGTGGACCGGGTAATGATACTTATACGTTGGGAAAAGTGGTTGATATCTTTATTGAGAATTTCAATGAAGGTATTGATACAGTCCTTGTTCTTAGCAATATGAACTACACCCTACCGGCTAATATTGAAAATCTCGAGTTGACGTTTGTTGATCCAGGTGCGTTTTCCACTGGCAATGCTCTGAATAACACAATTACTGGATCGGCTTATAACGACACACTGAATGGGGGCTCTGGAGCAGATATTCTAATTGGTGGATTCAGTGATGACACTTATATTATTGACAATGTCGGTGATGTCGTCATTGGAAACCTCAACCAAGGCACTGATAGGGTCAATAGCAGATTGACTTACACGCTATCAGCCAATATTGAGAACCTCACGCTGACGGGTGCATTGGCCATCAACGGCACAGGCAATGATCTGGTGAACAGTCTCACTGGAAATGTTGCAATCAATGTACTCATTGGCGGCGCTGGTAATGATGCACTCAATGGCGGTGCTGGTGCAGATAGCCTAATCGGTGGATTGGGAGATGATATCTATACTATAGACAATGCTGGTGATGTCGTCACGGATAATCTCGGTGAAGGCACTGATAAGGTCAATAGCAGCATGACCTACACGCTATCTGCCAATGTTGAGAATCTCTCGCTGACCGGCGCATTGGTAGTCAATGGAACAGGTAATGATCTGGATAACGTAATTACAGGAAATAGCGCGGCCAATCAGTTAAATGGGCAAGCAGGCAACGATACACTGAATGGCGGTGGCGGTGACGATACGCTGACAGGGTGGTCTGGCGCTGACATCATGATCGGTGGCTTGGGTAATGACACTTATTTGGTTGAGAATACGGGCGATGTGGTCACTGAGAATCTCAACCAGGGCACGGATACGGTCAGCAGTAGGCTGACTTACACATTACCCGCGAATGTAGAGAATCTGATACTGACGGGTACCGCGGCGGTTAATGGCACGGGTAACGGTTTGGCGAATGGGATGACTGGAAATTCGGCTGCCAATCAGTTAAACGGCGGGGCGGGAAATGATACCCTGGATGGCGGCGCAGGTACGAATAGCTCAACTGGTGGAACCGGTAACGATATCTTCAAATTTACGACGAAAGGTCACATTGATACGATCACTGACTTCAACGTTGTGAATGACACCATCCAACTGGAAAATGCGGCCTTTACGGCATTAACAACGGCAGGTACTTTGGCGGCCAGCCAATTCAAAATAGGCACACAAGCATTGGATGCTGATGATTTCATCATTTATAACAATGTGACCGGTGCGCTGTTATACGATGCAAATGGCAGTGGCGCCGGTGCTGCGATACAGATTGCTACGCTCAGTGCTGGACTGGCGATGACCAATGCGGATTTTGTAGTGATTTAGTGAACCTTTGGGAATCAGCAATCGTGATTTCTCGCTGTACTCGAAATGACCGTTATTCAGAGGTTCTTGAGTGGTAGAAACGGGTATTGAATGGTTGAATTTATGTTGCGGAATCGTCAGATTATTGGGATAACATCGAACAAAAATTAGAAGCACGCCTCGGTCGAATACATGCCCGGCAGCAGCTTATCACGATGTTGAAACAGCCTGTTTATGGCATTCTGGGGAATCATGACTCGATACGGATGCTGCCGAAGTTGGAGTCGGATGATCCGCATTATTTCCGCGTGGATAATCTTGAGAAGGCGGCCCGGGATATTCCAGCAAATGCCGTGTCTCTGCTACTTTCTCATACGTCGGAGATTTGCCGTCAAGCGGCAGTATCAGCAGATGCAGGGTTATACCTCGGTGGGGGCCGGTAAATCGATCGTAAACGCGCGATTTAATTGCCCACCCGAGGTGACCATTCACCATTTACGACAGGCCTGTTAAAGCACATCGAGGTACTCTGACAAAATGCCGGATATTCTCATTTTTAGGGTGGAAACATTTTTTTAATCTCAATTTTTTCCTTCTAAAGCCAGTAGTCGCGCTTTGATTTCAAGTCCGCCTGCAAATCCTGTCAATTTACCTGTCGAGCCGATGACGCGATGACACGGTGCGATAATGGAAATGGGATTTTTCCCATTGGCGGCCCCTACGGCGCGCACCGCTTTAGGATTCTTGATTTGTGCGCAATTTGCCCGTAACTCCGGGTTTCTCCGAAAGGGATCGTCAGCAGTGCTGCCCAAACCTTTTTCTGAAATTCAGTGCCTTTAAAATCGAGCTTGAGCGAAAATGATGTTAGCTTTCCGGAAAAATAATCTTTGAGCTGGCGTTCGGTTTCAATAAGTACGGGGTGATTTTTGTCTTCCGCAACCGGACTCAATCGAACGCGACCCGGATTATCGTCTTCCCAGAGAATTGCAGCCAGACCATTGTCGCTTGCGACCAGTTTCAATTCACCGACGGGCGATTTCATGGTTTTATAAAAGTAGGTTATTTGTGTTCTCCTTGCATCGCATGATGTGGCATGTTTCTAAATTAACCGAAATCAGCCATTATTCTCGCCGTTTTCGGACATGAAAACAAAATCGTTCCACTGTCCGAAAATGGCTAGATTTGGAAGAGTGGTCTGCTATATGCTGACGGTATGACACAGAATCATCAATCACTTTATAAAGCACTGATTGCCCGCGACTCGCGCTTTGACGGCCTGTTTTTTGTGGGCGTAACCTCAACCGATATCTATTGTCGCCCCATTTGCCCGGTGAAACCACCCAAGGAAGCGAACTGCCTGTTTTTCAATAGTCCACAAGAAGCGGAGCAAGCGGGTTTTCGCCCCTGTTTGCGCTGCCGCCCCGAACTGGCTCCGGGTAGCGCACCTGTGGATGATTCCCAACGTATTGCTCACCTGATTGTCCAGCGCATTGAGGAGGGATCCTTGGATGACAATGTGGGACTTGAAGCGATTGCCGATCAATTTGAATTAAGCACTCGCCAAATTCGTCGCATTATCCAAAAAGAATTGGGTGTGCCGCCGATTCAGTTGCTGCTCACCCGTCGCCTTCTACTTGCCAAACAACTTCTCACCGAAACGAAATTGCCCGTTACGGAGATAGCATTTGCCAGCGGCTTTTCGAGTTTGCGCCGCTTCAATGCCGCATTTAACAGCCGCTACCGCATGCCGCCCACGCACTTACGTAAGAAAATCGTTGAAGATGGCGGCACAGTGAGCGATGCCGATACCTCAACCCTGCAACTCGCTTACCGTCCGCCTTATGACTGGCCTGGTGTGCTGGCATTTCTTAAAGGTCGCGAATTAAAGGGTGTTGAATGGGTCACGGATGACTGCTATGCCCGAACTGTGCATCTGGGCAACTGCAAAGGCTGGATTAAGGTCACACAGGCGGAAAAGAAGAATGCGCTGATGCTGGAATTCACGCATAGCCTGACGCCCGTTTTGCCCTCGCTCTTGAGCCGGATACGTGATTTATTTGATTTGAATGCACGGCCTGATGTCATTGCTGAGCAACTTAGCAAGGATAAATTGTTGGGTCCCTTGGTCAAAACCAATCCGGGTATGCGCGTACCAGGCGCATTCAATGGATTTGAAATGGGCCTGCGTGCCATTCTGGGTCAGCAGGTAACAGTAAAAGCCGCAACTACAATTGCCGGACGTCTTGTTACGATATTTGGGGAACCGATTGTCACTCCGTATCCCGAACTGAATCGTTTAACACCTGCGTCAGCGCGTATTGCCAAAGCCAGTGTCGATGATCTTGCTAAAAATGGAATCGTGAGTGCCCGGTGCAAAAGTATTATTGCGCTTGCTCAAGCGCAAGTATCCGGTACCTTATCACTCGATAGCGGCACTCATCACAACCCTGAGGAGACAATCAAACGTCTGGTCGAATTACCTGGTATTGGTCAATGGACGGCACACTACATCGCGATGCGGGTGTTGCGCTGGCCCGATGCTTTCCCGCAAGGAGATATTGCCATCCTCAATAATCTTGGCGGCATAACCGCGAAGCAGGCTGAAGAGATGTCGCAATCCTGGCGCCCATGGCGCAGCTACGCGGTTCTTCATATTTGGAGAAAATGATGCAATCAGCAACATTTTCGCATCTATTTCAATACTGGAACAATCGACCGAAGGTTTCATAGCGGCTACGAAATGCTTTCTGGGTTGCGTCCGCTGCACTGAGGTTGGGTTCGATTGAACTGAGCAACGCCAACTTGCTGAGTACGCTCAATAACTCACAACTCACTCAAATAATACTTCGATTTCTTCATCATAAAGCTCTTTTTACTTCTGGAACGCTACTTTTCTAGGGATTACAGAAATACTATCAAAACTATCTGATTTTAAATTTACTTTTGTTAATTTTTTCTGAATTGTGATTTTTCTTACAGCGCACTTAACATTAAGCCAGTATTCTATATGTGTAGTCAGCGACAGAGAGCACTAAAGTCATCATGGAATTCGGATGATTCTTCATGGGAGTACTGTGGGATTCATACGTATCACAAACTTTTCTGGTGATCAGCCATTGTTCGATGAGTGTGCAGATCGGCATCAGCCAACTTCATTGTTAGAGGAGAATTAGCTATGGTAAATTCTTATGATGTCATCGTGATTGGGAGCGGGTTTGGCGGGGCGGTTGCGGCATGTCGGCTAGCCGAGAAGGGTATGAAGGTTCTCGTGCTTGAGCGGGGTCGGAGATGGGATCCTGCTGACTATCCCCGCGAGCCTGGCGATGCCTGGATCTGGAATCAGAGCAAGCCGCAAACTCAGAATGGATGGTTGGATTTTCGTGTGTTGGACGACATGTGCGTGGCTCAAGGCGCAGCGGTCGGGGGCGGTTTGCTGATTTATGCGAACGTATCGATCGATGCAAAGCCGGATTTGTTCAACTCCGGTTGGCCTGCCGAGATCACGTATGATGAGTTGAAGCCGTACTACGACAAAGTTGGGCGCATGCTAAACGTCCAAACGATTCCGGAGAAACAGGTGCCGGAGCGGTACAAGCTGATGAAAGAAAGCGCAGAAAAATTGGGATACGGAACCCGATTCGGTGCGGTGCCTCTTGCCGTCTCCTTCAATCCGGAATGGACCTACAATCTGCCGGATCCGTTCAATGACAACCATTCCAAAGCGTATACGAACGAACAGGGTCAACAGCAAGGGACCTGTGTTCATTCTGGCAACTGCGATTTGGGGTGTCAGATACCGTCTTGAATTGCAAGTACTGAATGATTAAAGTTTGCATCAAATGGCCGCTCTGATTTAATGACTCCATAAATCAAATGCGCCAGTTTCCGCATAACAGTTCCTATTACAG
>Ga0136611_10000437_pt1 | contig 27159 bp, 34 predicted proteins | sample AntDrymUQ2232306_2_FD_106645 | JGI IMG/M metagenome (GOLD analysis project Ga0136611, IMG submission 106645) | Polar desert sand microbial communities from Dry Valleys, Antarctica - metaG UQ223 (23.06) | ecosystem: Environmental > Terrestrial > Soil > Desert | place: Antarctica: Dry Valley...
AATTTGCAATATACTAAATTCTTAACCATTAAAAAAACCTGTCAGGTTTTAGGTTAACGTTGAAATATCACCAGTCAAGGCAAAATAAAACCTGAATCAGAATTACCCCCCTCTCAAAAAAAGTGATCAAATTCCCATGGAGATCAAGGGTTTGAAAGTCACGGTCTCCCCAGTGTTCCTTAACAATTTCTCCATGGTTGCCATTTAAGATCCCCTGAGCTTTGTACTCGCTACCTCCGACCTCAAACCTCCGACCTCAGACCTCCGACCTAACTTCCCCTTCCAACCCAACCATCCAATCCTCAAACAAGCCCGTTTCAAACTCCACCGCCTTCTCCGCATGCCTCTCCCATTCAGGCGAAAAATTCTTCAGCTGAACCAGCATTTCCTCCAAATGCCCCTCTTCTTCCAGAATAATCGATTTGACATTTACTTTGCTACTTGTTGCATCCAGCACATCCTGATAAACAGGGTATAACTCATCCGCACGAACTTCAATGGCATATGTAACTAATAGGTAGGCGGCGAATTTCAGGTCATTGCCGGAGAGTTTTAATTCAGACTTAAGGTATTTGCAAACCTTCACATCCAGCATATTTAAGTAATACCGGCTTTCGTGAGTGGCTAACAAATAATTATCGGAATAATCAGGGCATAGTCCGGAGCCTAGTTTAGAAATTTGCTTTTTAAGATAGTAGGCATGACGGTGTTCCTCGGCAGCATGTTTTAAAATAATGAGGGTAACATCAGTTTTATGCTCGCAGGCGGAGATTTTTCTGGCGCCGGTATTTTCCATCAGCGACAAGGTGTTGAGCCATCTGGCGTGCTTTTCGGTATCTGTTACTATTGCGGTAAGTAATTGCTTAAAATCCATGCTAAAATTGGGCCAGGGCTTGTTCTATTTTTTCGTAAATATACTCCAGTTGATCTTTGGTAATGCAATAAGGAGCCATGATGTAAATGATATTACCAAGGGGACGCAAAATAATACCTTGCTGTAAGAAGAAATTATACAGCTCGTCCCGAATGCTGTTGAAATATGAGGTATTGTCCCCGGTCTCCCATTCAATTGCCAGGATTGTCCCCGTTTGCCTGACCGTCCTGACTTTGGTATGCCGGGCAATGCGGCCGGCAAATTGCTGATGCTGGTGTACAATTCTTTCTATATCATTTAAAGTTTCCGGTTTTAAAAGCAGATCGAGACTAGCCAGCGCAGCTGAGCAGCTAACCGGGTTTGCCGTAAACGAATGACCATGAAACAAGGTTTTAAGTTTATCGTTCGATAAAAACGCTTCGTAAATTTTGCTGGCACAAGTTGTTACCCCCAGCGCCATGGTGCCGCCGGTTATTCCCTTAGAAAAGCACATCAGATCAGGCTTTTCCGTTAAATAATCTGACGCGAAAAGCTTTCCGGTTCTACCGAAGCCGGTCATTACTTCATCGGCTATAGTCAGAATGTTTTCCTTCCGGCAATGCCTGAGTAACTCATCCAGGTACTTAGCCTCGTACATATTCATGCCGCCGGCACCCTGGACTAATGGCTCGAAGATAAAAGCTGAAAGCTGAGGGCTGAAAGCTGAAAGCTGTTCTTTAAGAAGGGTAATATTTTCGGCGTTCGGGAGGTCTATAAACTCTACCTCGAATAAAAACTGTTCGAAAGGCTTGGTAAATGCACTTCTGGCACTTACTGCCATTGCTCCGAACGTGTCGCCATGGTATGAATCACGGAAAGCGACAACTTTAGTTCTTGGATTACCAGTATTGCTCCAATACTGGAAGCACATTTTAAGTGCCACTTCTACTGCCGTGGAACCATTGTCGGAGTAAAACACTCTCTTCTGGTTATGAGGCAGGATGGCAAGCAGTCGTTCGGCCAACTCTACAGCTACCGGGTGAGTGAAGCCGGCAAAGATGACGTGTTCCAGGGTACGGAGCTGCTCAGCCACTTTTTCGGCGATATAGGGATGAGCATGGCCGTGGATATTTACCCACCATGATGACACTGCATCAATGTATTTCGTTCCATCCTCAGCTATCAGGTACACACCCTCGCCCCTGACAATAGGAATAGGCGCCACTGCCGTTTTCATCTGAGTATAGGGATGCCAGATCACGGCCTGGTCGCGTTCTGCTAATGATCTTTGCGCCATTTCTCTTTTAATAGTTCTATAACTTTCTGATCAGTGGGAAATGTAACATCATTAACATGGAGGTCGCTAATGTTTTTCCACCGGAAGGCCTGTAAAAGATCACCTTTCGTATCAAAATCAAATATTTTCTCTTTAAAATTCAGCATCAGCTCGGTTATGGGTTTTACGATATAATACACGCTAATGATCTGGCTATCGTTAAACACAGACTGGATAAAGAAATCGGTGGTGTAGAAATGCTTCACAACATCAACCTCGGTACCACATTCTTCGACGAACTCCCGCTTCAGCGCATCGATCAACCCTTCGCCATATTCCAATCCGCCTCCCGGAAACTTGCTGAAACGGAACCCAAGTTCTTCTTCATCACTTAAGAGGATCTGGTCCTTGTCATTGATCAAAAGGCCGTATACCCGTACGTTAAATTTATACATGAGCTGAAAAATGTTTCTTGTTCCGCGTTACGTTTTCGATAGTCCATAAAATGTCGGTTGTCTTAGGTTCGGCCCTTACGGGACAGTTTTCCATACGGCAGTAATGGCAGCACTCGGGCACGCAGGGATCCGCGTGGATAAAGAATTCTATCGACGAGTTTACTTTGCTGTTCATCATGGCATCCACTGCAGAAACTTCTTCGTGAACCTTGTTAAGATCAAAATAGTATGGCAGCGTCAGGTGACAATCAACATGAATATCGGGGCCATAGCGTTGCGTCCTCAAATTATGCATATCGATCCAGCTGTTCTTGCGGTTTGCATTTAGGATGGAGATAACTTCTTCGGCTGTTTCAAAATCAGATTCATCCATTAAGCCCGAAACGGAGCGCCTGACCAATTTGTACCCGCTGTAAATAATGAACAGTCCGATGAGGATAGACAGGACACTGTCGAGGTAATTCAATCCCGTAAGGTAGATCAGCAACAAGCCGGCTACTAAGCCTGCACTAGTGTAGGCGTCGGTCTGCAAATGTTTCCCATCTGCAAAGAGAGGTAAAGAGTTATGCTTTTTACTTTGGCTGATCAGGTAATACCCCAGGATAAAGTTTATAAGCCCTGCGCCAGCGATGATAATTGTGCCAGCGATGAGTTCATTGATCTCATGGGGATAGATTAGATTATAAATCGATTTAAAAATGATAAGAATTCCTGCTATACCGATGAGGCTGCCTTCAATAAACACTGAAAAAAATTCCACCTTGCCATGACCGTATGGATGGTTGGTATCCCTTGGCTGGGCGGCGATATAGATACTGTAAAATGCAAACGCGCTTGCCAATACGTTAACGATGCTCTCAGCCGCATCCGTTAGGATCGAATTTGAAGACGTAATAAAGTAGGCAGTAAATTTCACTAGCATCAGCAGAATGCCGACCACGAGGGAAATCAAGATTACTTTTTTTTGACTTTGCAATTTGGATGCGTTATATGGGCAAATTTAGGCAATGCAAGACTGAAATTTTTATTAAAATCGAAATTTTAGCCTCATTTCCTATTAATTTTTGCATTCGCTAAACAGGTTCATATATTTGCGAGAATTATGAACACATTATCAGACAGGATTAACCATTTATCCGAGTCGGCCACCATTAAAATGGCCAAAATGGGCAGGGAGTTAGCTGCAAAAGGTGTTGATGTTATCAGCCTTAGTCTAGGAGAAACCGATTTTTACACGCCCGAATTTGTCAAGCAGGCAGCTAAAGATGCCATTGACCAGAACTTTTCTTATTATACTCCTGTTCCGGGATATCCGGAGCTTAGAAAGGCGATTGCTGCCAAGTTGAAACGTGAGAATAATCTCGATTATGACTTCGATCAGATCGTTGTCTCAACCGGAGCAAAGCAATCACTGGCCAATGTAATCCTATGTGTGGTTAATCCCGGAGATGAGGTTGTGATCCCAACACCGTATTGGGTTTCGTACTCTGAATTAGTAAAACTGGCTGAAGGCGAATCAGTATTCATTAACACCACTTTAGAGAGCGATTTCAAAATCACAGCCGAAGAGCTGGAAGCAGCAATAACGCCGAAGACCAAATTATTCATGTTTTCTTCGCCGAATAATCCCACAGGAAGTGTTTACACCCGCGATGAATTGGCGTCGCTTGCTAAAGTTTTTGAAAAACACCCTCAGATCTACATTATTTCCGATGAGATTTATGAGCATATAAATTTCGTCAACGAGCATGAGTCTATTGCTCAATTTGACAACATCAAAGATCGGGTAATCATTATAAACGGACTTTCTAAAGCTTACGCGATGACTGGCTGGCGGATTGGGTATTCGGCTACCAGTAAAGAACTCGCCGCAGCATGTGATAAGCTTCAGAGTCAGATCACTTCCGGAACCAGTTCAATCACGCAAAAAGCAGGAATCGCTGCCTATGAGGGTGGACTGGAAACGATTAAAGAGATGAAAACGGTATTCAAAGAACGCCGCGATTTAGTTTATGGTTTATTAAAAGATATCCCTGGATTGAAAGTTAATTTGCCAGGGGGAGCATTTTACTTCTTTCCTGATGTAAGCTCTTTCTTCGGCAAAACTGCACCTGATGGTTCAACTATTAAGAACGCTGAAGAACTTTCGTTATACCTGCTTAATACCGGGCATGTAGCTACTGTAAGTGGTGATTCATTTGGTGATCCTAACTCAATCCGTCTGTCTTATGCTGCAGCCAATGAGAAATTGATAGAAGCGATGAAGCGGATTAAGGAGGCTTTGGGGGCGTTGAAGTAGTTACAGCGCTGTGCTTGCCTGCCTACCGTCAAGCAGGCAATGACAAGGTTTTGGTTGTAGTAGTTAGTTGTTGGGCTTAGCGAAAAGTATGCATAATGTACAAGCTAAGGAAGTTTTTAATTTTGGAAAGCAAGTGTAGCATTCCATAGGTTGAGGTAGTCCCGCTTTTCGCATTAGCTTTGCCTTGGTATATTTGTTTTAATTTAAAGATTTATTCAGGCAAAGGCTAATTGCTTCAATCGGGTTTAAATGGCTAATGCATCACTTCGGTTTAAGGCAGTTTTGCACAGCGAACGGTGTAGTGGTTGACTGACAGGTTTGAAATAATTTAAACAAATAGAAGTACATTCCATGACCGGTATTTTCGAAAAATTCAATTCATTGAATATCCTGATTATCGGAGATGTGATGATGGATAGTTACGTTTGGGGTAAAATCGAAAGGGTTTCTCCTGAAGCGCCGGTACCTGTGGTACAGGTGACGAAAAAAGAGAACCGCCTGGGTGGAGCCGCTAACGTAGCTTTAAACGTTCAGTCTTTAGGTGCCCGGCCGATTATTTGTGCGGTTATCGGGGACGATCAGGAAGGCGCAGAATTGATTAACCTGCTGGACAGATCCAATCTATCAAATGATGGAATAATAATCATTAAAGGACGCCCAACCACGGTCAAGACCCGAATTATAGCCCACAATCAGCACATAGTGCGTGTCGATTCTGAAACGGATACTATCATACCCGAAGATTCTAATCGCCTGGTTCAGGAGAAGATAGCTGAAATCATCAGCGCTCGTAAAATCGATGCCATCATCTTTGAGGATTATGACAAGGGTCTCATTTCAGAAGAATTAATCACCTTCACGGTAACGCTTGCTAATCAGAAAGGCATTATTACGGTGGTTGATCCTAAAAAAAGAAGTTTCGACTTTTATCGGGATGTAAGTCTATTTAAACCTAATCTAAAAGAATTGAGGGAAGGTCTTAAATTGGAAATTGACCCGGTTAGTACCACCGAGCTTGCAACGGCTGTCGATCTGATCAAATCAAAGCTGAATGCAAAAAGTGTAATGCTCACCTTGTCAGAACATGGTGTGTTCCTAAGCACTGCAAATGATCAAAGGCTGATTCCAGCACACGTAAGAACAATTGCGGATGTTTCAGGTGCTGGCGATACTGTTGTAGCAACCGCTGCACTTTGCCTGGCTGCAGGCCTTGACGAATACCAGACTGCCGCAATTTCAAACCTCGCCGGCGGACTCGTATGCGAACATGTAGGCGTTGTGCCAATTGATAAGAATCGGTTACTACTCGAATGTAATGAGTTGTTGGTAAGCGGTGGTCAGTGATCGGTAATCAGCGTGCAGTAATCGGTGAACACTTATCGGTACATTTCACGGAAACTTTCAACTTTCAACTTTCAACTTTCACCTCATTACTTGCTCCTAATCGCTTCTACCGGATCTAGCCTCGAAGCCATAAAAGCAGGAATAAACCCTGAAATAAGTCCGATTGCTGTAGACAAAATAATAGTAAGTATAACCTTACTGATATCGACGATAATAGTTACATCCATGAACGTTTTAGCAACGTAGGCGAGAAGAAATACTATTCCGAGGCCAATAGCCCCTCCCATTAAACATAACAATACAGATTCTATCAGGAATTGGAGCATGATAAAGTAATTTTTAGCGCCTAATGACTTCTGGATTCCTATAATATTCGTGCGTTCTTTTACAGATACGAACATGATATTTGCAATTCCAAAACCACCCACGAGTATAGAAAAGCCCCCTATAAATGCCCCGGCAAAATCTATTATTCCGAAAAGCTGGTCGAGCTGAGCAGTAAGTATTGTTGTTTTATTCAGCGAAAAATCATCTTCGTCGCTGGGGCTAAGTCGGTGGATCGATCTCAAACTTCCCTTCAACTCCGCTTCAAGCTCATCAACACTGACATTTTCACGCCCTTTAACAGTGATTTGAGGATTATATCGTTCATCTTCGACCTTTATTACACCTTTGGCAAAGTTGAGCGGGACAAGAACAGTCTTATCTGCTGATACGCCGAGCATATCTTCACCTTCTTCCTTAAATACGCCGACGATAGTTACTTTTCTGCCCAGCACTGTAATAACCTTTCCAACAGGGTCAATATTTGGAAATAAACCCTCCGCAATTTGAAAGCCTATAATGGCTAACGGTCGCCCTGCTTTGGATTCACTATCGGTAAAGTACCGGCCGCCCTCAAAGTCAAACTTCCAAACTTTATAGTAATCATGAGCGGCCGCAGAAATCTGAGCACCCTCAATACTGTTATTTTTAAATTTAATTGTCCGGTTTCCTATCCCAATCTCGTAAGAAATACCGTCGGCACCCTGCAGTCGATCGCTAAGTTTATCAAAATCACGGAGTGAAGGTTGTGGTCTGCTTATATATTTCCACCAGGGAAAATCTGGTCCGCCGGTCCATGGCCATTTCTGGACATATATTGTATTGCTCCCCAGTTTCTCCACGCTGCTCTGAATATTATTACGTAGTGTATCTACCGCCGAAAAAACGCTCACAATGGTCATAATGCCGATTGTTATGCCTAACAATGACAAGATGGTCCGAAGCTTATTTTGCCTGAGGGCCTCAAAAGCAAAAAGGAAGCTTTCTTTAAGAAGTTTAAGAAATATCATATTCCAGTTTAGATCAAATTTAATTAAAAACGTTACAGGTGGGGGTATGATTTGGGATTATTATTTTGAGTGGCCTGGCAGCTATGGGCTTGGAGCCCTGAGCGTCCACCCTATCACCTTTGCAACCAGCCTCCGACTTCCGACCTCAGACCTCGGACCTCAGACTTCGTTTCTCATTTTCCGTTTTATTTTCCTAAATTTGCGCCCTGAAATTGACACAATAAAACTATGAAATTATCCCAGTTCAAATTTGATTTACCTGAATCCCTAATAGCTCATAATCCATCGGAACATCGCGACGAAGCCCGATTAATGGTATTAGACAGGAAGACCGGAGCTATAGAACATAAAATATTCAAAGATGTGCTAGGTTATTTCGGCGATAAAGATGTTCTGATCCTTAATAACACAAAAGTGTTTCCTGCTCGTTTATATGGGAATAAGGAAAAAACTGGTGCAACTATCGAAGTTTTTTTATTGCGCGAATTAAACCGTGACCTGCGTCTTTGGGATGTTTTGGTTGATCCTGCGCGGAAAATCCGTGTAGGAAACAAGCTGTATTTTGGTGATGACGATTTACTAGTCGCTGAAGTCGTTGATAATACCACCTCCCGCGGCCGCACTATTCGTTTCTTGTTTGATGGAACAGATGATGAGTTCCGCCGTAATATTGAGATTCTGGGTGAAACTCCGCTTCCAAAATATATTAAGCGTAAAGCTACTGCTGAAGATAAAGAACGATATCAAACCATATTTGCTAAAAATGAGGGCGCAGTTGCTGCTCCAACTGCCGGATTACACTTTAGCCGTGAGTTAATGAAGCGCCTCGAACTAAAGGGTGTTGAGTTTGCAGAAGTTACACTTCACGTTGGGCTGGGAACTTTCCGTGCCGTTGAGGTTGAAGATCTAACTAAACATAAAATGGACTCAGAGCAGTTTATTATTGACCAAAAAACTGTCAACATGGTAAACAGGGCAACCGAAAATAAGCAGAAAGTTTGTGCTGTTGGAACTACTTCTATGCGTGCAATTGAATCGGCGGTTTCGGCCGGCAGAGAGCTGAAAGCGGCTAACGACTGGACCAGCAAATTCATTTTCCCGCCCTATGAGTTCAGTATTGCAAATTCGATGATCACCAATTTCCACACCCCGGAATCAACCTTATTGATGATGGTTGCTGCATTTGGCGGTTATGACCATGTAATGAAGGCTTATGAAGTTGCTGTAAAAGAGAAATATCGCTTTTATAGTTATGGAGATGCTATGCTGATTATATAAACAACCTTGGTTGTATCGCGTGTTCAATATATTTATAGACAGAAATCGATAAAATGTCTGTTATAAAATATTATGCAATTATTGTAGGTGGCGGATCAGGCAGCCGAATGCAGTCTGACACTCCTAAACAGTTTTTGCCCCTGAAAGGCCGGCCGGTTCTCATGCATACCATAGAGGCCTTTCATTCTTGTGACTTCACTCCTGAGATCATTGTAGTACTAGACGCAGATTTTCACTCCTACTGGCAAAAACTTTGTGCTGAATATGCGTTCACTATTCCGCATAAAGTAGTTAGCGGTGGAGAACATCGTTTCCATTCTGTACAAAATGGAATTAAACATATTTCCGACCCGGCGATCGTAGCGATTCATGATGCCGTAAGACCATGCATTAGCCGTAAAATAATACATTCGGCCTTTAAACAAGCGGAGGAAACTGGAACTGCGGTAACAGCGATTAAAAGCCGGGATTCAATCAGGCAACTGACACAATTGGTTTCGGTTAGTTTAAACAGAGAGGAAATTTATATTATCCAAACTCCACAAGTTTTCAAAAGCGAAATTCTACGAAAGGCGTATGAGCAAGAGTATCAAAAAGATTTTACCGATGATGCAACAGTTGTGGAAAGATCAGGTGTGGAAATTAAACTAGTTGAAGGGGATTTCAAAAACCTGAAGATAACATATCCTGAAGATATGTTCGTGGCGGAGATGTACGTTGATTGCAAAAATTAACTGTATCCGTCAAAAATTAACGGATACAGTTAATAATATTTCTTAAACTGTACCTCCGCGGATAACACGAAGTAAGATCGCTATTATGGCGATTACAAGAAGAATGTGGATTAAATTGCCACCCATCGGTGAAATGAAAGCTCCAAAGATCCAGAAAATAATTAAAATGACTGCGATCAAATAAAGTAGATTACCCATAGTTTTAGTTTTTAGTTAATTAATAGCTGATTAAGTTTCATACCATTAATACCAAAACCGTACCGTTTGTTTTACTTATGTGAAAAAAAATGGCTTTTAGGCTTTAAAAAATTATCCGAATAAAAAAATCCCGCTGTTGCGGGATCAATATCTAATATTCGTCTTCATTAAAGAAGAAATCATCCTTAGTAGGATAATCAGGCCATATTTCCTCGATGTTTTCATACGGCTCACCGTCGTCCTCCAATGCCTGAAGGTTCTCAATAACTTCAACAGGAGCACCTGAACGGATCGCGTAATCTATAAGTTCATCCTTTGTAGCCGGCCATGGCGCGTCCTCTAAATGCGACGCTAATTCTAATGTCCAATACATATTCTACAATTTTATTTATACTTTTTCTGCAAAAATATAATAATTTAAATAAGATTATTAATTAATTTTAAAGAACGCCGTTAAACTCGGGGAATCCATTTATTTTCAGGCAAATTCCTGTCGTAACATAGTTTTCGTGCAAGCACGAATAAAAAATCGCTTAGCCTGTTCAGATAAATAATTACTTTCTGATCGACGAAGCTTTGTTCGGCAAGATGTACAGCGATTCGTTCAGCGCGTCTACATACACATCTCCCGATATGGCAGAATGAAACAGCCTGATCGCCGCCAGGAAGAATAAAGTGTTTTAATTCTGGCAGCACTTCATTCATATGATCCATCAATTGCTCTAGCAACTCAATATCTGTCAGGTTAAGATCAGGAATCTTCATCTTCGATTTTTCAGGATCAGACGCTAACGCAGCACCAATAGTAAATAGCCTGTCCTGAATCTCCTTTAGTATACCTTTTTGTTCTGTTGAAATATCCTGATCGCGAATCATCCCAATGTATGAATTCAGCTCGTCAACTGTTCCATAGCACTCGATCCTCAAATCATACTTTGGAACCCGGGTGCCTCCTATTAAGGAGGTAAGGCCGGCGTCGCCGGTTTTAGTGTAAATTTTCATTTGTTTCGATGTCTGAGGTCTGAGGTCCGAAGTCTGAGATTCTGGTTAATAATTGTACTTTTTGTAACTTTCGAGTCGTGATTTCAGTTATTAGACCTCTGATTTCAGAATTCAGACGTCAGACTTCAGACTTCAGACCTCAGGAATCAGACCTCAGACCTCATTCTATCTTCTCAAAATCTGAGCCCTTAGTCTTCATATCTTCAAGTCTGGGGGAAACAGTCTTAATATTTTCATTCGGATAATCGTTTTCAATCAGACCATCACGCATTCTAACAATACGGTGTGCATGTTGTGCGATATCTTCTTCGTGAGTCACGAGGATAATGGTATTTCCTTTTGAATGGATCTCTTCCAGAAGACCCATAATCTCCACAGAGGTTTTAGTGTCCAAATTACCAGTGGGCTCATCGGCAAGTATTATGGAAGGATTGTTAACAAGGGCACGGGCAACGGCTACACGCTGGCGCTGACCGCCGGAAAGTTCGTTTGGCTTGTGATAAACCCTGTTCCCTAAACCAACATTTTCGAGGGTTTGCTGTGCTCTGTTCTCTCGTTCCTGACGTCCAATACCTGCATACACAAGTGGTAGCGCAACATTTTCCAGCGATGAAGAACGTGGGAGCAAATTAAAGGTTTGGAACACAAATCCTATTTCTTTGTTCCTTATCTCAGCAAGCTCGCTATCTGTCATCTCGCTTACCTGGTTGCTATTTAATATATAAACTCCTTTTGTCGGTGTATCAAGACAGCCTAAAATATTCATTAATGTTGACTTGCCGGACCCTGAGGGTCCCATGAGTGCAACAAATTCCCCTTTATTGATGGATAATGTAACTGATTTTAAGGCGTGGATCGTTTCGGCCCCGATAACATATTTTCTACCGATATCTGTTAAGCTAATAAGAGAATCTTTCGCCATATTTTAATTTTAAATATCATTTGTTATAGCAACAATGTAGCTGGAATAGCATTTATTGTGTTTCGCTATGCTAATGCAGGTTTGTTTGTAGACTGCCACCATACCCGCATTGTTACAAAATGGAATGTATTTACTGTTTATTTAATCACTTTTGCTACACGGAAATATTTACCATCGTGTTTTGGTGCGTTTTGGAGAGCATCTGTCCGGCTTATCAGCTGTATAACCTCGTCGTTTCTTAATACATTCACTTCGTCGTTCATATAAACAAGTGGCTCTACATTATCCGTGTTAACCTCGTTTAGCTTATCCATGAAATTGAGGATGTTATTCATATCGTCCAGCAGGCTTTGTTTATCCTCTTCCTTAATCTCCAGTCTGGCCAAATGGGCCACCTTCTCAATCGTGTCCAAATCTATCTTCATCGATGTTATTTTTTAGGGTTAAGGTAATGATTTTTACTTGCTAATCGATCCTTAATGATGTTGAACACGTCGTCTCTCAGCGTTTCTGCATCCGATGGCAGCATTTCTGTGGTGTTTATCGGAGCGTGGATGTAAATATCGCAAATCCCTGGCTTACTTCCATACTTTGCGCCATCATCCCACATTAATTGCCAGTTAGTATGAATTGTTATTGGCAAAATGGGCACGCCCTGATCAATTGCTAATTTAAATGGTCCATTTTTAAAAGGCTGAAGTACGGGTGGATAGAGGTTGCTGATCATCCCCTCGGGAAATATTACGACGCTTTTTCCATCTTTTACACTTTCTGCCGCCTTATTAAAAGCTCTATATGCCGACATCTTACTTTCCCGGTTAAGTGGTATGTCAATAGTCCTAAAATAAATCCCTGTGATAAAGTTTTTGAGAAGTTCATCTTTTCCCATAAACACCATATTCTGCTTAACCAGCAAGATCACGGCGGTAATGTCGAGGTTAGACGTATGATTTCCGCAAATTATAAACGTTTTGCTCCAATCCACTTTCTCCTCATACCTGAACCGGTACGAAATACCAGAAAGAGTAGTGCTAACATAACTGAAAGTCCACCTGAGGCGATTCATTGCCTTGAAATTTGGCGGGCTCCGTGAAAAGAAATATATTAATGGATAGAGGATTATAAAGGTAAGAGCAAGAAGGAACAGAAAAAAGTAAAGATGGAGCTTCCTAAGAATTCGTTTCATGCTGATCAAAAATAGAAATTTCCAGAAGAAAATACTGCTTGGTTTTAAAAGGCTGCAGCGTTGATCTGTTCCAGAAAAAATCCTTACTTTCGCCCAATATGGAAACTGTTGTAAGTGGAATCCGAAGTACAGGAAAACTTCATTTAGGAAACTTTTATGGAGCTGTAAAAAACTTCGTGCAGATGCAGCATGAGTACAACTGCTATTTTTTTATAGCAGATTATCACTCATTAACTACACACCCAACTCCCGGGGACCTTCATGGAAATGTAAAACAGGTACTGATTGAATATCTTGCTGCTGGTATAGATCCCGAAAAGGCTACTATATATGTTCAGTCTGATGTTCCTGAGATAGCAGAACTCTATTTATACCTTAACATGAATGCATATAAGGGAGAATTAGAAAGAAGTACTTCTTTTAAAGATAAAGTGCGGGCACATCCGGATAACGTAAACGCCGGACTCCTAACCTACCCTGTGCTTATGGCGGCTGACATTCTAATCCACAAGGCGACGAAAGTTCCGGTTGGAAAAGATCAGGAGCAGCACCTCGAAATGGCAAGGACGTTTGGTAACCGCTTTAACCGGCTATACCAAAACGAGTATTTCAAAGAACCCTTTGCGTTCAGTTTTACCGAAAAACTTGTCAAAGTCCCAGGACTTGACGGCAAAGGCAAAATGGGTAAGTCGGAAGGTGAAGGCAATGCAGTATATCTTTCTGATGACCCTGAAGTTATCCGTAAAAAAGTAATGCGGGCTGTAACGGACAGCGGGCCGACAGAAGATAATCAGCCAAAAACCGAGGCTATACAGAACCTATTTGATCTTTTAAAGGTTGTTTCTACTCCTGACACATTTTCTCACTTCGAAACCTTATACAACAATTGCCAGATTCGGTATGGTGACCTGAAAAAACAATTGGCCGAAGACATCATCCTTGCGACCGCCCCAATCCGTGAAAAAATCATCGAAATCGCAGCAGATGATGCCTACCTCAGGCAAGTGGCGCGCTTTGGAGCTATTAAAGCAAGGGAAAGTGCCGCAAAAACAATTCGGGAAGTTCGCGAGATCATCGGCTTTAAAAGTTTTTAACGTTTTTGCTGGAATAAAGAAACAATTTGTATTTTCAAACTCGCTTTGCGCCTGCCGCTTTGCACTTACCGTATAAATCATGCACATTGCTATCGTTGGAAACATTGGGGCCGGCAAAACTACCCTCACAGAACTGCTTTCAAAGCATCTCGGTTATGAAGCGCAATTTGAAGCTGTTGATAACAATCCTTACCTCGAGGATTTTTATAGTGACATGAAAAGATGGAGCTTTAATCTTCAGATCTATTTTCTAAACAGCCGCTTTCAGCAACTCCTTGAACTTCAACAAACTAATAAAAATATTATACAGGATCGGACTATTTATGAAGATGCGTATATATTTGCTGAAAACTTGCATGACATGGGATTAATGACATCCCGTGACTACGAAAACTACACCTCCATTTTTGAAAATATCACGTCTTTTATCAGACCTCCGGGTCTTCTGATATACCTTAGGGCTTCTGTACCTACCCTGGTGAATAATATCCAAAGAAGGGGTCGCGAATATGAAGCCGGCATACGCCTTGACTATTTATCTAAGTTAAATGAGAAGTATAAAAAATGGATAGATTCCTACACCCAGGGGAAGCTCCTAATTCTAGATAAAGATAAACTCGACTTTGCCAACAATCCTGAAGATCTCGGATTCGTAATTAACAGCATAGAGCGGGAAATCCATGGTCTTTTTTAAGCACACCTGAAATCTTACAGGATGAAGATACTTGGAATAATACCAGCTCGTTTCGCATCCAGTCGCTTTCCAGGAAAGCCGTTGGCAGATATTGCCGGCAAGAGCATGATTCGACGGGTTTACGAACAATGTCTCAAATCCAAAAGCCTGGACAAGGTTATTGTTGCTACTGATAATCAGGAAATATTGGAGCATGTGACAAACTTTTGCGGGGATGCAGTTTTGACCTCCGATACTCATCAGAGCGGCACAGACCGGTGCAATGAAGTAGCAGAGATGTTTCCAGGATTCGATGTTTGTATCAATATTCAAGGAGATGAGCCAATGATAGACCCGGTTCAAATCGACTTATTATGCACGTGTTTTACCGCCAAAAATACCAGCTTGGCAACACTTGCTAAGAAAATTACGTCGAACGAGGATCTCATTAATCCCAATATTCCCAAAGTTATTTTTAACAGGGAAATGGATGCTATTTACTTCAGCAGAAATATTATTCCCTTTCTCAAAAATTCAGCTCAGGATAAATGGCTGGACCATCATACTTTTTATAAACACATCGGGATATACGGTTACAGGTCGACAATTCTGTCGGAAATCACTAAACTTGAGATGTCCGTCCTTGAGAATGCTGAGTCACTGGAACAGCTGCGGTGGGTGGAAAACGGCTATAAAATTAAAATTGCAATAACTGAAAAAGAAAGCCACGCAATTGACACGCCAGAAGACCTGCAAAAGCTACTGGCTAATCTGTCCACGACTATTTAGGTTCAACCCCAACTCATGAAATTCTCAATTTTAATCATCGCATGCATCATGATCGCCCAATCAGCCCTGGCACAACTGGAAAAACGGCTAGACTCTGTGATTACCAGTTTCATCCAGCCGGATGAAACTGGAATTGTTCTGTATGCTGAGATTAATGGAAAAATCATTTATAAAAATGGTTTTGGACTTAATGATATAGATGGCAAAGAGCTCAATGCCAAGACAAATTTCAGAATGGCATCGGTATCCAAACAATTTACAGCAATGGCTATCCTGCTGCTTGAAAAAGACCATAAATTATCTTTTGACGATCCTATTTCCCGTTTCTTCCCGGAAATTCCAGCTGCAGTCGGAAATAAAGTCCTGCTTAGTCATTTGTTAACACATTCTTCAGGAATTGCTGATTATGAAGCCATCATGGATGAATCTCAAACGAAGCAACTGCTGGATGCAGATGTCCTAAAACTTGTTTCCATGCAGGACACGACCTACTTTTCGCCCGGAAGTAGTTTCCGTTACAGTAATTCCGCCTATGCTTTACTTGCGCTGATAACAGAGCGCATATCGGGAAAGACATTCTCTAAATTTATGTCGGATCGCATCTTCAAACCCCTTAAGATGAAAAACTCGTCGATGTATGAAGCGTCAAGGCCAATCGCAAACCGGGCATTGGGATTTGCCCGAGACGGTACAAACCGGCTATACCCAAATGACCAAAGCTCTACCAGTGCTGTCAAGGGCGATGGAGGAGTATACACATCGTTAAATGATTATAGCAAATGGACCCATGCCCTTTGGAAAGGAACACTGATTGATCTACCTGCCGTTTTGAACCGATTGAATTTCTCAATAAAACAAGTTACTGGCAGTTACTATGGTCCTGGATGGTTTTATTTCAATAAAGGTCAGCCAGCCCTGTTCCATTCCGGAAGCACGAGCGGCTTTAGCACCTTCTCGATTAATATCCCAGGCCAGAAAACGTCGATTGTTTATTTTTCTAACATTGCTAATAACACGGCACCCTTTAAGAAAATACTGGAATTATTGGCGAGTGAAGGGATAGTAAATCCTGCGCAGGTGTTTCAACTCCACGAGTTGACACGATGATAGTACCTTTTTACAAATAGCAAACATTCTTTTTATTAAACTTGCATTCTAATTAACAATAGCGTTAAACAGCCGGCATTTTTAGAATGAACGAGGAATTTTTCAGGCACATATTTCAAAAACAGAAGGATGCGGATGAAGTTCCCTCCAACAAGGAAATCTCACGTTGGGCTACAGACCTAATTAGCCTGATCTTCCCTGAGCAGTCAAAACGTCCATTTACATCCATCGCGGAGCTTAAAAATCAATTTAAATTGCTTGAAGCAGAGCTATCCAAAATAATGATAGCCACCAAAGCCTGCGATCAGTGCAATCATGAAGAATTATCGAGAGAATTCTTCACCCAAATACCAGGAATATATCGGGTTTTGAATACTGATATCCAGGCTATTTTCAATGGTGATCCTGCAGCAAAAAGCGAATTTGAAGTGATCAGAGCCTACCCGGGCTTTTATGCTATTTCATTTTATCGTCTGGCCCATGCTTTACTTTTACTTGACATTCCGTTATTGCCACGAATCCTGACAGAATACGCACATTCAAAGACGGGAATTGATATACACCCAGGTGCCGAGATAGAAGAATATTTCCACATTGACCATGGAACAGGCATTGTTATAGGGGAAACGTGTAAAATTGGAAAACATGTGAAATTATACCAGGGAGTTACTATGGGTGCCTTAAGTGTTGACAAAAGTATGGCCAATACTAAACGGCACCCTACTGTTGAGGACCATGTAGTAATTTATTCAGGCGCTACTATTCTGGGCGGGGAAACAATTATCGGACATCATAGTATTATTGGCGGAAATGTATGGCTCACTAAAAGCGTGCCGCCGGGATCATCAGTTTATAATACTGCGGATGTTGTCATTTCAACCGGAAAAAAATGAAAGTTTAAAATGGCAGGTATAATTGATTTTGTGGGCAATACACCTCAGGTTGAGATTAAGAGGCTTAACCCAAACCCGAACGTAAAGATCTATGCTAAACTGGAAGGAAATAATCCTGGGGGCAGTGTTAAGGATCGTGCAGCATTAAATATGATCCAAAGTGCTATGGAGCGCGGGGATATAAAGAAGGGGATCCCGCTAATTGAAGCTACCAGTGGGAATACGGGTATAGCTTTAGCTTTGATGGCAAGGCTCTACAACCTGGAGATTGAATTGGTGATGCCCTCTAGCTCCACCAGGGAACGTACGCTTACCATGGAAGCATATGGAGCTAAAGTAACGCTACTCGAAGGCATTGAAGCTTGTCGTGATTATGCCGACGAAAAAGCAGCTTCAGGAAAAAGCTTTATGCTAAATCAGTTTGCTAATCCTGATAATTATCTGGCTCATTATAAGACCACTGCTCCCGAGATTTGGAAAGATAGCGCAGGAAAGATCACGCATTTCGTGAGTTCTATGGGAACTACGGGTACGATCATGGGATGTTCCAGGTACTTCAAGGAAAAAAATCCTGAAATTACCATTGTGGGATGTCAACCGACGGAAGATTCTTCTATTCCTGGTATACGAAGGTGGCCGGAAGCTTACCTTCCAAAAATATTTGATCCAGATCGTGTGGATCGAATTATGGACATTTCAGAAAAGGAGGCTGTATCTGTAACCAGAGAACTGGCCAGAACTGAAGCAATATTTGCTGGCATGAGCAGCGGCGGAGCAGCTTCGGCAGCAATCAGGCTCGCACAGGAACTCGATCAAGGTGTGATTGTGTTTATCGTTTGCGACCGGGGAGACAGGTATTTGTCGAGTGAATTGTTCGGTTGATACAATTGACGACCTCCTACTTTGATCACGGCGAAGGCCGTGATCTCCCAATTCTTATAATTGTCTGTCATTCCGACGGTAGTCGGAACCTCCCACAAATAATATTCATACGATCTTTCCCGCCTTATATCTAAGTTCAGTATCAACCTTTTCCAAAATCTTTGTAACTTGGATTAATATCAATACCCACGATGGAAGAATCAAAACCTGGCCAGATCCTCTGGCATGACCTGACGGTTGACAACGCTGAAAATGTTAGTGATTTTTATCACGGAGTTCTTGGATGGGAGAAAGAAGGCCTGAGCATGGGTGATTACGATGACTACATGATAAAAAGTTCAAAAGACGGCGAGGTCGTTGCAGGTGTTTGCCATGCGCGTGGAGGCAATTCAGGTCTACCGGCTCAATGGCTCATGTATGTTAAAGTAGTTAATCTTGACATCAGCCTTGCCAGATGTCTGGAACTTGGCGGGAAGGTACTCGGTGAAAAACGCAAAATGGGTGAGGGATACTACAGCCTGATTCAGGATCCTGCAGGGGCGTTTTTGATGTTGTGCGAATAGATACTGTTTTAACTGATATTTTTAATCCCTGAATAATGCGCGTTATCCAGATGATTCTGAATTATGCGGTCAATAATCTCAAAGGTAATATCCGGATAATTAACATCAACAGTCCGGTTACTTTCTAGCCAACTGGCTATAACCATATCGAATTTATTTTTGAGGCTTTTGATAACCGGTACACCCATGTCTTTGAGGGCAGCCGCATTTAATTGCTGCTCATATTGATTCCGCATCGGTATTACAAGGAGCTTCTTTTTCATAAATAATGCTTCGGCAGGTGTTTCAAATCCTGCTCCACATAACACTCCAGCAGACCCAGCCATACTTTTGATAAACCTATCGTTATGTATCGGCTGAATTGATACATTTTTGCTTGTAAACGCTTTCTTGTTATGCTTGGAAAAGACGTCCCATTTTACGTTTTTAAACTGGCTAAGCTTAAAAATCAACCTCTTATCGTCGTATGCAGGTAAGTACACGGTGTAATGTTCGCCTTCAACGACTGTTTGATCTCTAACCTGTCTACGAATTACAGGAGTGTAAATATCTTTTGCGTAAGTCTTGAAATGAAAGCCATATTGAGATGTATTGGGCGCATAGTTTTTCAAAATAAACCGACCCATCATATCTGTCACATCAGGAGCTGGTGCTTCCGCTGCTAAAACAGCAGATTGATGGCTAAGACCGATGCACGGAATATTTTTAATATAGCAAGCCCATGCAGAAACTGGCTCGAAGTCATTTATAACCAAATCATAGTTTTCAACTGGGAGATCTCGAACTTCTTTAACAAGTTTGCTGATATTAGACCGAACCATGGTTCTCCATAAATCAACTCCCCCGCTCTTTCCAAAAATAAAACTAAGGCCACGTAACTTGTATTTGATGCGGAATGGAATAGTCAGATCACTTTGAATACCGCTAACCAGTATATCAACATCACCATGTTGCATAAGGCATGGAATAACATCCATGGCTCTGCTTAGATGACCGTTGCCTGTTCCCTGAATAGCGTATAAGATTTTCATTTTATATTCCACGCTAAGTTATCAATTACAATACTTAAATAACCATTGAATGCAGTGGTTGTTTAAAGATTGAAAATTTTTAACTTCAGAATATCAAATGACGCTATAATTTCTCTTGTACAGGAACAGGAATAGGTGCGGTTTGTTCCGTTTCAACTAGCACGCCATCCTTTGCATTCTTGAATTCACTTATGCCTTTACCGAGTCCGCGCATAAGTTCGGGCAATTTCTTCCCACCAAAAAGAAGTAGAACTACTACTCCTATCATGATTAATTCTGGTCCACCTAATCCCATAATAAAATATTTAAGTTTTGTTCTAGAATATACGCTATTCTCAGCATTGCGGTTTTCGAAAAGGTAGAAATAAAAACTGCTGGCCATGTATTCAGCCCGCCTAAAACTGTCGCTTTTAATTGTGCGTATATTCTTTAGATAAATGGACAAATATGGATGTTGTTACTGAAAATAAACGGTTAAAAGCTGTTCAACGGTACCTGGAATTTGATGTTGACAGACAAAAGGATCTCCAGCAAATTGTTATGCTTGCTTCGGTAATATGTAATAGTCCGATTGCCCTGATTAGTCTTATAGATTATGATATTCAACTTATTAAGGCTGGTATAGGAACAGAAGAAACTGTTATGCCAAGAAGCACGTCATTTTGCACACATGCAATAGAAATGGATGAGATCATGGTAGTTAATGATGCAAGCAAAGATGAACGATTTGCAAATGCTCCAGTTGTAATTAATGATCCTAATATACGTTTCTATGCGAGCGCTAATCTTAAATCTTACGATGGTTTTAATGTAGGGACCCTTTGTGTTTATGATTCGAAACCAAAGGATTTGAGCGAACAGCAGTTAGAATGTCTGGCTGCACTAGCTAACCAGGTAAGCCATATCATGGAGCTCGACCGAAGTTTAAAACAATTAAAAAAACAAAATAGCGTGCTCCGAGAAGTAGCATGGATTGAATCTCACGAACTGAGGCAGCCTGTGGCATCCATAATGGGACTAATGATGTTGCTTAAGGAGACCCCTTACACCGAAGAGCCCGAGTACTTAGAACTTCTTGACAGATCTGTCAATCAGCTAGATGAGCGAATCAGGAAAATTGTATGCCATATAAATAACTATTCGGAAAGTGATATCCCAAATCGAAAATAATGCTATTTTAGGCCAGGCAAAGATTGATATGATTACACTAAATGAATATTTCGATGGTAATGTGAAATCGCTGGGTTACGAATCTGAAGAAGGGAAATCAACTATTGGAATAATTGAAAAAGGTGAGTACGAATTTAACACTTCCCAGCATGAAATGATGACCGTTATTGAAGGTTTGCTAAATGTGTTAATTCCGGGCGAGTTGGATTGGAAAGCGGTTCATAATGGAGAATCGTTCGAAGTAGAAGCTAACAGTTCCTTTAAAGTAAAGGTAGAGGGGCAGGTATCTTATCTCTGTAAATATAGTTGATTGCTTCCTGAACCAAATTTAAATCCACAAAAAAGGCTGCCTTTTCGGACAGCCTTTTTTGTTAGAATTACGAATTCTTACAAAAGAAGAATCAATAATAAAATAACAATAATAATTGCACCGACTGAAAGATACACTCCTCCACTCATTGCTTTTGCTTCTTTCTTCATGTCCTGAAGTTCAGAGCGAAGTGCTTTACGCTCAGTGCGACTAAGCTCTGATTTGTCCATGCTTTTAATTTCATCTACTCTTCTGCTGATCTCAGAGAAACGGACTTTTTGATTGTCTGTCATTTCTGGTTTTGAAGCAGCATCTTTTGCCATTAATGAAGGGGCTGAAAACATTAACATTAATGCTGTAGCCAGGACGTAAATTTTCTTTTTCATGTTTTTTGTTTTAAGTTGTTTTGAAATAACATTAAATATTATAAAATGTTCAGGAATTAATTGTTAATCCTAACACAAATATTATTCCACAGACCGTATTTTCTAAAAAAGAAAGAAAATTTATTTCAATTAAAATTATTGTTCAATTCCCAAAGGGTGGCTGGGGAACGAAATTAATTTTTCGGGATGTCTGTTTGCATGATTGTGGATCATGTTTTTTATATAATCATTAGAAGGATGGATGGTTAAGAGGCCTTTAAGAAGAGCAATATCGTTAATTTGGTGCTCTTTAGAAATATACCCCATCCCATAAAAAACGCCTCTCTCAATCAAAACACAACTCTTTTCAGCTGAATTTCTTCCTCTATCTATAATAGCAAAATTTGGCAGGGCGCTATGCAAGTGGGTTGTGGAATCCACAACACGGGCATTATATTTTTCTTTTGATTCCCGCTGCTCGCATGCTCCAAGACAGTCATGACCGTCTATTCCTAAACACTGGTCGTTATTCCGTTGAATAAAGCACAATTTAGGACAGAGGTTGAATTCCCTGGCCAAATGCTTAATGATTGTATAGGCTTCGGATATGGAATTAAAGGTATAAACCGGTTTAGAAAATTTTCTTCTTACATCCACAGCAAGTCTTAAATATCCGTTTTGATCTTCGAACTGGTAAAGTCCAAAAGAATGTTCAAAGCGTTTGAGCGCACGATTGTGTGCCGGCCACAAGCGTTTAATTTCAATCGCCTCCATTATAAACGAGATAAGTTCGGTCCCACACTCAGTAAAAGATATATGATGGATATCCCGCAGAAAATCTTGCTTTTGTTTCCCCGGCTTGTTATTTGCGAAGTGGCTATTCACCCTCTTCCTGATATCCACCGCTTTGCCTACATATACCACTTTTGCCTTACTATTATGGAAATAATAAATTCCAGGAACTGAAGGCAGTTTATCAATGTCTTCCTTTGGTAGATGCGGCGGGAGTAATTGCTCTTTTGAACGTTGATGCAATGCGTTTGATATATGTCCTTCGGTATCCTTTTCTATTAGCATAGCGAATAAACAGGCTGTTGCCGAAGCGTCGCCTATTGCCCGATGACGGTCGATCAGATCGATCCCAACTTGCTTACAAAGTTTTCCGAGACTGTAGGAAGAAAACCCAGGCATTATTTTTCGACTTAATCTAACCGTACATAGTTTCTTTGTCTGCAAAATATAACCTGCTGCTGCGAGATGAAACCGGAGGAAGGAAAAATCAAAATTAACGTTGTGTGCAACAAATATTTTATCGTGAAGCAAGCTGTAAATTTCAGCTGCTACCTCCCGAAAATTGGGAGCAGTCCGAACCATTTCCTCATTAATTCCTGTTAGGGCCTGGATGTAAATTGGAATTGGAACCTGTGGGTTTATCAGGGTGCTGAACCGCTTAGTAATTTCATTGCCATTATGGATTAAAATAGCGATCTCGGTTATCCCATTTGCGCTGGCATGGCCTCCTGTAGTTTCAATATCGACAATGGCGTACATTCTGATTTTCCTGAGAAATCAAATATAGCGCAAAGGTTTTTAAAACTAATAATTTTAGCAGGGATGTAGCTTATTTTTTCAAAGGTTTCAGAAGATATTCTAAACCATTCAGTTTGATCTCATACATTGTTGACAGCAATACTCCAATTTTTCCTCCCGGAAAACCATTGTTTTCGTACCATACAAGGTAAAACTCCGGAAGATCACAAATGAACTTTCCTTTGTATTTTCCATAGGGCATGGAAACACTTACGAGATCTTTAAGTATTTGAGGATTCACTGGCTTTTGAGTTTGGTTTGAAAATGAACTGAAGATAAATGAATGCAAATAACGTTAGTACTGCTATAAGATAAAACGTAGGTGGAATCATTTGCACATCACTAATGTAAAAAGCTCCGGCCATGACTGCACCTAATCCAATACCAGCTTCCAATGCGATATACATAGTAGCTACTGCTTTCCCCCGGTGATCCGGATCACTCATATCGATGATGAAAGCGGTCAGCGCAGGAGAAAGCATTCCGGTTGCTATTCCATACACTGCTGCGGCACACATTAGTTGCAGAGGTGAACTCGCCTGCCCAATAAATACAAGCGCAACAACGAGCAGAATTAAAGAAAATTTAATGATGCTGATCCGGCCCAATCGGTCAGACATTTTTCCTGAACCAAATCTTATGATAAGGGATGATATGGTAAATACCATGAAAAACATCCCTTTATTTGCCACTCCCAAATAAGTACCCCAGTCAGAAATTACTGTTAGAATTACCCCGTAACTCAGATACGACAAAAGTGTGATAAAGGCACCGCCAATAACTCTCCTTTCAATAATCTCCTTCCTATTAATTTTAAGCAAGGCAAGCTTGAACCGTTCCTTTTTTACCAGTGTTTCCTTCATATTCATCAGGATTACAATTGAAAGCAGAGCGAAAATTGATGAACAATAAAATAACGCATTCATCGAATATCTCGCGAATAGTTCGCTCCCAATAGCTGGTCCTATTGCAAGACCGGTGCTAAAACAAAGCCCGTGAATGCCCATAGCTTCGCCCCACCTGTTTGACGGAACGATATCAGCAACATAGGCTGCTGTTGCAGTGGGTTTGAAACCCGTTGAGAATCCATGGAATAACCTGAGCCATAAAAACCCAGCGACGGAAGTCAAAAGAGGATATAAGAGACCACAGATCACACATACCAACGAACCTACGGCCATCACTGGAACCCGCCCGATTTTATCGGTTAATTTTCCACTGAATGGTCGGGAAATTCCGGCAGTAAGTGTAAATAAAGCGATAATGTAACCCTTGTATTCTGAACCTCCAATACTGGCAAGATAAGCTGGTAGCTCCGGAATGAGCATATTAAAACTCGCCGAAAAGAGAAATGAACTCATGCACAGTAGCCCAAACTGCAGATTGTAGATGGGATGGCGATAATCGGACATAAAACGTAGAGGGTATGCTGTAAAATTATGGAAAAGAAATAAGAGTCAGGAACCAGGAGCCAAAACATAAAACAAGTCTACGGCTGAAAATTGCATCTTTGTTCTCACAGCTGGCTACCTTGATTAACGCTAAAATATTGTCAAAAAGATGTCCATATTCCATCGAATGTTAATAGTTTTGCCGCGCACAACAGATTTCTATGCAAGCATTTCGGTTTTTACTCTTCCTAATTATTATCATAATCGCTCAAATCTCTTATGGGCAAAGCAGTTCGGACCTAAAAAAACGAAAAAATGTTATAAACCTCGAAATAGAGTCGCTAAAGAAAAGCCGGAGTAAAATTGATAAGAATAAGAAACTCTCGCTTACTCAGATAAACCTTCTAAATGCGCAAATAAGACTAAGAGAGGAAAAGATCGGAACTATAAATTCGGAAATCAAGATGCTGGATAACAAAATATCCACCAATACTTCTGAAGTTAACACTCTCCAGTCTGACCTTAGCAGATTAAAGAAAGAATATGCCAAGATGGTTTTATTTGCATTTAGGAACCAGGGCGCCTACAACAAGATGATGTTTATTTTTGCTGCCAAGGATTTTAACCAGGCTTATATGCGCTTGAAATACATTCAGCAAGTTGGAAAATTCAGAAAATCCCAGGCAAAATATATTCAGAACACCCAAGTGTCCCTAAAAAAACAAATTTCTATTCTCGATGAAAATAAAAGGGAAAAGAGCCATCTACTTAGCGATCAAATAATTGAGAAACAGACACTTGGAAAGGATAAAGATGCACAATCTAAGATCGTTAATAACCTAACAAAACAACAAAAAACATTACAACAACAGCTGGCAAAGAAGCAAAAAGAGGCTTCCAGCCTTAACAATTCAATTCAAGCAGCCATCCGAAAAGAGATTCTGGCAGAGCAACGTAAAGCAGCTGAACGGGCTCGTGTGGCTGAAAGAGCAAGACTAGCGAAATTGGCTGCCGCAGCAAAAGCGAATACAAAAACTGCATCCAACAGCGCAGGATCGAAATCACCACCAAAAATTGCGAGCGGATCGGCGGTTCTGGCTTCAAGTCCGGAGGATGCGAAACTTTCATCGAGTTTCATGGGTAATAGAGGACGTTTACAGAAACCCGCACAGGGGATTATTACTCAAGGTTTCGGACAATATAAATACAAATCTAATGTTACGTTGTTCAATCCTGGAATTAACATCAAAACAGCGTCAGGCGCTACAGTATACGCCGTATTCGACGGCCAGGTAAGTCAAGTATTTATGGTGCTTAATAACTATGCAATCATGATCAGACATGGTGAGTACTTCTCCATCTATTCCAAGCTCAAAAGTGTAAATGTTTCGGCTGGTCAAAAAGTGAGTGCGCGTCAGGCAATAGGTACCGTTGCAAGCGACCCTGCCGAGGGCATTAGCGAAATGCAATTCCAGATCTGGAAAGGCAGAAGCCCTGTCGATCCTTCCGGCTGGGTAAGATAGCCTATCGATTTTAATTAATTAACATGAAAATCTATTTACTAAAATTAACGTAACCTTTAAATTAATTTAAAGTCTATGTATAAAAATTGTATTTTCGCAGGATTTTTAATAATTGAGGATGCCCGTACAAGAACAAAGTGCCGTTGTTAGCATATGGAAAAACAACTGGCAATCAACTGATTACAGAAGAAAATTAATTTCAGGATTAATAATTATCTCATTAATCCTTATCTCCCTCCCTTTTTTCTACCAGGCAATAGAACAACGGAACGGAATAAAATTCAATGATTATTTCCTTCAATGGCTTCCCGCCTATGATCTTTCTCTCTTTATCTTTGTAACGATCTGGTCAATGGCCCTTCTTACCTTTCACCGTTTTAAGCAGGATCCACAGATTTTTCTAACCTTTTTATGGGGCTTCATTCTAATAAATCTTTCAAGATTTGTTGCAATAGGACTTGTACCCCTGAACCCTCCTGACAATTTAATAGCCATTCACGACCCCATAAGCAACTACTTCTATGGCCCTAAGTTTATAACTAAGGATCTTTTCTTCTCAGGCCATACCGCAGCAATGTTCTTAATGTTTCTATGTCTTAAGAAGAAATCGGATAAAATTCTGACATTTATTGCGACGATATTAATAGGCCTGGCAGTCCTTATACAGCATGTCCATTATACAATGGATGTTTTTATGGCTCCTATAATTACGTATTTTTTATGGATCGCATCCAGGAAAATTGTTGAATCCTGAACTTAGTCTTTAAAATTTTTATCAATTAATAGCTGAATAACACCATCTACAAGGCCGACTCTGGGTACATAGATTTGCTTAACGCCGCCCCACTTCATAACTGTAAGGTATATTTCAGCTGCAGGAATTATTACGTCAGCGCG
>Ga0136611_10000438_pt1 | contig 27148 bp, 24 predicted proteins | sample AntDrymUQ2232306_2_FD_106645 | JGI IMG/M metagenome (GOLD analysis project Ga0136611, IMG submission 106645) | Polar desert sand microbial communities from Dry Valleys, Antarctica - metaG UQ223 (23.06) | ecosystem: Environmental > Terrestrial > Soil > Desert | place: Antarctica: Dry Valley...
ACCGGAGAGGTTGCGACTCGTTTCAGAAATCATGAACTCGAAACCCGGGCTGAGTTTCTGCATTCGCCGATCGCAAATTTTAACGGCTTGTTTGGCGTGCAATTACAGGACCGTAAATTCTCTGCCTTGGGTGAAGAAGCCATCGTACCGGTTACAAAATCACGTTCTACCGGGATTTTTATTGTCGAAGAGCGGAACTGGGAAAATTTCCGGTTCGAATTCGGTGGACGCTACGAACATGCCACTCGGGACCCCCAACATAATATAGACCGATCGCGCGCATTTAATCTTTTTAGCGGTTCCACAGGCGCTTCCTGGAATTTTTTAAGCGACTATAGCCTGGGATTAATAGCAATGCATGGACAACGCGCGCCAGCCATAGAAGAACTCTATGTACATGGCGGTCATCATGGTACGGCGACATTCCAGATTGGTGACAATACCTTACGTAAGGAAGCGCACAATAATTTTGATTTATCCTTGCGCAAAACTTCCGGATTTATGAAATGGAAAGTAAATGCCTTTGTTAATCGATTTAACCATTATATTTTTTATAGAAACGCAGACATTAATGGGGATCGCATCGCAGACCGTGTTGATCATGACGGTGCGTTAGATCTCAATGGCGAATTTCTGGTACAGAATCTGGCGCAAACGAATGCCACATTTTACGGCGCAGAAGCGGAAGTCATTTTTGCTCTCAAGCCCGCTAATTTGGATTTACGTTTGTTTACAGACTATGTGCGTGGCAAATTAGATAGTAATAACGGCAACGTACCCCGCACCACGCCGCAACGTTTCGGGTTTGAACTGAACTACCGCTCAGGTCCGTTTACGACCAATCTGACTACCATTCACGTTTTACGCCAGAATAAAGCCGCAGAACTTGAAACCAACACGGCTAGTTATACATTGCTGAATCTTGAAGCAACCTATCTGATAAAAGAAACCCGATCAAACGGTCTCAGATTTTTTGTGCAAGGTAGAAATTTGTTGGATGAAGAAATGCGCGTTCATACGTCTTACTTAAAGAATTTTGCCCCATTACCAGGAAGAGCCCTGGTGGCTGGTCTAAGAGCGGATTTCTAACCCGGCATCTATATCTCTGCATGTCTGACGACTCAGGGTGTTTTTGTCGTCGTAATGCCAATCTATGTATGAGTATTAAACAAACGCTACGCCTGTTTGCTGCAGTCCGATGAGATTGATGTTCGTTGCATTGGCTTCAGCATTCGCTGCAAGTTCCAGCAATTGCGCCTGGGTATATGATCCATTTGCTAACAATCCGACATAAAGATCATGATCCGCAGCCGCAGGAGCTGCACCAAACACATTCTGGTAAACCGTATCCACAAAAGCATCGTTGGTGAGATTCAACACATTAACCACGAGTTGAGATACTTCGAGCACACTTTGACCGGCATCGAACAGATTCAGCCCGATACCCACATAATCCGGATGTTCCTGAATGATAGGCGCGTCGAATGCCGCACCGATGACTCGAACTGTGTTATTGGCTGCCTGCCCAACACCCAGATCGAAGGACAATCTCTGATCCGTAAACTGAATACGTTCGACGCCGGACAATGTATCGTTACCATCCGGCCCGGAAATGTTCAAGCCGGAAGCTGTTGCGAGAATCGAATAGCTTGTATGGCCACTGCTGTAGAGCGCAGTGTCGACACCCGATCCACCGTCCAATGTGTCATTGCCTGCTCCTCCATTGAGCGTATCCTGGCCGCCGGCAGCCAGGATAACGTCATCTCCTGCTGTGCCTGGCAAATTGTCAGATCCCTCTGTTCCTGAGATTATGTTGCTCTGTACAGTACCGGTGTTACCTGCATAATTTGTGGGGGAATTGATCCCAGTGGAGCCATCGCGATTCAGTGACAATTTTCCATCGACCGGCAATTGCGTATACGTTATGGTACCTCCAGCCATTCCGGGAAAACTGATAGTGCTATTGGTTGCAGACAGGAATCTATTCGGAATAATGTAATCAGGTGCCACAATACCCAGGTTCGCAAACCCCTGGGTTGCAACCAGTACTGACCTACCGTTGGTTGCTGCATTCGGTAGATTAGTGCTGATAGGGTAAGTGTTAGTGCCAACGTCATTGGTTGAGGTAATAACATGCCCGGCCCACTCATGCTGAGCATCGGCATCTCCCACGAACTCAATGAATTGAACAGATCCATCGCTATTTGAATAGACTTCATTAATATGGAAAAAATGGAATGTCATTTTCTTCTCCTTTAATTAGAGAATTGCTTCGCTTCTCCGCTTGTCATATTAACAGTAACAGGAAAATTGGATTTATTGTTTGTTACAACATCCTGTCAGATATTCTGGAAAGCATAGTTTTCTTCCTGCAAAGGCTTGCATGTATCTACCAGAAAAACTAGTCAATGTACTTGAAGATTACTCCCTGATAATTGATTCTGATATCGCTTGGTTTATTGGCTATTTCTTTGTCCAATTTCCATTGAGCTGAATCCAGGTTCCCGCCGGAACATTTTTAAATATTTCTTCAGCGTAAACTTTACCCACATGATCAATGCCGATGCCTTGGGCAGCAGCCTTTTCCTGGTAAATTGTTTTGCGCTTTGCATTAATGGCATCGGCCTCTGCCTGAGCACCAGAATCTCTTGCCACGACATAGCCATTATAGCTTTCGCCAATTGCACCGGATGCACGCAGATTTTCCAGGGCACCGGCCCATGCTGATGTTACACAGAGCAATAGCGCCAGCAGAATGATATTCAGCATTCCCCAAAAGGGTTTTGTCGTTATCGTTGAAATACGTTGCATATTTATTCTCCTTATCTGATGAGGCATTAGAAAATGTCGGGATTGGTTGCGATATCTTTCTTAGCCTCTTCTTCCAGTTTTACCCGGATATCGGCGTCCAGCTTGATATTAAGGTTAATCGTGATGGGTTCTTTCGGTGATTCCACTTTGACGGTTGGTGCGCATGCAGTGATCACCAAACAGCAAAGAACCCCTATTACTTTGACAATCGTTGTATCTGTCATTCGATCAATGTTGCGCATGATTGCACTCCTTTTTTTGATTGATTTCCAAATCTATTCGAACTGGAAATCCGGTAATGAGCAACTTGGTTCTATGTCTGCAATTTAGCGTGGCGTAACTTTATCTAACTTGAATGAACTACGCAGAATTTCATGGGACAAGTGGTAGCCATGATTAATCGTTTGCAGAATTTTGTCTATATCCGTTTCAAGTTTAATATTCAAACGAAAATCTTGCCCATCTTTAACATCAGGATTATTACCCAACAAGGAAAGTTTGGCTATCAAATCATGCGATACGGACTTATCCAGATCCAGTGACAGTTCGGTGTAGTGAAAATCCTGCATGGCTTGCAATAACAAGTTCATTTCTTTACCGGCGGAGGCTAACCATTGTGAGGCTTTTTCGGATTTGAAGTGCAAGACTCCCGGTGCCTTTGCCGCAAGATGACCATTTTTTATCGTTACTTGATTATCTGCCAGCGTGAGTGGAATTTGACCATCGAGATGTCCGCTTCCTGTAAGCCCGTCGACCTGGATCAGATTAAAAAAGGCTCCCAGATCGATATTGTTTATGCGGATCAAAATGTCGGAGTGCGCAGCAGCTGGATTGATCACAGTGGGTTCCAATGACACCATGCCATCTATCACGGAGAATTGCGCTTTTCCAAGCGCAATTCGAGGCGGATCCGTACCTTCAATTTGGTAGGAAACCAGCAGATTCTCCAGTGGAACGCCGGGATCAAGGCTGCGAATCGTAATAGTCTGGCGGGGCGGACTGCTGGGTAATAACAAATTATTTAAATTGAGCGTTGCATTCAGATTGTTTATTTTGGCCGCTTCCTGGGTCAAGGAAACATTTTTTAGATCAAATACACCGTGGCTGCTGCGTATACCTGCCGTAGACCAGTTGAATTGCGCACTTGCGCTGATCTGACCACTGACATCTTCCAACTGAGCCAGCAAGGGGGAGAGTGTGCTGGGTTGCAGGCGAGCCGGCGAGAAGCTTAATGGAACAATCTCCGCCTTGAGCATGCCGTTACCGCTCTCAGGCTCATGCTTGCCAGTGATTTGTAAATAGCGCAAACCCGGCACGCCGCCCGTAACGTTCAGTGCATACACCGCCGGTTTTTCATCGACGACTGTATTCCGGATGTTGCCGGAAACCGACAATGCTGCAAACAGAGGCTCCGGGGCCAGATGTTGCAACCGACCGATGGCAAAATCGGCAGCATTGCCAATTTCAGTATCATTCAGATGCAAGGTGGTTGAAATATCCTTCAATTGCAAGTGATATTGCGGCAGGGAAAAGGCCGCATCGCTGAGGGTAAACTGTCCTTGGTATTCCTCATTGGTATCGAGTTTTCCGATTAAGGACATTTTCCCTGGGTGAATCTGTACTTCAATTTCCGCAGATTCTTCGCGTTGAGCGCGCACGGTAAGGTTGGCAGGCATCACTGCGATATTATGGTTGAGTATCAAACCTTCTGGGCTTTTTATTAATTCCAGATCCGCCTGGGGAATTGAAAATACAGGAGAATTCTGTAAGCTCACGGCGTAATCAGACTCAATCTTACCCAAGGTAATCTGTCCCGGATTACGCATCCCGATGCGCCAGGTATCCTGTCTGAAATTCAGCTTTATCGGCAGGGAAACTGCCATTTTCTGAATATTCAAAGTCCCCGCAGTCAGTTGACCGCCATCGACACCCACATCGAGTTCTCCAACCCAGGAATCCGGTAATCCACGAATGTCTCCTTTTAGGGTGATGTGATCAATGGCTGCGTCGCGCAATGCCAATGCTGCGGGGGTTTTACCCGCTTGCTCAGAGACTGGTTTTGCGGATTCTTTTTCCGGTAGCTGGATACCCGATAGTGCTAACTCAGTCTGGATATGTTGCAGCTGCAATGCTGCCAATGCAAAAGCTGCCTCACCGGCGAAGCTCGAGATTTTGGCCTCAGGCAAATTCAGCATGCCGTCTGCGACAGTGATTTTACCTTGTATATTTCCCTGCGTATCCAGGGTTGCAGACAGTGCGCTTTTGGCTTGAACCAATGAACCGGAGGCGATGGCGCTGAGATGTATCGCCTGGGTGCCTGGTCGGTCTTGCGCGATGCTGCCAGACAAAGTAACCGTCACATCACCTGCTGCCGAATGGAGACGTATCGCCGAATCCTGCAATGAAATTAAAGGCAGCCACGGTATGCTGATACTTTTTTCAGGCGTTGAAGTCATGGGCTGCATGGAATCGAAAGGCGGACGTTCTCGACTCAGATCGAGTACCACTTGCAAACCGCTAATCTCAACTGAAACTGGTTTTCCGGCAAGCAAATCACTGAGTTGCCAAGTCACCAGAAACTTATCAACACGCAGTTCCTTGTTATTACCTGCTGCCAGATCGTGCAACCGCAGGGTATTGAACGAAAATTCTTCAACCATAATGGATTGCAGTGGAAAACCCTGTTTGTGCAATTGATCGCTGATCAGCGTCTCCAGCAGGGAATTGCGGAACGTATAAAGACCAATCCCAGCAAAAATGATGAGACTTAACAGAACCAGTAATCCGGTTTTTAACAGTTTTCCCATTTGAATTGCTTGAAAGTTTTTGTAGTGACTCATGAAATTAAAGTAGATTTAAACTTAACAATTCGAATTTTGCAAAGAAGAGATTATCACGTCAGCAATTAAAACGAAATTCAGTTTTTTAAGCGCAGACAAAAGACACTATTGGAGCTTGTCAAACAAAGATTAGCGAAGATTCATAAAAACAGAACGGCAACCTAAGCTGCCGTTCTGGGTTAACTATTAATCTGAACAACTTTATAGAGGGAGGAGATCTACAAGCAACAGACTGCACCTACCTGAAAATGCTGTATGTGTCGCACTGTCAGTTATCCATAATTGGACATTTTTCTGTGATTCATGTGCTTGTAGCAGCAAAGTAAGCATGGTTCTATTAGGATCATTTGCCTTTTTTGTAGTGATATGGTTGGTATCGCAACTCACCCCTGGCGGAAGTGTAAAGCCAGATTTTATTTTAATCTCCATATTCCCAGCTAGATGACCACCAAATGAAACATTGCCAATAACTGCGACACGTTCAATTTTACCTTGGAAAAAGCCACTACCAGCGAATGCGTTCTGTGATAGCACTATAGCGACAATGGCGGATATCAGTAATTTTAATTTCATGTTCAAATCTCCTAAATTGATGCTGAATCCATAAATTATGGAATTTATACTCTTTCCATACATTTCTTGCTCTTCGTAGAATCAAACGGATCGAATCCGATTATTTCCTTATAACCGCATAAAAGAAGACTCTGTTGCAACCATCTGTTGCCTTACACTGTTTTATGCGACTACATAAACATTATCGATGCTTGAACTTAGTTTATCTGTGATATTTGTCACATGAGAGTCTATTCTCTGAATATGAGCTCTATATAGAGCCGTTGAAAAATATTCTGAAACGAAAATAAATCGCTATAAAATCATTTACCCTTTTATACTATGTGTTCTCATTGAAAGAGATAATCTTTTCACTTACCCTCCTTTAAGAATATGGATTTATTGACCCAAGGATTACTCGGCGCCACCATGGCGCAATCGGGTGCCAGGCAACAAGAAACACGCATTGCCACCAGCATAGGTTTTTTTGCCGGTATTGCTGCCGATGCGGATATTCTGATTCAGTCAGAGAATGATCCACTGTTGAATATCGAGTTTCACCGGCATTTCACGCATTCGCTGTTTTTTGTGCCGTTGGGTGCTTTGGTTGTGGCGCTGCTGCTATGGCCGTTTTTGCGCAAACGCTTGCCTTTCTCCCGTCTGTATTTATTTGCCTTGCTGGGCTATTGTTTGAGTGGCGTATTGGATGCGTTCACCAGCTATGGCACGAATCTACTGTGGCCGTTGAGTGATGTGCGCGTGGCGTTTAATATCATTTCCGTATTGGATCCGGTTTTTACGCTAATCTTGCTGATTGCCGGAGTGATTGCTTTCAGGAAATATACTCATACTGCAGCCCGTATCGGATTATTGATGGCGGCTGCTTACCTGTCGTTTGGCTGGGTGCAATTGCAGCGTGCTGAAACTGTGGCTGGAACGTTGATTGCCGAAAGAGGGCATCATGCTGAAGAACACCTGGTGAAGCCCACACTCGCCAATCTGGTGCTGTGGCGTTCAATTTATCAATTTGAAGGTAAACTCTATGTGGATGCTGTCCGGGTTGGTTTATTTTCCGAGCCGCGTATTTATCCGGGAGAATCCATTGAAAAATTTGTGCTGGAACGCGATTTAAGCAGATTACCGGCTTCATCGGTACTGGCGAACGATATTGCGCGCTTTAATCATTTTTCGGCAGGATGGCTTGCGATCCGCCCGCAACAACCGAATGTGCTGGTAGATGTGCGCTATTCCAATTTACCGATGACTTTGGCGCCTTTATGGGGTATCGAGATCAACCCGGAGCAACCGGATCAACATGCTAAATATACGCTCTATCGCGATTCATCCAGCGCAACACGCGAGAAATTTTTGACGCTGCTGATTGGCGGTCATATTTTGGATTGATTCATTGAAACTCAAATAACCGACAGGGTGGCTATTTCAAATTAGCAATCCATTTTTGATACAAACGCTCAGCGACGGCATTTAGTTCCGCCACACGCTCGGGCAGATTTTTCTCCATCTCGGCCATGGATTGCACCGACGGTTCATTAAGACTCGCCAGTTCTTCCGCACCCACGCTGCACCAGTCAATGACCATGCGTTCGGTCATTTCCACATGGCATTGCATACCTAAGTGCATTCCGAGGGCAAATGCTTGATTTTCGCAATACGGACTGGACAGGATACAAGTAGCGCCTTGCGGCAGGCTGAAGGCTTCTCCATGCCAATGAAAAGACTTAAAAGTGGATAAATCATCAAACCAGGAGCGGGCAGCCCGGTTATCCGGCACGCTGACTTCGCCCCAGCCCATTTCTTTGACTGGACTGATGCTAACGGTGCCACCCAGCGCTTTGGCCATGAGCTGTCCCCCCAGGCAATGGCCGAGCACTGGCATATCTTCTGCAACCGCTTGGCGGACCAATGCGAGCGAGGATTCAATCCAAGGTAAATCGTCGTTGACGCTCATCGGTCCGCCCATAAATACCAAGCCACTGAATTCGTCAATATGGGTGGGCGGTTTTTCTCCGGCATCTATTTTAATCAGACGCCACGGAATATGATTGTTGTCGAGAAATGTGGCAAAATAGCCTGGCCCTTCAATGGGCAAATGTCTAAAAACTGCAACCGGCTTCATGAAATTTTCCCGTCATAATTTTTGAATGATCTGATAGCGAATTTTAGCTTGTTTTGCAGCAATTTTTTGTTGAAATTTTCCTTTGATACCTGTGAAACAAACTTCCGGAATGGTCTTGAAATGCCAGTAAACAAATACACATTCGCTGATTTGGTGCGTATCGAACAAGTACGCAAGATAGAGTCCGCTAAAGCGGAGGATTTATCGTATGCCAGTATTAAAGCGTTGTCGGGTTCTGCGGCCAGCGATTTCAACTATGCGGATTTTATTCATCGACTGGTTACTCGTGCCAAACACCTGATTCAGGAAAATGCGCTGGAAGCTGTACTACAACAGCCGCAAAAACAATTCATTCGTGCCCGTAGAATTTGTCTGGCGGTTGCGGTCATTTTGGGCGGATTGGCGGCAAGTCAGGCGGTCAGTGAATCTTCCACGTTGAATATCTACTGGTTGCTTGCGGTGTTGCTGGGATTTAATATGATTTCACTGCTGCTGTGGATATCGGGCATTACCTTAAATTTGCAGAGCTTAAGCAGCGGCATTGTTGCACAATTGGCCAGCTGGTTGCCCTATCGGCATAAGAAAGATCCGACCATCGCCTCGCTTGCGTCGCACGCCTGGTGGGAGAGCTGTTTAACCGGCGATGTTGGCAAGTGGCGTATCAGCGTGTTAACGCACAAATTCTGGTTGACCTACTTAACTGCGGGCATGACATTACTGATACTGCTCATGCTGGCCAAGCAATATAATTTTATCTGGGGTACCACACTGTTGCCGGATAGCAGTCTGCCCAGGCTGACGCAAATTCTCGGTACGCCGCTAGAAGCGATGGGATTGAAAATACCCGACAACCTGCAAACAGTTGCCAGCAGAACAGGGATGAAAAAACAAAACGCTGAAACACGCACAGCCTGGGCCACTTTTTTAATCGGTGTGTTGCTGGTCTATGGCATATTCCCACGCCTTTTAGTACTCGGTTTGTCGCTAGTCATGCAAAAATGGAGCGAACGCCGGTTCAGGCTGGATCTTTACTTACCTTACTATATTGAATTACGCCAGCGACTGACGGCGCGTGAAGTGAAAGCCGAAGTCATTGATGCCGATCCGCATGCCGGTATCAAACCCGCTGAAGTGACACTGCCGCCAACCAATGTTGTTATTCCGTCCAATGCACAGGCTTTTGGCATTGAGCTGGATCATGCCACGCGCTGGCCTGAATCCGTAATCTGCCGCTTGAATATTATCGATCAAGACTCTCACAATGAGGCGATTGCGCTGATCAAAAATCTCAACAGCCCGTTATTGCTGGGTGTCGCAGCCCATCGTTTGCCGGATCGCGGCGTGCAACGCCTGATCAAGGAACTGGTCGATAGCAGTAGCGGGAAGCCCTGGCTGATCCTGTTGAGTAAGCCATCGGCTCCGGTTGCCAGCGCACGCGAATTTGCCTGGTTTCGCTTGGCGGAAGCTTGCGGCATTCCCGCAGAACATGTGATTACCCAATAAAATGATCGCAACAAATCCCCATCGCTCGAACACGCATTCTTTGCTGAATATTGCCGTGGTCGGCCATACCAACACCGGAAAAACATCGCTGATTCGCACCATGCTGCGCAGCACTGAATTCGGCGTGATTGAAGATGCTGCGGGTACCACGCGGCATGTTGAACAGGCAACAATATCTGCCGACAACGAAGCGGTGTTGAATTTATATGACACGCCCGGCCTGGAGGATTCCAGGGCTTTATTTGCACACATTAAAAAGCTGCAAGCAAAATCAAAATTACTGTTACCTGCGCAAGTACTGGAGCACTTTGTTACGCATGTTTCCGTCAATGATTCATTGGAACAGGAAGCGAAAGTGATCCGGCAGGTATTACGCAGCGATATTCTTTTATATATCATTGATGTGCGTGAGCCGTTCCTGGAGAAATACCGCTTGGAATTGGATGTGCTCACGCAATCCGCTAAGCCGATTATTCCAGTTTTTAACTTCATCGCCGGACATCAGCAGGAGCTCACCAAATGGCGGCAACATCTGGCAGGCTACCACATGCATGCCACGCTTGAATTTGATACCGTGGCGTTTACTTTTGAGGCCGATAAACGGCTCTATCAGAAAATACAAACGTTGGTGGAATCTCACTACACTCCGTTGCAGAAACTGATTGATTACCGAGCCAAATTATGGAATCAGCTCTGTTTATCGGGGGCTAAGCGAGTGACTGCTTTGATTGTGAGTGTTTCCTGTTATCGCAAAAGTAAGGCGACTCAAAATAATCTGATTGCTGATTCGCTGATTGAAGACCGGCTGCATGATTTTGTCCGGAAAGCCGAGCAGCATTGCTTGCACGATTTATTATCAATTTTCAATTTCTCCGAAAAAGATGTTGCTATCCAGAAGATTCCGGTTAGTAATGGCCAATGGCAACTGGACATTTTTGCGCCGGGTATACTCAAAACCTATGGGCTGGATGTCGGCAGCGCCGCGGTCAAGGGCGCCGCCGCTGGTGCCGGTATTGACTTGATGGTCGGTGGCATGAGTCTGGGAGCGGCCAGTGCACTGGGTGCCCTCGCCGGTGCCGGGTGGTCGACCTTTAGGCGCTATGGCGATGAGATCAAGGCGACCGTCAAAGGAACAAAGTGGCAATGCGCCGATGAAGCAACGCTGCAAATATTGTATCTACGCCAGAAACACTTGCTCAGAAAATTGATGCATCGGGGCCATGCTGCGCAAGAGACCCTGCATGTGGATAAAGCCAATAGCGAGAAATTGCCGGTTGATTGGAGCAAATTGACCAGTGCCTTACGCCAGCATCCCACGTGGCAAGAACCTTCTGTTGCCCGCAACAACAATCCGCAATATCAGGAAATAGAGGCGAAACTGGTAGGGTCGTTATTGGATGAGAGTGAGTGATGATTGAGGCGTTTGTGTAATTCTGAATTAACTCTGGTTTAGTACACCATGGCATGATCAACCAGATACCTCGAATCTTGTTCGACGAGTACCAGCTCAGCTACGAATTCTCCTTGCTGCTTTGTACGCTACTTTTTCCAGATGACTGCGACTGACGATGGGCGCCGGGAAACAGCAATAAATTCCCTCTTGCTGAAATATTCCCATTCGGATTGATAGCTGCAGCATACTTTTTCAAGATACTCCTTCTTCACTATTGCTTTCATTCTGTCAGTTAAATCTTTTGTATGCTTTTTATGGTTAATCTCTGAAGAACCTTGCATTTATCCATGATCGGATTAACTGCCGCGAGTATTTTCTGCGTCAGATTTTTTGGCAAGTTCCATGAGTGTGTGCTCTAGGTGTTATTTTATATGGGAAATTTTATAAGCTGTATTTTATCCCTTAAATTCAGAGCATAACAGCCGATATTGGGTATGACGGCGATGAAAATACGATCGTAGAACTGAATTTGACCGGTATGGTGCCGTAAACAATTTTCTGAATTTTACATATCACCGTTTCTTGCAATTCTAAATACAATCCAGGGCAATGATCAATCTCATGAAGATGGTCATTCTATTTCGGAAGAGATTTCTTAGGTGTGCTGGTAACAATCAGAATTAACGTTAAATTTTATTTTTTAACTGAGTGAGGCTTCAATGGATCCGTGTGCAATAGTAACTGACGTTCGCTCAATTTTCTCCTTACCTGATGTTGTGATTCGTATTAACGAATTAATTGACTCAGGAGAGGCGACCAATACTGAGCTGGAACGGGTTATTTTAAATGATCCAGCATTAACAGCAAAATTACTGAGATTTGCAAATAGCTCATATTTTGGACTTTCTGGGAAAGTAGAAACTGTTTTAAGGGCAATTGCCATCATCGGGCATAAAGAGCTGCGTAATCTGGTCATTGCATCATCAGTAACCGCAACATTTAAAGGCATTCCATCCGATTTGGTCAATATGGATACGTTCTGGTATCACAGCGTTACTTGTGGTGTTACTGCACGTTTATTAGCTTCCAGTGTTGATAGTAGAGAACGTTTTTTTATCGCGGGATTGTTGCATGGTGTTGGTAGATTGATACTTTTCAGTCAATATCCGAAAGAATCTGCAAAAGTATTGAGTTGTGTAAACCAAGGTGTGGATGCAGCCATTGATGCGGAGCGTGAGATTTTTGGTTTCACATATGCTCAATTAGGTGCTGAGCTTTTGAGACAATGGCGGTTACCTCTCAATATTTGGAAAATGGTCGAACTCCAATTGGATCCGATGAAGGATGAGGTGCATCAGTACGATGCCGGTACGCTTTGTGCCGCTGTTAATATCGCCAACTTTATTCAGCCATTTACAAATCAAAAGGTGAGTTCCGAGAAAGCCATACCTGCCCATGCATTCGAAGCATGGAATTTGCTTGGTTTATCACCTGAATTGATAGAATCGGTCATTACAGTGGCTAAACTGCAAATCATTGAAGTGTTAAATATCGTGAGATGATTATTGTTTGTTCAGATCGCTTTATGATAAAGCTTGATTGTAGGATGGCGGGTGTGGACTATCCACCACCCGGAAAATGATGGCTGTGGCATTTACACGCTACTAATCTCTTTGATTATTACCTCGATTCTGCTCTTTTTTGTCATGATTTCCTTTCTCGTGCTTGCCTCGGCGCTTGTCATCGCCACGTCCTTGGTTATCACGGTCGTCGTGTCTGCCTTGATTATTTTCATGAAAGTCTTGACGCGCTTCACTGTATCGTTGCGAACGATTGCGTGAATCATCATCGTGTGAGTCATTGTTCTGACTGTGATAATGCGGTACGTATACGTCGTTGTACCAATTCTCCTGTATAAAATAAACAGGTTGATTGCAGGCATTATAGCGGTGGCAGTGTTTACTCCATTTCTTGGCATGACCTGGTGGTACACGGAGGTAAATCGGTTGTTGTTGAACAGCGATAGCGGGCGACAGGGCCAAAACAGGGGTGGGGTAAATCAATTGAGGCTGAGGATAATGATTACCCAAGTTGATTTGACCATAAAAACCAGGCTGACCGATATGGATTGATATCCCTGAATCATTGGCTGATGAGGGTGCAGCAGTGATTGAAAGCAATGCTGCCAGTAAAAAATTTCCCATTGAATAATCCTGTTGGATGAGTGCATGAAGCCATGCAAACGGCACAAATGCATAGTTCTTGAAGCCGACTTTTGGTGATCAACCTGTGTTGAGTTTGGTCTGTTGTGTATTAAAAATGATGTAAACAATATAAGCCGGAAATCATAAACTTACTTTTCTAGCCATTGACCAGCATTGCCAATAATCCACAGGTTATAAATCCTGTAGGTAACAGAATGCGCATTCGTTTATTTACCGGACGAGCTTCAAGCCACCTGAAAAGCAAAATACCGCCGCCGATACTGGTGCATATTGCTGAGAGCAGGCCGAATAAATGAATGACTGGTTGGTGTGGTAGAAAATTGAAAAACGCTGCATTGATGACCAGAGAGATGGGAAAATGAACCAGGAATATGGAATAGGAGGTGCGCCCAAGATAGGCCAAACAGCCGGGTACAAACTTGCTTTCTAATACGGCATAGTATTGCGCCAACCCCAAAATCAGCATGACACTGCCAGCGACAGCGATACGTGGACGGAAATCGATTGTGAGGGCAGTAAAAGTCAGCGCGATCAGTACAATAAACCCAAAAAATCGGTATTGGCTGACAGAAGCCCAATAAATCAGCATTCCAAGGCCATAGGAACCAAAAAAATATAAAGCTGTTTCATCCCAGTATGGGTCCCGATTAAAAAAGAATAGAGAAGCAACTGTTAAGCTGAGAATTAAAATCAGGCTTAGCATTCTTTGCAGCTGCAAACCTGAATACTGATTCTGGATTCGATTGGAAATCCATAACACTAGAATAGTGAGTGCATATAATTGAAAATCAATGGCAACAAACCAGATGCCAGCCGATAAGACTTCCTGATTCAACAGATCGTGCAACAAAAAAATATGTGTTAGCAACTGAAATAAATGGGGTGTGCCAGGAATTGATGCATGATTCATCCAGACTCTCGCCAGCGCGGCACATCCAATTGCCAACGTCAAAGCAGCCAGATACGGCATGATCAATCTCAGATAACGTTGCCGGATCAGCCTGATTGGGGTAGTAACCAGCGATAAGCCTTGCGGTGCCAGCTTTGCCGCCGATAGAAAACCGGCGATGACAAAAAACATTTGTACGGCTATTCTTCCATACTCACGCAGCCATTCCATTAAAGCAGGGATCAACGGATAGGCTATATCCGACATGGGGCCATAAATTGCCAAGTGATGAGCGATTATCAGTAAGCAACAGATGGCTTTTAATGCATCAATAAAAGGCATTCTTGATGGATGGTCGGCTTGCATATCAGTACATGAAAGGCCTCAGAATGTAAAAGCATATTCAAATATAATGATTCAGAAAGCAGTTTATAAAGATTAGCACGATGATAAGTTAAAATGTCATTTAGTTGTCTATTGTGAAAATGAGGTCATAAAATTTCTGATATCAATCAAAATTCTCTCGATTTGGCAGTAAAAGTGGGAGAGCGCCTTGCTCAGTATGAGTTAATGCTCGTAACTGCTGAATCCTGCACAGGAGGTTGGTTAGGTCAGGCAGTGACGGCTGTGGCAGGCAGCTCAGCATGGTATGAACGAGGTTTTATCACCTATAGCGATGTTTCCAAATGCGAAATGTTAGGTGTTCAGCAGGCCACATTGGATCAATATGGCGCCGTATCGGCACAAACTGCCCGGGAGATGGTTATGGGAGCGCTGAATAGGAGCCATGCGCAGATTGGTGTGTCGATCACCGGCATCGCAGGACCTGATGGCGGTACTGAGATGAAACCCGTGGGCATGGTTTGTTTCGCCTGGGCGCTCAAAGATAGCCTGGTACGGCAGGAGATCCAATACTTTCACGGAAATCGTGAAACTGTCAGGCGTTTGTCAGTGGCTACAGCTTTACAGGGAATACTGCATTTATTAAATGATGTAACGGCTGTAGCCTGAGATCAAGCAGCGTTTAGTCAGTGTTCACTCGATTGCTGGCTGGTCTGCATAATAATACGATCGCAGTAAGCAATAGCGATGGCAGAAAATAAGAATGCCATATGAATGCCTGTTTGTGCGAGAAGCGTTTTTTCGTCATACGCTCCGGCGTTGATAAACGTTTTTAGTAAGTGAATTGATGAAATTCCGATAATCGCTGTTGCCAGTTTGACTTTTAGAACAGAAGCATTGACATGCGATAACCATTCCGGTTGATCCGGATGCCCTTCCAGGTTCATACGTGAAACAAAAGTTTCATAACCGCCGATAATCACCATGATCAGCAGATTGGAAATCATCACCACATCGATCAAGCCAAGAACGACTAGCATAATGGTCGTTTCAGTCAATTTGGTGGGCCTGCTTGCACCTTCAATCGTAACAGTATCGAGGATATGTTGTAATGAGTTTTGATTGCCCATGACAGCGCCGATCAAATCAGATAATTCAACCCAGAAATGAAATACATAAACACACTGTGCTAATACCAGCCCCAGATATAAAGGCAACTGTAACCAACGTGTGAGAAAAAGAAAGCGCGCTATTGGGTGAATTCGCTTTAAAGAGTTATTTTCTGAATGATCTTTATTTTCCATATTATGAATATTGGTTCCAAAATTTGATAATTTTTTACAAAATGATCTGTGATTTTGTTACAGACGGAGCTTTTATTCTAAGCGTTGAAAAAATTAAGGTACCCAAAGGTACCCTTGAATACAAATGCGGCAATTATCCAGTATCCCCGACAGCATTAGCCGGAGATACCGTATGGTATGAGATTAAATAATTACAAAATCTGCAGATGTTAAGGCAGGTATTCCGGTCAATGATGCAAACACTACTTGAGCCCCGGCGCCGTTACCATCGGCATCGTAAGATAGATTACCATTCGTGGTATTGTAGAGCAGAAAATCATTACCATCCAGGGCAACCGCGCCTGCGCCGGAAACGAAGGTACCTGCAGGGATCGCGCCCGTTGCCGCGAATTGGGTGAAAATAGCATTTTCCAACCGGATGGTATCATCGATGACATTGAAGTCCGTAATGATATCGACATTGGTGATTGCATTCAGAGCGGTGCTGAATACAAAGAAATCGGCACCGGCACCACCGGAAAGGATATCGGAACCTGTAGCTCCATCAAGAATGTCGCTACCTGTACCACCATTCAGAATGTTATCTCTGGCATTTCCAGTGATGGTGTTATTGAGCGAATTACCAGTCCCCGTGGTTGCCGTACCTGCCAGTTGCAGTCTCTCGACGTTGGCGCCCAGCGTATGGGTCGCCAGGTAGCTGATCACCAGATCGGTGCCGGCACCCGCAGCTTCCGTATAAGTGTCACCTGCATTTTCAATTAGGTAGATATCGTTTCCGCCGCCGCCTGCCATGCCGTCATTGCCTTCACCGCCGTTGAAAGCATCATTACCGGCGGTGCCTGTCATGGCATCAGCAAACTGAGTGCCTTGCAGAATATCATTTCCGGCAGTACCCGCGATTGCAATTGGTGCAGCGGGTGCTGCGCTTTCATTATCGATGATGGTCGCAGTCGCTGATGCTGTGCCGATAGTGGCATTAATAGCACCGCTCAGGTTAAGTGTAAAGTTCTCCAGTGAGGCTTCCACGCTGGCATTATCTATCAAAGTAACCCGGATTGTTTTGGATACTTCACCGGGAACGAAAGCCAACGTTCCGGTGGTGTGGATATAATCCGAATTAAAGGCCGCAGTGCCTGCGGAAGTGCTGTAGTTTACGCTGGTGCTACCGCTACCGGGCGCTGACAGCGTCACCAAAAAGTCAATGTATCCTTTATCTTCGGATGCTGCGACATTGGCCACATGCAATACCGGTGAAGCAACGGCAGCATTATCGTTACCGGCAATGATGGCATGCGCACGCGCATCTCCCAAAGTAGCCCCAACAGGATTGGTTAATACCACATCAAACAGTTCCGCCTCCTCAAGCCGGGTATCGTTGAGTAATCCAAATATTACCGTTTTCGCCGTTTCACCCGGAGCAAATGCAATTTTACCAATTTGCAGATTGCGAAAATCACTGTTATTGCCAGTTGTGACATTTTGTCCAGCGACATCAAACGTAACACCGCTGGTGCTGGGTTTGTCAAGAATAACTGTTACGGTGGTAGTTTGGTCGGTTTCGTCTATCACGGCATCAGTAATTCTCGCAACGGGTATACCGGTAGGCGCATCGTTATCGATAATGGTGGCCAGCGCAGAGCCATCTGCAAGCGTGGCGTTGGCACTCGGTGAGGACAGAACAAGCTGAAAACTCTCGGTAACCTCGGCGGTTGTACCACCCAACAAACTGACACGCACGGTTTTAACCATCTCGCCAGGCGCAAACATCAGGCTTCCGGTGAGATGCAGATAATCCGAATTAAACGCGGCGGTGTTGGCCGATGTGGCGTAATTGACAGTCACCGCAGCCGTATTGGGTGCATCCAGGCGCACCAGAAAATCGGCGTAGGTTTGCGATTCATCGACAGCCACATCGTCAACGGAAATCCTGGAATTACCCACCACTGCGGCATCGTTCTCAAAAATGGTAGCGGTACCAACACCATCCAGCGTGGTGGCGTTGGTAATGGCAGACAGCGCCAGGTTGAAAGCCTCGGCATTTTCAAATGCGGCATCATTGGTGAGGGTGACCTTCACGGTTTTGGCAGTCTCACCCGGAGCGAAGCTCAGTGAACCGCTCTTGGTGACGAAGTCTGCACCGGCAAGTGCTGTGCCATTCTGCGTGGCATAGTTCATAGTAACCGCGCTGGTGGAAGGCCGATCCAGCGTGATGACAAACGCGGCCTCTTTGCCTGCTTCATCGACGACGAAGTCATTGATCGAGACCACCGGTGTGCCGGATGGCGCATCATTGTCAATAATGGTGGCAAGCCCGAAACTATCTGCAATGGTGGCATTGGCACTGGGTGACGATAACACCAGGAAGAAATTCTCAGTCACCTCGGCTATTGCATTGTTGATGATAGAAACGCTGACGGTTTTAGACAACTCACCGGGAGCGAAGGTCAAAGTGCCTGTGGTATGCAAATAATCCGAGTTAAAGGCCGCCGTATTGGCCGAGGTGGCGTAATTGACCGTCACCGGAGCGGCATCAACGATATCCAGCCGTACAGTAAAAATTGCAGTTGCATTGGTTTCGTCGACATAAACATCATCTACTGAGATATTGCTCATTATATTTCTCCCTATTGTTTACTAAGAAGATTTCATGTTAATTGTTGTGATTCAACAACTAACCGTGAAGCCCTTAAATTAAATGTAATGTAATCGCTCATTTTTGATGCTGCACTGATTACACCTTGACATAAAATCACCCATTCTTTTACATAATAACCATTACAGCAATGTGATTCCATAGTTCATTTCATCCTGATTTTCTCAGGAATTCCTTCCTTTCATCCGGTATAAATGCCAGGAGAAATCTCCTGGTGTCCTAACATTCGTCTCGGAATTTGCCCTGAGCGAAGTCGATGGGTCCGGAATGATCATTACATTGTTCCAATCTTTTCCATTTCTTCCATTAGGGTAAATTTCGCAAAAAAAATTCATTCACCATCCCAAGCACAACAAAATCTTTGATTTAATATTTACGCCGATCGCCAACTGATTATTTTTTATGTCGCCATTCCACAGTTAGCTCGTTGTTTCTGAAGAAAACCCTGGTAGAAGGCGGGTGTTACCGGATGCTCGGAGGTGAAGACTATATTTCTCGATGCAGGTAACTCTTTGCAAAATACTATGTTTCGCCTACTCTGCAACTAATATGTATCTATTTCTGTTGATTTGCATGGAATTTGCTCGCGCTCGCGTGGCGTATCACTCCAGGCAAGTGAACGGTAGTCAAAGCCGTTTTCGATGGTTGGTTTGATAATATTAAAGAAGGGTGATATGTCGAAATCGCGGGGTGTGTAGAGGTTATGATGACGAATATGATAGATTTCCGCATAGCAATCAGCGTGCATCGGATCATCCGACCAGGCGCGCTGAATCTCGGGTAATACTGGGTAGCGTACCGATTGGAATGCTTGGGCAATCAGAGTGGAACAGATTGCGCGCGTCGGATCTCCGCTGCCAAGGGCCAGCAGACGTCTGCGGAATCTTGTTGGAACAGGTATGGTGGGAAGAAGGTAGCGCATAAGATCGAAAATATTCTTGAGATCATACTGTTGACCGATGCGTGCAATAACAAAATCGACAACACGTTTGCGATCTTCATCGCTCAAACCGACCGGACGACAGATGCGGGTATGCATTTGTGCATAGTGCGCAAGTGTTATTGCACGTACGCCCTCTTTCAGATCAGCTTCAACCAATACTTGGGGTAACTGCCAGGGTGTGTCGGAAGGTAGGGCATTGCCGATGTACAGTGCGGCGTGTGACCAAGTTGATTGCGTGAGATATTTAATGGCAACACTGACACGCGTATTGCCTTCAATCAGTAGGACATCGGCCGGCTGTAAATTTGCTAAAAGTTGTTCCTGACTGATTATTGCGACCTGAGTACTTTGTCGGACTGGCTTGGTTAAGAATCGTGCCAGCCCACGGCCTACAAGTTCAGTTACCTGCCCCATGAATTCTTCCTTATGGCTGGATGAATTTGTATGAATATTGAAGCATGATAAGAACGCATGGAATAATTGAAGCTATATGAAATATTAACAAATGAGATTGATTCCTATTATACATGCCTGCAATATGTTTTGTGATTGGTTATTCCGGCGTTGCTGTCGCAATCTCAATCTGTATGTTACTGCGTTATAAAATACTACGTTCTTTAAGCCGCACAGTTGGCGTGCATGCGCATAACGTACGTGCTTGGTTGATGCTTGAATTACCATGATATGGAAATGCAGCACAGAGGTTTTTTGAAACTTGATACAAAATACAATCTATTCTTCAACAACAGGTCTTTGTTCCAGGCTTTTAATTCTTTCAAAGATCGCTTCTCTTTCACTTTCCAACTCTTTATAGCGCGTATAAAGACGGTCCAGATCCGCAGTATATTTCTCCATTCGATCGTTCTTTTCCTGTCTACGTCGCATGAGGTCTTCATAATTTGGGATGGGTACGCTTTTCCCTGTTAGGTTGAGTGGTATGGTATCAGGGGATTCCAGCATTTCATTTCGACGTAATTCCTGAGTCATTAAGAATTGCTGATAAGTCGCTTGTGATTCTTGCGAAACTCGCGCCATGGTTTTTTCCAACTGGCGGATTTCAGCATTTTTGGTTTCAACCGATTCGGATTGAGCTAAAACAGTCATTGAGCCAATCAATAATAGCAATAAAATTAAATAACGCATGGTGTTTGGTGAACGGATTGAGAGAGTGTAACCATACGCACCTGTGCACGCTTGTCAAGTGCCATAAGGCAATGAAGATTAGAGCCGTTCAAACACAGCCGCAATACCCTGGCCGCCGCCGATACACATGGTGACCAAAGCATAACGTCCGCCGCAGCGATGCAGTTCATAAATGGCTTTGATCGTCAAAATGCTGCCGGTTGCGCCAATGGGGTGGCCTAATGCGACAGCGCCGCCGTTAGGATTGGTTTTTTGCGGATCAAAATGTAATTCTTTAGCAACGGCACAGGCTTGTACGGCAAAGGCTTCGTTGGATTCGATGACATCAAGATCCGTCACTTTCAGGTTTGCACGCCGCAACGCATTTTGCACGGCGGGTATGGGTCCGATACCCATAAATCTGGGATCAACACCGGCATGACCATAAGAAACCAGTCGTGCCATCGGCTTCAGATTGCGTTTTTCCGCCGCACGACTTTCCATAAGCACCAATGCAGCGGCACTATCATTGATACCGGAAGCATTGCCTGCGGTGACAGTCCCCTCTTTTTGAAAAACGGGCCGTAATTTGGCCAAGCTTTCCATACTGGTATTGGCACGAGGATGTTCATCGGTATCAAAAATGGTTGTTTCTTTGCCGGTGGTTATTTCGATAGGCAATATCTGCTCTTTAAAATAACCATTGTTGATTGCATGTAAAGCACGGCGATGGCTCTCTGCCGCAAATTGATCCTGCTCTGTGCGATTGATCTGCCATTTGGCAGCAATATTTTCAGCGGTAATTCCCATGTGCACGTGATCGAATGGATCAGTCAATGCGCCCACCATCATATCCACGGCACCGCCATCATTCATGCGCTGCCCCCAACGCAGTGCCGGTAATAAATAACCTCCCCGGCTCATGGATTCTGCACCGCCCGCAACAGCGACATCGGTGTCGTTGAGTAAAATATTTTGACTGGCTGAAATGATGGCTTGCAAGCCGCTGCCGCACAAGCGATTGACGGTCAGTGCTGAAGCATGTTGCGCTAAACCGCCATTGATACAGGCAATCCGCGCTAAATACATATCGCGGGATTCACCATGGATGACATTACCAAAAACCAAGTGCCCGACTTCATTAGGGTCAATGTTGGCGCGTAATACGGCTTCACGCACTACTTTTGCTGCTAAATCAGCCGGGGCAACTTGTTTCAGTGCACCACCGTAATCACCAATCGCTGTACGCACACCACTCAGAATGACGACATCTCTCATGTATGTTCCTGTCAATTATTTTGCTGTGACAACACCCAGACGTTCTTTGAGGGTTGGCGCATTGTGTCCATGATCCAGAACTTTAGCGTAATACATGGAATTCTTTAAGACCTTCTTGACGTAATCCCGCGTTTCATTAAAAGGAATCGTCTCAGCGTAGATGGCACCTTCCAACGGTCTGGTATTATCACGCCAGCGCTTGGCTCGTCCCGGGCCGGCATTGTAGGCGGCTGAAGCCAGTAGCGGTTGATTGTCCAGCGTGCCGAGCACATGCTTAAGATAATAAGTACCCAATCTCAGATTGGTATTCACGTCAACGACGATACTCTGGCGGAAATTTGGAATACCCAGTTGCTTGGCGACCCATTCGGCGGTGGCCGGCATCAACTGCATCAAACCCGCAGCACCTGCGTGTGATTTGATGTCCGCAATGAAACGGCTTTCCTGCCGGATCAGGCCGTACACCCAGGCTTCATCCAGTTGATGCTGTTGCAAAACCTTCCTGAGTGTTTCACGGTGCGGTGACAAAAAGCGCAGATTAAAATCATGCTGCGACACGGTTCTGTTTGCTGTGTTGATTGCACGGTCATACATGCCCTGACGGCGGGCCACCTCTGCTGCAGCCAGCAACTCTGCATCACTAAATTTGCGAATAGTCCAGGCCCATTCACGATACGCTTCGGTACGTAAATCCATGCGGGAAAAAGCCAGCGCGCGTTGTATACCGGGTTTTTGTGCCATTGCAGATACTTCTTTCTGGTTCACGCGATAGGTTTTATCTGCAATACTGAGAATTGCGCCTAACTCTTCTCTGGCTAATTGACCATAAAAACTATGCTCATCACTGAGTGGGATGAAAATGTTATTGGCATCCAGTACGTTGCCTTTTGCTTTGAGTGCACGCGCTTTCCAGTAACGCCAAGTATCGATTTGCTGTTCGGTTGCCGACATGCGGTTGATGGTTTTTAGGACTTCGTCCCAATTGGTAACTCGCAATGCCGCACGTACCTGCCAGGCGAGCACGGTATCGGAGGGAGGGTAAGCTTGGACAGTATTTTGCGCTTCCCTGAACCAGTCCAATGCGCGTGAATCGTGTCGCATGGCGGCTCGCTGCCCCAGTCTTCCGAGGAAATAAGAGCGATCGGATGCGGTGAGCTGATTTTTTATTTTAAGCCACTGCGCATAAGCCGGATCCGTGTCGTTACGTAGCAAGCGCAGTAGTGCGAACAAGGCAATCTCACGGTCACTGCGTGTCTTGATCCTGCTTTTCTGCGTATCCAGGTAACTCAGCGGATTCTTAGCGGCATTATTCAAATCAGCATTATTCAATGTTTCATTGCCGTGAATGTAGCGGCTAACATGGATGGCTACGCCGGTTTGACCTTCTTCCAGCGCTAACCGGATGCGTGTCCAGATATCTTCCAGAGAAATCTGTCCGCTGTATATTAATGTTTGGAAAACGGGTGTGCAGCTGTCCGGCAGGCTGGCCGAAGTAAACCATAATGACCGCGCATCGGCCAGCGCCGCTTTATCTTTTATATTCAGATAATGCTGATAGTAATAGCACATCAGCTCATTATCTTTATTGACCAAGAACGGATATTCGGCTTCAAAAAGCTGCCATTGCTTGTTTTTACCCAGCATTTTGAGCCAGTCGCTCCGTAATCGATCCGCAACCAGCGTGCCTTCGCGGCGTGAAAGAAAATTGGCGATGGTCTCTATGTTGGTTGTACCTAACACCATGCGTAATTGGAAATATTCCACATAGGGCCATAGTGCATGGTTTTTCAGTCGTTTGGCGTAGTCATCCAGAAGCTTGGCATTACCATTCTGAAATGCTTGCCGGGCAGCAATAAAGTCACTGTCCTGGCTTGCTGACAGCGTTCCAACATAAGCTAAAAGGATTAATCCAAAAAGGTAATTTCTCATAGCTATTAGCCGTGCAAGCTCAATGAAAGGGTCTATAAAGAGAACAGAACAAACATTTTACAAAATATGGGCTCTCACAGCATTACTGTGAGAGCCCAGTATCATACATTCAAATTCCGCTAAAATTTCAACGATCAGTAGCTAACTAACCTCTGAATAACTGTCATTTCGAGCACAGCGAGAAATCTATACGTTGATCCCCAAAGATTCCTCACTATGTTCGGAATCACAAATAAGGTTGCTCAGAGCTTCCTGAACTGGCAATAACAATCAGATGACGCCCTGTCCCAGCATGGCATCGGCCACCTTAACAAAACCGGCGATATTGGCACCATCCACATAATTGACACTGCCATCGGGTTTGGTGCCGTATTTCAGGCAGGATTTGTGAATGGCTTGCATAATTTCTTGCAGGCGTGCATCCACTTCTTCGCGCGTCCAGGACATACGCATCGCATTCTGACTCATTTCCAGACCTGAAGTGGCAACACCGCCGGCATTACTGGCTTTGCCCGGTGCGTAAAGTACCTTGTTATGGATAAAACATTCAACTGCTTCGGCAGTGGACGGCATGTTTGCGCCTTCTGCGACACAAATGACGCCATTCTTAACCAACATTTGTGCATCGGCGCCGGTGATTTCATTTTGCGTCGCACACGGCAATGCCACTTGCACCGGTACATGCCAGGGTTTTTCGCCGGGCAGGAAGGTAACATTGACACGTTTGGCATATTCATCCAGGCGCGCATACAGATGATTTTTCACTTCGGCCAAGATCGCCAATTTTTCCGGGGTAAAACCATTTTCATCCACAATTGTGCCACTGGAATCGGATACGGTAATTACCTTGGCGCCTTGCGCCATGGCTTTTTCCACAGCAAATTGCGCCACATTACCCGAACCTGAAACAGAAACACGCATGCCTTCCAGATAACGCCCCGCATGCTTCAATACTTCCTGCGCGAAATAAACGGTACCGTAACCGGTTGCTTCCGGACGTATCAGTGATCCGCCAAAACTCAGTCCTTTACCGGTAAACACACAATCTGCGCGATTGGATAATTTTTTCATCATCCCCGACATGAATCCGACTTCCCGTCCACCGACACCGATGTCACCGGCAGGCACATCGGTATTCGAGCCGATATGACGAAACAATTCGCTGATAAAAGCTTGACAGAAGCGCATGACCTCGCCCGGGCTTTTTCCTTTCGGATCAAAGTCGGATCCTCCTTTGCCGCCGCCCATGGGTAGCGTCGTCAATGCGTTCTTGAATGTCTGCTCAAACGCCAGGAATTTAAGAATGGACAGGTTAACCGAAGGATGAAAACGGACACCGCCTTTATAAGGGCCGATGGAAGAACTATGTTGTATGCGGTATCCACGATTAACTTTGACTTCACCATGATCATCGACCCAGGATACCCGAAATATAATCACCCGCTCCGGTTCAACCAATCGATCCAGCAAGCCATGCTCCGCATAACGGGGATGCTCCGTAATGAAAGGCCACAAGCTCTCCACGACTTCAGTAACCGCCTGCATGTATTCTGGTTGATTAGGATTACGCTCAGCCACATACGCACTGAACTCCTGAAGATTCTTATATTTCATTTTATTTCCCCGATTAATAAAAGGTTATTCCCAAAGGATCCAATTCTGCCAAATTAATTCATAGGCTGCACTGTATTTTTGTTAAAAGATACGAATTATTACGAAAGTTTTTCTTTCTTCGTTCATGTGTGCGGATTGATTGCGGTAATCTATTGAACAATAGTGATAAATAGACTTCTATTCATTGCCTTAATCCAGATCCAGATATTGGCAGTAGAATAACGAAATTCTTGCCAATAATCCTACAATAAATTTACAGAGACCTTTGCACGGCAAAGAGGATATCTAAGCAAGTTAAATGATAGGATACTGTTTTAGTCCAATGAATTGATTTAACACTGTGAGTTTTTCAGATTTTGATGTTATCCGCAGCACACGCAAAGAGAACTTTTTCAATCAAATTAACCAACTGATTGATTGGGAGTCGATAGAACAAGTAATTGCTCATCATTATGCACCTACATCGGACGCCACAGGTCGCCCTGCCTACCCTGGGCTACTGCTTTTCAAAATGCTGTTAGTCGGTATATGGAATGGTGGACTCAGTGATGAAGCGGTTGAAGACATGGCTAATTCCAATCTGCACGTGATGCGTTTTCTAGGTTTGAACTTGGAAGATGCCGTTCCTGATCATTCAGTGCTGTCGCGTTTCAGAACCCGTTTGACGACAGCGCATGCATGGGATGGATTATTGGAGCAAATCAATCACCATTCAAATACTCAATGTTACTGTAGCCACGGGCTGTCACGTTGACGCTAGCATCACGCATAGTCCACGTAGGCCTAAGACCAAACCAGCCTACGAAGTGGTTAGTGATCGCGAAGATCGTGATGACGAAACAGACGCGCAAACGGCTATGTGCGTGATTGAAGTTACGCAACCTGGCGGGATGTTGAAGCACGTTGGATTAAAAAAGGCGGCCAGTCGGTTTTTGGTTATAAACAGCACACGCTAGTTGATCACAATGGTTTGGTGATAGCCGTTGAAACAACAGCTGCCAATTGCCATGACAGTAAGCCACTGCTAACACTGCTTGATAAAGCTGAGATCGAGCCAGGTACTCGGATTCATGCTGATAAGGCTTACTATAGTCAGAAACATTGTGAAGCTTTGAAATCGCGTGGCATCAAAAATGGCATTCAAGATAGAGCTTTGAAAAACAAACCGTTGACTGCGCGGCAATTACAGCGTAATCGTTTAATCACCCAAGCTCGCTATGTCGTGGAACGTACCTTTGGCAGTCAGGCACGCTGGTTTGGCAGCAAGATCCTGCGTTACTGTGGTCTAGCCAAAGCGCATGCCTGGCATATCCTGCAGGCAATGGCGTATAACCTAAAAAGGTTGCCAAGATTGTATGTTAAGCGTCTTTTACCACGACAACCACAGGCTAGTTGCGTTTTCTAACCAAGAAAGGGCGCAATAGCGCTTCTACGTCTTGGTCTCTTGCAAAAAACTCACCGAAATTTACCTAAGTTTTAATATTGAATTTGGGAGCGTCGGGAAATTGTTCAATAATTAAGCGATGATACGGGAAGTTAAAATCGACAGGATTTTAGATGCAGAAAAGAGAACAAAGCAACTTATTTCTTACGCTGGACGTGCTGGTGTCGCT
>Ga0136611_10000439_pt1 | contig 27134 bp, 26 predicted proteins | sample AntDrymUQ2232306_2_FD_106645 | JGI IMG/M metagenome (GOLD analysis project Ga0136611, IMG submission 106645) | Polar desert sand microbial communities from Dry Valleys, Antarctica - metaG UQ223 (23.06) | ecosystem: Environmental > Terrestrial > Soil > Desert | place: Antarctica: Dry Valley...
CCACGACCACCGCCCCGGTGACCACGGTGACGACGACCCAGCCGACAACGACCGCCCCGACCATCACCACTCCGGCGGAGCCGACCACGATCGCGATCGTGGTCGCGGGAGGCAGGCCCACGGGCGGCATCCAGCGCGTCACCGTCGCCAGGGGAGAGAAGGCGGTGCTCGTCGTCACGTCCGACATCGCCGACGAGGTTCATTTCCACGGCTACGACCTGAGCGCCGACGTCGAGGCCGGTGGCAGCGCGGAGATTCCCTTCACTGCGACGACCGTCGGCCGCTTCGAGGTCGAGCTCGAGGAGCGCGGCGTCCAGCTGGCCGAGATCGACGTCCGGCCGTGATCATCGCCCACGGGATCGGCGGCGTCCGCGATCTCCCCGTTCCCACCTGGCTCTTCTCCTGGGGAGCGGCGGTCGTGCTCGTGCTCTCGTTCCTGCTCCTCGGCACCCTCTGGAAACGGGGGCAGCTCGAGCAGCGTGCGGCCGGCAGGCCCCTTCCCGAAGGGCTCGAGCGCTTCCTCCGCTCGACGGGGCTCCGGGTCGTCCTCGGAGCGGTCTCGGCAGGCCTGCTCGTCCTCGTCTTCCTGACCGCGCTGATCGGCGAGCCGTCGTCGGTCGAGAACCTCGCACCAACCTTCGTCTACGTGATCTTCTGGCTCGGGATCGTGCCGCTCCAGGTTTTGCTCGGGAACGTCTGGCCGGCGCTGAGCCCGTGGCTCGCGATCGCGAATGCGGCCGCCTGGCTCTGGGGCCTCCTCGGGCGAACGTGGAGCCCGATCGCCGCCTATCCGGAGCGGTTCGGCGTCTATCCCGCGGCCGTCCTTCTGCTCGCGTTCGCCACGCTCGAGCTCTGCTACGTCGATCCGGCGAGCCCGAGGGTGCTCGCGCTCGCGATCGCGCTCTACAGCTACGTGACGTGGTTCGGGATGGTCGTGTTCGGCCGGCGGCTCTGGGTGGAGCGTGGCGAGGCCTTCAGCGTCTACTTCGGGCTCCTGGCGAGGGTCGCGCCCTTCGGCGAGCGCGACGGGAGGCTCGTCCGCCGCGCACCGCTCTCGGGGCTCGCCGGAGCCGAGGAGCGACCGGGGATGCTCGCGGTCGTGGCGGTGATGCTCGGCTCGGTCGGCTTCGACGGGCTCAGTCGGGCGCCGTTCTGGCAGGACCTGCGGGCGCGGATCGAAGGGCCGTACGTGCTCGATTCCCCCGGTGTCGCCGACCTCGTCGGCACCTTCCTTTCACTCGCTGGTCTGCTGGGGTGCATCGCGGTCGTGATCGTGGCCTTCCGCGTCGCAGTCGCGATCGCCGAACGGTCGATCGAGGGCGAGCGCCCGCTCGCGCCCGAGTTCCTGCAGAGTCTGATCCCGATCGCGCTCGTCTACGCGGTCGCCCACTACTTCACGCTCCTCGTCGTTCAGGGGCAGTTCGCGCTCCCGCTCGGCTCCGACCCGTTCGGCTACGGCTGGGACATCTTCGGTGCCGCCGACTTCGCGCCGAATCTGGCTCCGCTCTCACCGAACGCGATCTGGTATGTCCAGGTCGGGGCGCTCGTCGCCGGGCACGTTGCGGGTCTCGCCGTCGCCCACGATCGCGCTGTCACGGTGCTTCCCGGGAAGGCGGCGCTACGCTCGCAGTACGCGATGCTCGTGCTCATGGTCGGTTACACGGTTGGGGGGTTATGGCTGCTTTCGAACGGATGACTCTCGGCGGCCACTTCCTCGTCGCGCACGGAGGCGTCGCCGGGACGGTGATCGAGTTCTTGCTCGTCGTCGGCGTGGTCGCGATCTTCGTCACCGTCTACCTGCGCGAGCGCCGGGCGAGTCGAAGCGACGACTAGAGCAGGCCGCAGGAACGAGCGGTGTTCGGCCACGGGGTGAAGCCTCGACCGCTCCGATGGGCGCGCTCTGCGACCCACATCTGCTCGACCGCCGACCAGTTGTTCGCAGTGCCCTTGCGGCGGTAGACGTCGGAGCCGTAGGTCCGCTGGAACGAGATGTCCATCTGGAGCCCGCCGTAGTAGCCGTTGCCCGTCCTCGTCGCCCAACCCTGCGCCGGATGCCGCTCGTAACGGTGGATGCAGAGCCACTGCGACCGGTGCGGCGGGCGTCGGGCCCGGCGCTCGGCGGCGACGGAACGCGTGCGCCAGAGGTCGCGAACCCAGGCCCGGTAGGCGGGCCTCGCGTTCCGGCGCTCGCTGTAGGACGTCGGCGTCCGCGGCGCGCCCGTCAGCCGCTGCCAGCTCCACGTCTCGGCGCGGAAGTCGGCGATCTGCTCGACGAGGCTGACGCGCGTCGAGCCAGCGTTCGCGGTGTCGGGTCGAACGATCGCGGCGAGCGCGAGAATGACGATGCCCGCGAGCACGAGCACGCGAAAAGACAGGTTCATAAAAACCCTCCTTGACCGAAATCAACGACTGGCGACCGAGACGCGGAGATGCCGCAGGGCGTCTCGGGCCGGTCATTGGTAGCGGGTCACGCTAGCAAAGTTGTTGTTTGCAAACGGTAAGTTCTGTTACGACCGGCTGACCGTCCCCGCGTAGAGCAAAACCGCTGCGACCGCGATGAACGCCGCGGTCTCCGTCGCGCCGAGACCGGCCAGGGCGCTCCCGATCGCCGCGAGCGCGAAGCCGGCGAGCAGGAGCGAGTTGCCGACCGGCCTTCGGCGAATGGTCAGGAGCGCGACCGCAATGAGAGCCACCGAGCCGGCGACGTTGCCGGCGATCGCGAGGACCCGAGCGGGGAAGAGATCGAGATGGGCCTGCGCCTCGGGAATCGAACTGCCGCCGACCGAGTCGGTGAGCGGCACTGCGATCGCGACGCCGATCGCGAGCCCGCTGTAGATGAGCGCGACCGGGCCCGCCGCCCTGCGGCCGGCGCCGAGGAGCGAGCCGGCCCCGAGAAGCGGCGCCGTCAGGAGGCCGCCGAACAGGTAGTAGGCACGGAAGGCGGGGTCGCTCCAACCGCCCGCGGCGCCCCACGCGAGCGCACCGGCGCCGAGCGCGTAGGCGCCGAGGCCGGCCGCCCAGCCGAGGAGCTCCGGGGCCCGGGTCAGCCGCCACCGCCCGAGCAGGAGTCCGGTGAGTCGGAGCGCGAGCAGGGCGGCGCCGAAGGCGAGGATCGCTTCCACGCGGCAACCCTACGCAGACGCCCGTTGTAGGCTCGCCCCGTGCGCCGGGCCTTTCTCGTTCTCGTCGCCTCGCTCGCGCTGGCCGCCGGCGTCTCGGCTGCCGCGCCCCCTCGGGACGCCGCCTCGCTGGCGCTGACGATCCTCCCGCCCGGGGAGAACGGCGGCGTCGCCTTCGATCGGAACACGACCGACCAGGCCAAGCTCTACGACGCGCTGACGCCGCTCCAGGAGAACGTCACCGACCGCGATCTCCGCCGAACGTTCAAGCCCGCGCCGCTCGTCCTGGCCGGCAAGGCCGCACGGACGCAGAACCTTCCTCGCAAGGGCGTCACGATCCGTCGCGACTCCTTCGGGGTGCCCTACGTCAGCGGGCGGACCCAGGAGGACGTCGCCTACGGCGCCGGCTACGCGACCGCCGAGGACCGCGGCCTCCTCCTGACCCTGATCCGCGGCCCGGCGCGCGCGGCCGCGCTCGACGTTCCCGGGCTCGACCCGCTCGCACTCGCCCTCTCCGGCCGCACGTTCGTTCCGAGCGCCCAGACCGAGGCGTTCCTCGCCCGCCAGGTGACGCTCCTGAACGCGAGCGGCCCGCTCGGGAAGCGCTTCGTCCGGATCGTCCAGGCCTACGCGGCCGGGATCAACGGTTACTACAGCTCGAAGGGCATCCCCTCCGACCGCTACACCGCGAACGACGTGATCGCCGCCGCCGCCCTGATCGCCGCGCGCTTCGGCGCGAACGGGGGGCAGGAGGCGCAGAACGCGATGTTCCTCGACGCGCTCCAGGATCGGCTCGGGCTCGCGCAGGGCCGCGCGGTCTTCGACGACCTCCGCTCCGCGAACGACCCGGAGGCGCCCCTCTCGGTGCCGGGGAGCTTCCCGTACGAGCTTCCGGTCGCCTCGCAGCCTGGCAGCGTCGTCCTCGACGACGGCAGCTACGGCATCGCGCCGCCCGCAAGGGGTGAGCCGATGTCGAACGCGCTCCTCCTCGGCCGCAGCCGCTCGGCGACGGGCCGGCCGCTCTTCGTCGCAGGTCCCCAGGTCGGCTACTTCTTCCCGCAGTTCTTCATGGAGGTCTCGCTCTCCGGCGGCGGGTTCGCCTCGCGCGGGGCGCTCTTCCCGGGCGTTCCGTTCGTCGTGATCGGGCGAGGCAAGGACTACGCGTGGAGCGCGACCTCGTCGCAGGCGGACAACATCGACCTCTTCGCCGAGACGCTCTGCGGCGGTGACGACATCCACTACCTCCACCAGGGGAGTTGCCGGGCGATGACCCGGTTCGACGCGGGAATCCTGCGCGCGAGTGGCCAGCCCGACCGGCAGATCACGTTCTTCGAAACGATCCACGGCCCGGTTCAGGGCTACGCAACGGTCGCCGGAAAGCGGGTCGCGATCACGCTCCAACGCTCGACGCGCGGTCGGGAGCTCCTGAGCATGCGCCCCTTCTACGAGCTCGACACGAACGTCGTCACCTCGGCGAAAAGCTTCCTGAAGACGATGAGCGGGGTCGAGTTCACCTTCAACTGGTTCTACGCCGACTCCCGTGACATCGCACTCTTCTCGAGCGGCAGGCTGCCGCTGCGGGCGCCCGGGACCGACGCCTCGCTGCCGACGATCGGAACCGGTGAGTACGAGTGGCGCGGCTTCCTGGCTCCCGGCGCGCATGCCCAGGGAGTCAATCCACCGGGCGGCGCGCTCCTGAACTGGAACAACAAGCCGGCCGCGAACGTCGGCTCGGCCGACTCGAACTTCTCCTACGGATCCGTTCAACGCGTCGACCTGTTCACGCCGCTCGTCGCCGCGCGCAAGCAGCACACCGCGGCGACCCTCGTCGGCGTGATGAACAAGGCTGCGACCCAGGACCTGAGAATCGTCCGGGTCTGGCCGATCGTCCGCGAGGCGATCTTCGCGGGCGGCCCTCCGACCGGTCGCACGCTCGAGCTCGTCACCGCCCTCGACGATTGGCGGGCCCGGGGCGGCAGCCGTCTCGACCGCGACCTGGACGGGAAGATCGATCATCCGGGCGCGGCGATCATGGACGAGGCGTGGCCGAGGCTGGCCGACGCCGTGCTCGGCCCGGCGCTCGGGCCGCTCACAGACCGGCTCGCGAAGCTCCACGACCGCAGTGACGACGCTGGACCCGGTGGCTCGGCCTACATCTCGGGTTGGTACGGCTACGTGGACAAGGATCTGCGGACGCTGCTCGGCAAGCCCGTCCGGGGTGCTTATCGCAACCGCTACTGCGGTGCCGGAGCCCTGCCGGCGTGCAGCGCGTCGCTCCGCACCGCGCTCGACGCCGCCGGCGCCGCGCTCGCGGTGGCACAGGGCCCCAGCCCGGCGGCCTGGCGCGCAGACGCGACGAAGGAACGGATCCGCTTCACTTCGGGCGTTCTTCCGGACACGATGCGCTGGACGAATCGCCCCACCTTCCAGCAGGTGATGAGCTTCCGCAGCGGCCGCTAGGCTCCGGAGGAGATGCCGCCGAAGCGCTACCTGTTCACGCCCGGGCCGACGCCCGTCCCGCCGCAGGTGCTCGCGGCGCTCTCCGAGCCCGTTCTCCACCACCGGGCGCCCGACTTCCGAATCGTGTACGAGCGTGTTCTCGGGCGGCTCCAGGAAGTCCACCGGACGACGAACGACGTGCTCCTCTTCACGTGCTCCGGCACGGGGGCCTTCGAGTCGGCGATCGTCAATCTCTGCTCGCCCGGCACGCGCGTCCTCGCCGTCTCGGCCGGGTACTTCGGCGAGCGCTGGGCGACGATGGCCCGCACCTACGGCTGCGACGTCCACGAGCTGAAGCTCGCCTGGGGCGAGACGCCCACCGCGGATCAGCTGGCCGCGCGGCTGCAGGAGATCGGTGACGTCGAGGTCGTCTTCCTCGTCCACTCGGAGACCTCCACCGGCGTCGTCGCCGACATCCAGTCGCTCGCCGAAGTCGCCAAGGACGCGGGTGCCTGGGTCGTCGTCGACGCGGTCTCGAGCCTCGGAGCCGTACCGCTCGAGATGGACGACTGGGGGCTCGACGTCGTCGTCTCGGGCTCGCAGAAGGCCCTGATGACCCCGCCCGGCCTGGCCACGGTCGCCGTCTCGGAAGCCGCCTGGGAGGCGGTCGGACGAGCAACGCTGCCGCGCTTCTACCTCGACTGGGATCGGACGCGGAAGGCTCAGGCGAAGCTCGACAGCGCATTTACGCCCGCGGTCTCACTCGTGGTCGCCCTCGACGTCGCGCTCGGCCTGCTCCTCGAAGAGGGGCTCGACGCAGCCTTCGAGCGGCACACCCGCCTCGGGCGGGCTTGCCGTGCCGGAGTGAAGGCGATGGGGCTCGACCTCTTCTCGCCCGACGAGGACCGCTCGGCCGTCGTCACAGCGGCGCACATGCCCGACGGGCTCGAGTCCGTGCAGCTGACGCGCGCGCTCCGCGACCGGCACGGGATCACGATCGCCGGCGGTCAGGGCGACCTCAAGGAGAAGATCTTCCGGGTCGGGCACATCGGCTGGTTCGACGAGTTCGACATCGCGACGGCGCTCTCTGCGGTCGAGCTCGTCCTCGGCGAGCTCGGGGCCACGATCGAGCGCGGGGTCGCGGCGACGCGCGCGCTCGAGGTCTACGCCGACGGAGCTCCCGTCTGAGTGCTCCGGCTCTGAAGGTCCTCGTCCGGGAGGCGATCGCCGAGGCGGGAGTCGAGCTCCTGCGCTCCCGATTCGACGTCGACGTCGACTCCGAATCGCCGCTCGAGGAGATCATCGGCGGTTACGACGCGATCGTGATCCGCTCGGCCACGAAGTTGACCGCCGAGCTGATCGAGCATGGTGCGCGGCTGAAGGTGATCGGCCGAGCGGGAGTGGGGGTCGACAACGTCGACGTCGCGGCGGCGACCAGGAAAGGGATCGTGGTCGCGAACGCCCCCGAGTCGACCGTCGTCTCGGCCGCCGAGCACACGATCGGACTCCTCGTCGCGCTGGCCCGCAACATCCCGCAGGCCCATGCGGCGCTGAAGGACGGGCGCTGGGAGCGCTCTCGCTGGGGCGGGATCGAGCTCGCCGACAAGACGCTCGGTGTGCTCGGGTTCGGCCGGATCGGCCGCCAGGTCGCCCGGCGCGCGCTCGGGCTCGGGATGCGCGTCGTCGCCTACGACCCGTTCGTCGTCCCCGATCGCTTCCGCGAGCTCGGCGCCGATCGCGTCGAGACCCCGGAAGAGGTGCTCGCCGCCGCGGACTTCCTCACCCTGCACCTGCCTCTCACCGACGAGACACGCGGCTTCCTCGGCACCGAGTCGCTTGCACTCGTCCGCCCGGGAGTGCGGATCGTGAACGCAGCGCGCGGCGAGCTCGTCGACGAGGCAGCGCTTGCGACAGCGATTCGCGAGGGGCGCGTCGCCGGCGCCGCGCTCGACGTCTTCTCCGCGGAGCCCTACACAGGCGAGCTGCTCGAGTTCGACGCCGTCGTCGTCACCCCGCACCTCGCCGCCTCGACCGAGGAAGCGCAGGATCGCGCCGGCGTGATCGTCGCGGAGCAGATCGTCGCGGCGCTGGACGGCGGGCTCGTCACGAACGCGATCAACATCCCGGTCGTCGGAGCGGAGGACCTGGAGCTCCTCGGCCCCTTCATCCCGCTCGCAGCCCGGCTCGGACGCCTCGCAGTCGAGCTCGCCGGCGGCCAGCCCCGGCGGATCGCGCTCTCCTACAACGGTGCGATCGCAGATCATGACACTCGCCTGCTCACCGTCGCGGCGCTGAACGGCGCCTTCCAGGGCCGCGTCGAGCAGGCCGTCAACTACGTCAACGCCCCGGTGATCGCGGCCGAACGCGGGATCGAGGTGACGGAGGAGCGCTCCGCGACAGCCCGCGACTACACGAACTTGATCACCGTCCGGGTCGACGAGGTAGAGGTGTCCGGGACGACGGTCGGTCCGGAACACCGGCAGTTCCTCGCTGCGGCCCTCGGCTTCGCGATCGACCTGCAGCTCTCGCCGTTGATGGTCTTCTTCCGCTACGACGACGTTCCCGGTGTGATCGGACTCGTCGGGACGACGTTCGGGGAGGGAAGGGTCAACATCGCCAACATGGCGGTCTCCCGAACGAAGGCGGGCGGCAAGGCGCTGATGGCGCTCTCGATCGACTCCGAGCCGCCCCCTGAGCTCGTCGAGCGGATCCGCGGAGCGGGCCTCGACGACGCCCGCTTCATCGTCCTGAACTAGCCGAGGTTCGAACCAGCCGAGCGGTGGTCCGTCGGTCAGGCGGAGCGCGGATTCAGCGACAGGACGACCGGGACGACTTGCGGGTGCGTCTTCTCGACGACTGCGTGCTCCGCCTGTTTCTCCACCACCGCTTCGATGCGCTTGTCCTCGTGCCCTGGCATGAGCAGGAAGGTGGCGCCGTCGTCGCGCACCTGCTCGTATTCCGCGAGGGTCGCCTCGATCCGGGTCGTGCAGTCCGAGTCCGCGCACTCGCAGACGAACTCCGCCTCGCTCGCCCGCAGCCGGACGGCGCTCTCGGCGATGCGCTCGTTCACCTCTCGGAACAGCGCTTCTGTGCGCCCGATGCGCTCCGGATCCATGGTGGTCTCCATCGTCTCCTGTTTGCCCCCTTCGCGGTTTGCCGATTGGGAAACGGTTGAGCGGCGGCTTTGGGTGCGCCCGAGGTGGGTACGCTTCTCGATGTGCAGACGAGCTGGCCGGAGCCGGTCGAGCGAGTCGCCGCCTTTCTGCGGAAAGCCGGTGCGGAGGCGCGACTCGAGGAGATCGAGTCGGGGACGCCGACCGCGCAGGCCGCTGCAGAAGCAGCCGGCTGCTCCCTCGACCAGATCGTGAAGTCGATTCTCGTGATCTGCGACGACCGTCCCGTCGTCGCGCTCGTGCCTGGGGACAGGCGCGCCGACATCGTCAAGATCGCTCGGGCCGCGGGCTCGGAAGCGGGACGCATCGCGCGCGCCGAAGAGGTCGAGCCCGCGACCGGATTCACGCCGGGCGCCGTCACCCCCCTCGCGCTCCCCCGGACGGTCGAGAGGGTCCTCGTCGAGCACACACTTCTCACCCACGAACTCGTCTGGATCGGTGCCGGCTCCCCGTCGCACCTCGTGTCGATCCGGCCGGCCGAGCTGCTGCGCCTCACCCGGGCAGAGCCGATGGACGTCGTCCAGGAGGCCGCATACCATTCCGCCCCGAGAGGAGACGCCTAGATGCGCGAGACCGAAACGATCTGGATGAACGGCGAGTTCATCCCCTGGAACGACGCGAAGATCCACGTGGGAGCCCACGGGCTCCATTACGGCACGGGTGTGTTCGAAGGCATCCGCTGTTACGAGACCCCGACCGGCCCCGCCGTCTTCCGGCTGAAGGAGCACCTCGGCCGGCTCGAGAGCTCGGCCAAGCTCCTGCACATGGAGCTGCCCTACACGACCGACGAGATGCGGACTGCGATGCACGAGCTGATCGGCCGGAACGGGTTGGACGAGTGCTACGTGCGTCCGTTCGCCTTCTACGGCTACGGCGAGCTCGGCGTCCACACGGGTGACAACCCCGTCGAAGTCGTGATCATGAGCTGGCCGTGGGGGAACTACCTCGGCGACGAGAACGCCGGCTCGGGGATCCGCGCCAAGATTTCGTCCTGGCAGCGAATCGGGGCGAACACGATCCCTCACGTCGCGAAGGCGACCGGGATCTATCTCAACTCGATGCTCGCCGTGCACGAGGCGCAGCGCGCGGGCTACGACGAGGCGATCCTGCTCACCGCCGACGGCTTCGTCGCGGACGGATCCGGCGAGAACGTCTTCGTGGTCAAGGATGGCCAGATCTGGACGCCGCCGCTCTCGACCTCGATCCTGCCGGGAATCACCCGCGACACCGTGATCCAGATCGCCCAGGATCTCGGCTATGTCGTCGTGGAAGGCAACGTGATCCGCTCCGACCTCTACCTCGCCGATGAGGTGTTCATGACCGGCACCGCCGCCGAGGTGACGCCGGTCCGCTCGGTCGACGACCACGAGATCGGTGTGGGTCCGGTCACGCTCGAGCTCCAGAAGGCCTACCTGGACACGGTGCGGGGCAAGAGCGAGCGCTGGGGCCACTGGCTCGACCACGTCAACGTCAGCCAGCGGGCGACGACCGAGGCGTGAGCACGACCGTCAAGCCGATCCCGCTCTCGTCGCCGTACCTCGACGAGCGGGACGAGGAGCTCGTCGTCGAGGTGCTCCGCTCGGGGCGCCTCTCGCTCGGCCCTTCGATCGACCGCTTCGAGGAGCTCTTCGCGGAGGAGGTCGGCGCACCGTACGCGGCCGCCGTCTCGAGCGGGACCGCGGGCCTGCACCTGCTCTGCCGGATCGCCGGGCTCGCGCAAGGCGACGAGGCGATCACCTCGCCCTTCTCGTTCGTCGCCTCGGCGAACTGCGCGATCTACGAGGGTGCAACGCCCGTTTTTGCGGATGTCGACGAGCGGACGATGAATCTGACCCCTGACGCGGTGGAGGCGGCGATCACCGAGCGGACGAAGGCTGTGATCGCGGTCGACATCTTCGGCTACCCCTGCGAGCTCGACCCGTTGCGGGAGATCTGCGAGCGGCACGGGCTCGCCCTGATCCAGGACGCCTGCGAGGCGCTCGGCGCGCAGTACAAGGGCGCGCCGGTCGGCTCGCAGGGCCCTTCCGCGGTCTTCGCCTTCTACCCGAACAAGCAGATGACGACGGGCGAGGGCGGAATGGTGACGACCCACTCCGAGGAGGAATGGTCGCTTCTGAAGAGCCTGCGCAACCAGGGCCGCGCCGACGGGGGCGGCTGGCTCGAGCACGCGCGCCTCGGTTACAACTATCGGATCGACGACATCCGGGCGGCCCTCGGAATCGGCCAGCTCGAGAAGATCGGTCACATCCTCTCGCTCCGTCAGGCCGCGGCTGCCCGCTATTCGGCGCTGCTCGCGGACGTCGACGGGCTCGAGGCTCCGCTCGCCGACGACGCCGACCACGTCCGCTCTTGGTTCGTCTATGTGATCACGCTCGCGCGGGGCACCGACCGGGAGCGCGTGATCGCCGAGCTCGAGCGGCAGGGGGTCGCGACGTCGCGTTATCTCCCCTCGATCCACCTTCAGAGCTACATGCGCGAGACCTACGGCTTCTCGGAAGGCCTCTGCCCGGTCTCCGAGGATCTCTCGCAGCGGACACTTGCGCTCCCGTTCTTCGCCCAGATCGAGGCGGAGGACCAGGCGCGCGTCGCCGACGCGCTTCGCGCGGCGCTCTAGGAGAGCATCACCAACCGTGGGTGCCGGGGCCGCCCTTGAACGGCCCCTCGATCCAGCTCGTGACCCAGCCGCCGTAGAAGCCTCCCGGCTGCGGGGTCGCCTGCTCGTCGCCGACGAAGCACGCGTCCATCGGGGCGCAGTAGAACGCAACGGCAGCGCGGATCGGCTCGAATCCCGGCGAGGGCTCGGGATACGACCACGCGGCTCGCTCGGCCCGCTCGGCTCCACCGACCACGTCGAAGTAGCTCGCGCTGCCCTTCCACTCGCAGAAGCTCGTGCCGCCTCCGGCAGGTTGGAGCGAGCCCGCGAGCACGTCCTCGCGCGGGACGTAGTAGACGGGAGGGTGCGTGGTCTCGAGCACGCGCTGTGCGCGCACGGTCTCCGCGACGACGACGCCGCCCAGGACGACCCGAATCCGTTGGGACACCGGCTCGAGCCGCGGTGGCCTGGGGTAGTCGTGCACGGACTCCATGCGACAATGATGCCGATGGACGCTCCGCGGATGGTCTTCCTCGGCTTCGGCAAGTACGCGCGCGCCGACCGGATCTACTCGCTCCAGCCGATCACGGGCGAGAACCGGGGTGGCGGGCAGCGCACGCTCGTCTGGGTCGAAGGCGTCACCGACCCGATCGTCGCCTCGCGAACCGAGCGGACGATCCTGCACGACATAGGGCAGGACGCCGTCGCGGGCACTCCGCTCCTCGACGAGGCTCTGGCGCTCGCCGAGCGGCTCGCGGTCGACGCGGCCAGCGGCCGGGTCGACCTGGCCGACCTCGGCCGGCGCGCCCGCAAGCTGCTCGAGTCGTCCGCGCGGCCGCCCGAGCCGTCCAGGCTCTTCTAGCCTGCGTCCGATGGTCGACCCCGCGTTCTTCGCGCGGAGCGTGCACGAGGTGGCGCCCGAGCTCCTCGGTGTGACCCTGCTCGTCGACGGCGTCGGTGGGCGAATCGTCGAGGTCGAGGCCTACGACGCCACCGATCCCGCCAGTCACGGCTTCCGCGGCCCGACACCTCGGAACCGAGCCATGTTCGGCCCGCCCGGCCGCGCGTACGTCTATCGCTCCTACGGGATCCACTGGTGCCTGAACGTCGTCTGTGAGGACGAGGGCACCGCCGCAGCGGTCCTCGTGCGGGCGCTCGAGCCCGTGGGCGGGCTCGACGTGATGAGGGAGCGGCGCGGGCTCGAGGCCGAGCGGCTGCTCTGCGCCGGGCCTGGGCGCCTCTGCCAGGCACTCGCCGTGACGGGGGAGCACGACGGCCTCCCGCTCGATGCTGCACCGTTCGAGCTCATAGCCCGCGAGTCTCCCGTCCAAGTCCTCGCCGGCGCTCGCATCGGGATCAGCCGTGCTGCCGAGCTCCCGTGGCGCTACGGCGTCGCCGGCTCTCGCTACCTGAGCAGACCGCTGCGGCCCTAGCCGCGGGCGACGACGAGCTCGACCTTGACCCCGGGAGCGGCTGCGAGCCCTGGTTTCGGCTTCTGGCCGATCACGGCCTTGGTCTCGCCGTCCACCCACGTGATCTCGGGCCGGAGTTTCAGCCGCTCCAGCCTGAGGCGCGCGTCCTCGACGCTCTTGCCGATCACGTTCGGGATCACTCCGTGCAGCGGCTTCGCCACGATCAGGATCACCTGGTCGAACGACGACGCGTACCCGCGCTTCGGGCGCTGGTCGACGACGACGTTCGCGCGCTGCAAAGTCGCGGCCGGCTTGTAGACGACCTCGGCGGTGAGCGGCTGGGCGTTGAGGCGCGTCTCTGCCTCGGGCAGAGGCTGACCGACCACGTTCGGGACCTCGACCTCGTCCTCACGACAGTTGGCCGTCGCGCTCGGGCCGCGCCCCTCGAAGTAGACGACTTCCAGGCGCGAGACGCAGATGCCGTTGTCGAGCATCAGGCGATCGCCCCGGCGCACGACGAGTTTCGGCGCGGTGTACAGGAACGGGGGCGAGTCGAACGTCTCCGGCTCGACGTTCTCGAGCGCCTTCCCGGCGAACGCCTTCCAGATCTCGGCCGGAAAGCTCCCGCCGGTGACGGCTTCGCCGTCGAACTCGGTCAGCATCGGCTTCAGCATCGTCGGGTATCCGACCCAGACTGCGACGACGAGTTGCGGCGTGTAGCCGACGAACCAAGCGTCACCGTAGTTCTCGGTCGTGCCGGTCTTGCCCGCGACCGGTCGGTCCGGGAGCGCGGCGCGGACGCCGGAGCCCTGCGACACGACCTTCTGGAGGATCGAGGTGACGGTCGCCGCCTCACCGGAGGAGAGCACCTGTTTGCCGACCGGCGCGTTGCGCTCGAGCTTGTCGCCCTCCTCGATCGTCTCGATCACCCGCGGCCGGTTGCCGAGCAGGGCGCCGTCGATCCGCTTGCCGTCGTTCGCGAACGCGGCATAGGCCCGGGCCAGCTCGAGCGGGTTCACGGACTCGGTGCCGAGCCCGATCGAGTAGAAGCCCTGGAGCCGGCTCTGGATCCCGAGCGCCTTCGCGGTCTCTGCGACCTTGCGCGCGCCGACGAGCCGGGTCAGTTGGGCGTAGACCGCGTTGTCCGATTCGATCGTCGCGCGCTCGAGGTCGGTCGAGCCGTAGTAGATGTCCTCGTAGTTGTTCACGACCCAGTACTTGTCCCCGAGGTTGATCTGCTGTGGCTTCGAGTCGAACCGGGTCGCCGGCGAGATCCCCTGGCGGAGCGCCGTCGCGAGCACGAACGGCTTGAAGGCCGACCCGGGCTGGCGCTCTCCCTGAACGGCCAGGTTGAACTGGCTCTCGCGGAAGTTGGCGCCACCGACCATCGCCTTGACGGCTCCGTCGCGCGGGTCGATCGCAACGAGGGCGGCCGAGGGCCCCTCGGGGTCGGTGAGCGTCGCCGCGATCGCCTCGCGAGCCGCGTTCTGCAGGCCGAGGTCGATCGTCGTCGTGACCTTGAGCCCACCGCCGTAGACGCGCTCGGCGCCGTACTCCTCGATCAGTTGCTGCTTGACGTAGTTCGCGAAGTACTGGCCGACGCCGCCGTCGGTTCCGGGGAGGCGTACGTTCTCGGGGCGGGGGGTCGGGGTCGCATCGGCCGCAACGAGTTGCTCCTGCGTGATCTTCCCCTCGCCGAGCATCGCCTGGAGGACGACCCGGCGCCGCGCCTCGGCTGCTCGCGGATGCGCGACGGGATCGTAGGCGGACGGGTTCGCCGGGATCCCCGCGAGGAGGGCCGACTCGGACAGGGTCAAGTCCTTGGCACCGTGCCTGAAATAGGTGAGCGAGGCTTGCTGGACGCCGTACGCGTTGTTCCCGAAGTAGATCGTGTTCAGATAGGCCTCGAGGATCCGCTGCTTCGTCCAGCCCGAGCGTGGGCGCTCGAGCTGCCAGGCGAGAGCAGCCTCCCGCACCTTGCGAGCGATCGTCTTCTGGTTTCGGTCGAGAGCGTTCTTCACGAACTGCTGCGTGATCGTCGAGCCGCCCTCGACGACCTTCTGCTGGCGGATGTCCGCCCAGAGCGCGCGTCCGATCCCGCGCACGTCGACGCCCTTGTGCTCCCAGTAGCGCCGATCCTCGACCGCCACGATCGCGTGGCGCATCAGCGGGCTGATCTCCTCGAAGTCGACGAGCGTTCGGGCCTCGGAGCCGCGTAGCACGGAGAGCACCCGCCGACCGCTGCCGTCGTAGATCGTCCCATTCACCTCCTGCTGGAGCTGGCGGCGCGGGTCGAGCTGTGGGATCTCGCTCGCGATCGCGACGACGAGACCGAAGCTGAACGAGACTGCGCCGAGGACACCGAGGACGGTGAGGAGAGCCAGGAGCCTCGACTTGCGGATTCGGCGCCGCCGGGTGGCGGCGCGCTGCTTTCGTTTCGAACGCAAGCAGTCAAGTGTAGCCCGGGTTCGTTTAAGGGCCGGTCGCGGAGATCACCGCGAGCACGTCGTCCGCGTAGCGCTCGAGCTTGGCCGGGCCGAAGCCCTTGACGCCCGCGAGATCCGCCTGCGAGGCCGGTTTCGCGGCTGCGAGCTCACGCAGGGTCGCATCGTGGAGGACGACGTACGCGGGCACCTCGTCGGTCCTGGCCCGCTCGAGTCGCCACTCGCGGAGTCGTTCGAAGAGTCCCTCGTCGGCCGGCAGCGCGCTCTCGCTCGACCCAGGGCTCCCGATGGCCGGGACGTCCGCGTTCGGGACCGCGCGCAGGAGCTTGAAGCCGTCCTCACTCTCGAAGGGCGCGAGCGCCCCGGCGACCTCGAGGAGCTGGATCCACCGCTTCACGTCGGCCTGGGTGGCCGCGGCAAGGATGCCGAAGGAGGGCGAGCGGAGTGCCGAGCGCGGGGCGCTGAGCGAGCCGCGGAGGAGGGCCGTCAGGCCTGTGCGGCCGAGCGGCCAGCGAAGGTCGTGCACGGTTCGGTAGATCGCGGAGCCGATGTCCTCGGGCAGGGGCGTCGCCGCGACCTGGTCGTCGACGGGTGCCGCGAGCGGCGAGCAGACGTCGCACATCCCGCAGTCCTCCGCCAGCGTTTCCCCGAAGTGCTCCGCGACCTGGCGGTGTCGGCAGCGCGACGACTCGGCGAAGCGGACGAGCCGATCGGCGCGGGCGATCGCCTCGCGCTCGTAGCGCTCGAGCAGCGTGTCGATCCGCTCGCCCGCGTCCGCCGGCGCCTCTGCCAGCTCGATCTGGAGCGAGCGGCCGACGTCGAACCCTCGACGCACGAGCCCGACCTGCTCGAGCATCCCGATCAGGACGCGCGGGTCGGGGTCGCTGCCGAGCTCCTCGGGCGTGATCTCGCTGCGCCCGCGCAGCCGTCCGTAGACGGCGCGGAGGTCGGCCCGGGTCGGGATGTCCGACCGAGCGAAGCGCTTCAGGGTTCCCGCGTCGGCACGGCTCGCGAGCAGGAGCGTGTCCGAGGCGCGGCCGTCGCGGCCCGCACGGCCGATCATCTGCACGTAGCTCTCGAGCGACTCCGGGTAGTTGTAGAGCGCGACGAGCCGGATGTCCGGCTTGTCGATCCCCATCCCGAACGCGGTCGTCGCGACCACGGTCTGGACGCGCCCCTCGATGAACGCCTCCTGGGTCGCAGAGCGCTCCGCCGGCTCGAGCCCCGCGTGGTAGTGGGCGGCCCCGAGATCGTGGGCTCGGAGCGTTCTCGCGAGCTTCTCGCAGGACATGCGCGAGCGGGCGTAGACGATCGCCGACGCGCCCCGGAGCGCGTGCAGGCGCCGGACGAGGGCGCGCAGCCGTGCCTCCTCGTTGTCCACGAGCTCGACGTCGTAGCGAAGGTTCGTTCGTACGACCGAGGTGCGGACGATCTCGGGCTCGCGGCCGAGCGCCTCGGCGATCCCCCGCTCGGTCTCGGGCGTCGCGGTCGCGGTCATCCCGAGGATTGCGGGACGCCCGAGGCGTTCGAGCGCGCGCCGGATGAAGAGGTAGTCGGGCCGGAAGTCGTGGCCCCACATGCTGACGCAGTGAACCTCGTCGATCACGACGAGCCCGACATCGATCTCGGCGAGCGCATCGACGAACGAGCGCTGGCGAAGTCGTTCGGGGGCGGCGTAGAGGAGTCGGTAGTGCCCGTCCGCGACCCCGCGCAACCGGCGCGCGGCCTCGTCGGGCTCGAGTGACGAGTTGATCAGCGTCGCCTGCGCGGCCACCTCGGGCGGGAGCTTGTCGACCTGGTCTTTCATCAGGGCGATCAAGGGGCTGAGCACGAGCGTTGGAGTGGGCCGGAGCATTGCCGCGAGCTGGTAGGTGAGCGACTTTCCGGAGCCAGTGGGCATCAGCGCGAGCGTGTCCCGCCCCTCGATCGCGGCCTGGACGACCTGCTCCTGCCCCTCGCGAAACGCGGGGAATCCGAACAGGCGCTGGAGCGCGGGCGTCAGTTCGCTCATCCGAACGAGTGTACGGAGGCGATCGGCGCGCCTTCGTCACGACTTTGCGACGAGAGAGAGCAACACAGGGCCGCGGCGTCAACCGACGTCGCGGCCCTGTTGGTGGTTGCTTACGCGGCTATGAAGGGCTTGACCGCGTCGAGCACGGCCTGCATCTCGAGCGCCTCGTCGAAGGCGTCGGGAGTTGTACTCACCTTGTTCACGAATCGGATCGCCGCGGCGTGCCGGGCTTCGATCTGCACGATTGAGCCGGCGGCGCCGAGCACCTCCTTCGACTCGATCGCCGGGGCAGCGCCGTTGTAGGCGCTGACGCCGGTGTCCTCGAGGATCTGGGCGAGCTCGAGGAAGCTCGCCTCGTCCTGGATCGGGAACGTGAACTTCGGCTCGGTCGCTGCGGTGCCGCCGAGCGACTCGACGGTGCCCGCGAGCGTCTCCACGTGCTCCTGCTCGTGGTCGCCGAGCAGGGTGGCGAGCTTCTCCACCTCGGCGCTCAGTCCGAGTGCGATCCCCTTCTTGTAGAAGTCGGCCTCCAGGTACTCGAGCGTCAGCGCGAAGTTGACGATGTCCACGTCTCCTCCGGCCTGCGCAAATGCCTGGCGCACGAAGGGCGACACGGCGGTGGCGCCGTACACGGCACCGACTGCGAACGCGCCCTTGAGGATGAACGAGCCCCGATCCATGCCGTGGATCTCCACGGCGGCGAGCTCGGGGACGATGGTCTTGGACTGCATGATTTCTCCTTTCGTCCGCGAGCGGGTTAGCTGACGATGAACGGCATGACCTGGGGCAGCACGTCCTCCATGGAGGCGGGTGCGGCGAAGGCGCCGTCGGGGGTCGGGGACTTGCCGGTGAGCGTGTTCAGCGTGGCAGCGTGCCGGGCCTCGACGGTGTGGATCGCGAGGGCGGCGGCGAGGATCTCCTTGTTCTCGATCCGCCCCGCCTGGCCGAGGTAGGCAGCTGCGCCGAGGTTCTCGACGGTCGCGGCCAGCTCGAGGACCGCGTCTGCGCTCTCGAGCGGGAACGTGGTCTCGGGCTTGGCTGCAGGCTCGCCGAGGCTCTTCGCGGTTCCGAGGAGAGCATCGACGTGCTGCTGCTCGTGGTCGCCGATCGACTTGATCAGCTCCAGGGAGGCGCCGGAGAAGAGACCGCTATCGATCACCTTCGCGTAGAAGTCGGCCTCGATGTACTCGAGCGTCAACGCGTAGTTGACGATCTCGAGGTCGCCGCCACTCGCGGCCGCGCCGGTCGTCGCCGCACCGGTATCGCCCGCGGCGGTCGTCGTTCCTGCCGAGCTTTCGTCGTCGCTGCCGCCGCACGCGGCGAGAAAGAGGCTGAGCGCGCTCGCGCCTGCGAGCCCGCCACCCATCTGCTTGAGAAACCGCTTGCGCGACGCTGGATCGTCGGACAGCTCGGCCAGCGCGGATCGCGCGGACGCTTCGGGGTTCGACATCGTGCCTCCGATCGGTGAGTCAAAGAGCAATGGAGGTGCCAGCCCCGTATCTCTGACCCATACCTGGACAGGCGAGGCGCTAAACCTGGTCAGACGGTGATCGTCTGGAAGAGCGGCGGCCCGGTCGGCACTTCGACGCCGCCGTCCTTTTCGAGCGTGACCGCGACCTTGGCCTCCTGGGGCACCGGCCGTTCGAGCGCGAGGATGAGCCGGCCGCCGCCACCCTCGAAGATCCCGGCACGGTGCGAGACCCCTCCCTCGATCACCCAGACCTCATAGGTCTTGCCTTCCGGCGCCTCGTCGAGGCCGGAGAGGACGACGGCGCCGGTGCCCGTGGAGGCGAGGAAGAGATTGCCTTCGGCCCCGGCGAACGGCACCTTGCGGGAGCGGGGGTCGGCGATGATCTCGAAGGCCTGACGCTCGGAGGCGCGCTCGGCGCGGATGTCGTCTAGCTGTCCGCCGAGCGACGACCCCCAGAGCCCGAGCCCGATCGCGAGCACCGCTGCGACCGCGGCCAGCGAGGCGGCGGGAGCGACGGTCAGGCGCTTGCGGAACGGGAGGACGTTCGGGCGCTCGGATCGAGCCTGCTCGAGGATCCGCTCCCGCAGCGCCGGTGGGGGCGGGGGTCCGCCCGCACCGTGGGCGAGCGCGCCGGCGACCGACCAGAACGACGCCAGCTCCTCGCGACACTCTTCACACGTCGCCAGGTGCTTCTCGTACCGCTCCCGCTCGCGGCGTTCGAGAGCGTCGAGCGCGTAGGCGGCGGTCAGCTCGTGGTGGTCGTCCATGATTCCTTCCCGGCGCCGTCGTCGAGCAGCTCGCGCAGGCGCGAGAGCCCGGAGAACATCCTGCTCTTGATCGTCCCGAGCGGCTGACCCAGCCTCTCGGCGAGCTCTGACTGGGTGAAACCTCCGTAGTAGGCGAGCTCGAGTGCCTCGCGCTGTTGATCGGGGAGCTGTCGCAGCGCCACCTGGACGCGTTCACGCTCCAGGTGCAGCCAGGCGCTGTCCTCGGCCGAGCCGGTGGCCGCCTCGGGCGCGTCGTCGAGCGGCTCCGTGCGCCGCCGCTCCTCGCGCCGGACGAGGTCGACCGCGCGGCGGTGGACGAGGGTCAGGATCCAGGTCGAGGCCTTCGCGCGCTCCGGGATGAACGTCGAGGCGGCGCGCCAGAGACCCAGGAATGCGTCCTGAACGGCATCCTCGGCGAGTGACTCGTCGCGGAGGATGCGGTAGGCGAGGCCGTAGGCGATCCCGCCGATCCGGTCGTAGAGCTCCGCGAGCGCCGGCTCGTCCGACCGTGCAACAAGCGCCACGAGGGCTTCGTCGGAAAGGTGGGCGTGGTCGCGGAATCGCATCGGAGCGGCCTTCGCGGGCCGCGAACTGAACGCTAGCAGCGTGGGTGCGCACACGATCACGACCCTGGTTCGCTCCCCGGCCCGCCTCGGTTCGCGGATCTGGTGGCCGCAGGGGGAGGGTTGAAACGAGGACTCGCGGGGAAGTCTCTCTCTCGGCTGGCGCCGTCCAAGCATGTAATGAGTGGGGGAAGAGATGAAGAAGGGACTACTGCCAGCCGCGCTCGTGGGCGCCGCCGCGCTCACGGCCGCCGCGGTCGCCGGGTTGCTCAGTTCCGGCCCGAGCGCAGGCCAGGCGTCGAGTCACCGGGAGGCTCCGCTGATCTCCGAGGACCCGACCGCCGACAACACGGACGTCTACGCGTTCCGGAGTCCGGACAAGCCGGACACGGTCACGATCATCGCGAACTGGATCCCGGCCGAGGACACTGCCGCCGGGCCGATCTACTACGCGTTCTCGCCGACCGCGCGGTACAACATCAAGATCGACCGCAACGGCGACGCCTTGCCGGACGTCACCTATCGGTTCCAGTTCGACCGTCAGCCGGGCCAGTTCTTCCTCGGCAACACGGTGCAGAACTACACGGTGACCCGGGTCACGGGGACGACGTCGACCGTCGTCGCTCGGGGCACGACTCCGCCGAACAACATCGGTCCCCGGACGACGCCGAACTATCCGGCGCTCGCCCAGGGTCGCGTCACCTCGCTCGACGGCGGCGGGAGCGTCTTCGCCGGTCAGCGTGACGACGCCTTCTACGCCGACATCGGTGCGATCTTCGACCTGCTCGCGTTCCGACGCGGGACCGGGAACACGGGCGGCGGCAAGGACTTCTTCGCCGGCTACGCCGTCCACTCGATCGCGCTCCAGCTTCCGATCGCCGGGCTCGACGATGCCGACCACACGATCGGCGTCTGGGCGTCCACCGAGCGGCCGCGCGTCAGCGTCCGCACCGTGAACGCGAACCAGAAGGTTCGGGTCAAGGTCGGCAAGAGGACGTTCACGCGCACCGTCAAGGTCCGCAAGGCCGTCGCCAGCACCTCGTTCGTGCAGGTCTCGCGGCTCGCGAACCCCCTCGTGAACGAGTTGATCATCCCGACGACCCGCAAGGACGAGTGGAACCGCGGCACGCCGGATCAGGAGGCCAAGTTCCAGACGTTCTACGAGAACCCGATCCTGGCCAAGGTGATCAACACGCTCTACCCGGGAGTGATCAACGCACCGGAGAGCGGGCGTGACGATCTCGTCGCCGTCCTCCTCACCGGTGTTCCTGGCCTCAACAACACGGGTCCGAAGGTTGCCGACCTACTCCGCCTGAACATGTCGATCCCGCCGCGCGGCCCCGTGGGCACCGGCAATCGGCTCGGAGTGTTCGGCGGCGACAACGCCGGATACCCGAACGGTCGACGGCTCGAGGACGACGTGATCGACATCGCCGAGCGCGCTGTCGCCGGGAAGCTGAAGGGAAACACCCGGGCAGACCTGCTCGGGGACGGGGTGGACGCACATGACGTGCCGTTCCTCGCCGTCTTCCCCTACCAGTCGGTCCCGTCGAGCGGGTTCGACAACGTCAAGGGCCAGCAGAAGCCCTAAGTCGCGCGAGGGGGCCTGCCCAGTGCGGGCAGGCCCCCTCAACCGCTTCTGACACCCATGAAGATCTTTGTTGCACTCGGGATCGTCGCCGGCCTCGGCGCAGCCCTCCTTCTCGGAGGAGTGCTGCGCGAGTCGCGGTCTGACACTCCCGCGCCCCTGTCCTCGGGGCAGGCTGCCTCGTTGCGGTCCGAGTTCTTGGCCGCCGACACCGTCTCGCTGGTGCGGACGCTCGAGCAGTCGACGCGCGAGCGTCCGCAAGACGCTCGGGCGGCGGCGCTGCTGGGCCTGGGATACGCACAGCGGGCCCGAGAGAGTGGGGACGCGAGGTTCTACACCCGCGCCGAGACGGCGCTGCGTCAGGCGATTCGGATCGAGCCGCGCAACTACGAGGCGACTCTCGGCCTCGGCAGCGTTGCGCTCTCTCGGCATCGCTTCGTGGAGGCGCTCGGGTACGGCCGGAGGGCCTTGGCAATCGCTCCGACCTCGGCCGCGCCGCTAGGGATCATCGGCGATGCCCAGCTCGAGCTCGGACGCTACCCCGCCGCTTTCGCCACGTTCGACCGGCTGGCGCAGATCAAGCCGAACGTCTCGGCCTACGCCCGGGTCGCGTACTCCCGGGAGATCCTCGGCGACACGTCCGGGGCGATCGAGGCGATGACGCTGGCAGCCGACAGCGCCGGCTCGGGTGCGGGCGAGCAACCCGCGTGGTCGCGCGCGCAACTCGGCAACCTCTATCTCCCTCGACGCCCGCGTCAGGCCGCCCGTGTCTACACCGAAGCACTCACCTTGCGCCCCGGCTACGCGCCGGCCCTCCTCGGAATGGGTCATACCGAGGAGGCACGAGGGAGGCTCCGCTCGGCACTCGCCCTCTATCGCCGGTCGCTCTTGGCGGTACCGAGCCCCGATGCAGCCGTCGCGATCGGCGACGTGCTCAGGCGTCTCGGTAGGCCTGCGGAGGCGGAGCGCGCCTACGCGCGGGCCCACGAGTTGGAGCGCGAGTTCGAGGCGAACGGCGGTCACAACGACCTGGAGACCGCGATGCTCGACCTCGACCTCGACCGCAATCTGCAGAACGCCCTCGTGCGCGCCCGGCGAGGGCACGCGGAACGCCCGAGCATCGAAGGCGAGCACGTGCTCGCGTGGGCGCTCTACAAGAACGGCCGCTGCGCCGAGGCGCGTGTGCACTCGGTCAAGCACCTCAGGCTCGGGACGCCCGACGCCGACGGGATCTACCATCGCGTCCTGATCGAGCGCTGCCTCGGCAACGAGGCAGCGGCGGCTTCGTTCCTCGCGAGGCTTCGCACCGTCGAGCCTGGTTACCTCAGCGCTCCGCCGTCCGCATTCCGCCTCTCCTGACGCCCTAAGCTGCGCCCGTGTACCTGCTGCTCAAGGGCCTTCTCTCGGGTGCGATCGTGGTGGTGGCCGGCGAAGCGGCGCGCCGTTCCTCGGTCTGGGGAGCGATCCTCGTCTCGCTCCCGCTCCTTTCGATCCTGGCGCTGATCTGGCTCTATCGAGACACGGGCGACGCAGGCGAGGTCGCCGATCTGTCCTGGTCGATCCTCTGGGTGATCGTGCCGTCGCTCACGTTTTTCGTCGTCCTTCCGCTCGCGCTGCGCAGCATGGGGTTTTGGGCCGCGCTGCCGCTCGCCTGTGTCGCGACCGGGATCGGCTATGCGATCTGGATCTGGGCCGCGCGCCGGCTCGGCTTCGACCTTTCCTAGGATTGACGGGATGACGAACCCGCTCAACGTCGGGGAGTACGAGCGCCTCGCCGAGGCCTCCCTCGAGCCCGGGGCCCACGGCTACTTCGCCGGGGGCGCCGGCGACGAGCGCTGCCTCCTCGAGAACGTCGCCGCCTGGCGTCGCCGTCCACTTCGACCGCGCGTTCTCGTCGACGTCTCCGAGACGAGCGCGGCCACGACCGTCCTCGGCACCGACGTCTCGATGCCGGTTCTCGTCGCACCCACGGCCTTCCACCGGATGGTGCATCCGGACGGCGAGCAGGGGACCGCCCGGGCGGCCGCCGCGGCCGGGACGATCATGTGCCTCTCGACCCTCGCGACCGCAGGCCCCGCCGAAGTCGCGGCCGCAGCCCCAGGGGCCCCGCGCTGGTTCCAGCTCTACGTCTTCCGCGACCGCGGCGTCACGCGCGCGCTCGTCGAGCAGGCCGTTGGCGCCGGCTTCGAGGCGATCGTCCTCACGGTCGACGCGCCCAGGCTCGGCCGGCGAGAACGGGATCTGCGCACCGGCTTCCGGGTGCCGACGGACGTCGTCGTCCCGAGCATCGCCGCGCTCGAGGGCGAGTGGACGGGTGGGACACCACTCGAGGTGCTGTCCCAGATCGATGCGTCGCTCGGCTGGGCCGATCTCGAGCAGCTCGTCTCTGACTCGCCATTGCCCGTGATCGTGAAGGGGATCCAGACCGGGGAGGACGCTGCGCTCGCGTGCGAGCACGGCGTCGCCGCGCTCGTCGTCTCCAACCACGGTGGCCGCCAGCTCGACGCGGTCGCGCCGACTGCCGAGCTCCTGCCCGAGGTCGTCGACGCGGTGGCCGGGCGGATGGAGGTCTACGTGGACGGCGGGATCCGGCGCGGCAGCGACGTCGTGGTCGCGCTCGCCCTCGGCGCCCGCGCCGTCCTCGTCGGCCGCCCGGTGCTCTGGGGGCTCGCGCACGCGGGCGAGGCGGGAGTGAGCCGCGTCCTGGAGCTCCTGTGCGACGAGGTCGAGCTCGCCCTGGCGCTCTGCGGCTGCTCCTCTCCGAACGCCGTCACGCGGGCGCACGTCGGCACACTGCCGTGATGAGGTGCTGGTCGATGCTCGGGGCGGCGCTGCTCGTCGCAGGCTGCGGCGGCGGCCAGGAGAAGACCTTCGACGGCGTCCCGGTTCAGGATCCAGGTCCGATCCACGTGCACGGGCTCGGGATCAATCCCGCCGACGAGGCGCTCTTCATCGCGACTCATACCGGCCTCTATCGGGTGGCCTCCGGCGACGGAAAGGCACGGCTCGTCGGCGACCTCCGCCAGGACACGATGGGATTCTCGGTCGCCGGACCGAACCGCTTCATCGGCTCGGGCCACCCCGACCTTCGCACCGATCTGCCTCCGCTGCTCGGCCTGATCGAGTCCAGGGATGCGGGTAAGACGTGGAAGCCGATCTCGCTCCTCGGGGAGGCCGACTTCCATGTGCTCCGCTCCGCCGGTCGCCTCGTCTACGGCTTCGACGCCGGGAACGCGCGCCTGCTCGTCAGTTCCGATCGTGGCCGCACCTGGGCGAAGCGTGCCGCTCCCGAGCCGCTGCTCGACCTCGTCCCGCGACCGGGAAGGCCGACGACGGCGATCGCCTCAGGCTCGGTTCTCTACCGCACCGAGGACGGGGGCAAGAGCTGGACGGCGCTCGGCGGCGAGGCTGGCTACCTCGTCTGGCCGGCTCCCGACCGCCTCTATCAGGTCGTGGGCACCGGTCAGGTTCGGGTGAGCCCGGACGGAGGCAGGACGTTCCGGCCGCTCGGCTCGATCGGCAGCGAGCCCGCGGCGTTCCTCGCCGTCTCCGCGACCGAGCTCTACGCCGCGTTGCACGACGGCACGATCAAGGTCTCGCGTGACGCCGGCCGAAGCTGGTCGATACGCTCGACGCCGTGATCCACGATCTCACGCGCAACGCCGTCGACCTCCTGCCCGCGGGCGGGCTCGAGGAGAAGCTCAAGCTCGGCCGGCCGCTCCGGGTCAAGCTCGGGATCGACGTCACTGCTCCCCATGTGACGATCGGGAACGGGATCCCGCTCCAGCGAATGCGGGCGTTCCAGGACGCCGGCCACGTCGGCGTCCTGATCGTCGGGGACTACACGACGCGGATCGGCGACCCTTCGGGGCGCTCCGCCGAGCGGCCACTCCTCGACCCGGAGGAGATCGACCGGAACGCGCAGCGCTTCTTCGACCACGCCTCCCGGGTGATCGACCCGGAGAAGACCGAGGTGCGCTTCAACAGCGAGTGGCTGAAGGACCTCGACTTCGCGGGGGTCTTGGGGCTGACGAGGACGGTCACCGTCGCGCAGCTCCTCGAACGGGACGACTTCTCGAAGCGGTTCGCCGCCCGAGAGCCGATCTCAGTCAGCGAGCTCCTCTATCCGTTGATGCAGGCCTACGACTCGGTCGCGATCCGGGCAGACGTCGAGCTCGGCGGCACCGACCAGCTCTACAACCTTCTCGCCGGGCGCGAGGTGATGCAGGCCTACGGACTCGCGCCGCAGGTCGTCTTGACCACGCCGCTCCTCCTGGCGTGGGATGGGGAGAAGATGAGTGGCTCGAAGGGCAACTACATCGGCCTCGCCGAGGCGCCGGAGGAGCAGTTCGGCAAGACGATGCGCATCCCCGACGAGCAGCTCTCGGAGTGGTACCGGCTCGTGCTCCAGCAGCCGCTGCCCGGCGGCGAGCCGATGGAGGCGAAGCTCGCCCTCGCCCGGTGGATCGCGGCGCGCTCGCACGGGGAGGAGGCCGCCGTCGCCGCGGAGGCCCATTTCACGCGCGTGGTCCGCGAGGGCCAGGCACCGGAAGAGGTCGCGGAGACCCCGCTTCCGGAGGGCGATCCCGTCCACCTGCCGGCCGCGCTCGCGGCCGCGTTCGGGCTCTCGACGAGCGAGGCGCGCCGCCTGATCTCCCAGGGCGGAGTCAAGCTGGACGGCGACGTCGTGACCGCGCTCGACCACGAGCGGGCGGCGCTCGTCGGCCGGACCGTGCAGGCGGGCAAGCGCCGCTTCGCCCGGTTCACCGAACCCGCTTGACAGCAGGCCTCGGTTTGCTACTGTTCATCGGCCGCTCGAAAGGGTCGGCGTTCCAAAAGTCCCTGTCCCTACGAGCAGGAGTGCCTCTAAGCCCCGATCGGACACGATCAGCATCACCCGCTTGGAGGCCTCTGACCCGTAGTCGGAGGCTTTTTTACGCTGGTTCACCTAGTTCGGCACTGGTCTTTGAAAACTCAGCAGCGTGCGTTTACGTCGAGACCTCGTTGTCTCGTGGGCTTGCCCACGCGTCGAACGAGGCTTAACTAACTCGTCACCGACCCCTCCGGTTCGCCGGCGGGTGAGGAGACACTTTGAGCTCAAGCTCGAAGAGAAGCTTGCTCCGCTTGCGGAGCAAACACATCTTCACGGAGAGTTTGATCCTGGCTCAGGACGAACGCTGGCGGCGCGCTTAACACATGCAAGTCGAGCGAGAACCAGACCTTCGGGTCTGGGGACAGCGGCGAACGGGTGAGTAACACGTGGGTAATCTGCCCTCGATTCTGGGATAGCCCGGGGAAACCCGGATTAATACCGGATAGCCTCTCGAGCTTTCGGGCTCTTGAGAAAAGGTAGCTTCGGCCTCCGATCGAGGATGAGCCCGCGGTGGATTAGCTTGTTGGTGGGGTAATGGCCTACCAAGGCGACGATCCATAGCTGGTCTGAGAGGACGATCAGCCACACTGGGACTGAGACACGGCCCAGACTCCTACGGGAGGCAGCAGTGGGGAATCTTGCGCAATGGGCGAAAGCCTGACGCAGCGACGCCGCGTGGGG
>Ga0136611_10000440_pt1 | contig 27126 bp, 26 predicted proteins | sample AntDrymUQ2232306_2_FD_106645 | JGI IMG/M metagenome (GOLD analysis project Ga0136611, IMG submission 106645) | Polar desert sand microbial communities from Dry Valleys, Antarctica - metaG UQ223 (23.06) | ecosystem: Environmental > Terrestrial > Soil > Desert | place: Antarctica: Dry Valley...
TGTGGCTCATCACCATTGCCAAGCGCCTCACGCGCGACGATGCGCTCTATCACATCAATCGCGACCCGCTGTTTTATGTCGGAATTTTGTTGTTCGTGGTGTCCGTTCAACTTCTCATGCTCGGTCTTCTCGCCGAAATGAACATGAGAACCTATCACGAATCGCAAAACAAAACGCCGTATTCGATTGCCGAAACCCGCAATGTGTAAAAAGTACGCCCGAATTCCGGGTGCCCCACGAAGTGAGGGCGGATACTTTTCAGGAGTTTTCATGCGCGTTATTTTTCTCGCACCGTTTTTGTTCCTTTCAACCGCCGCATTTGCCGCGCCGCAAAAGCGAGGCGAAAACGGTGATTTCGACGTGAATCGTAAAACCTCGCCGCCCGCGCGGGCTGCACAAAATCACGGACACGCGGCGCAAACTTCCGGTGCCGAAGAAAGCAATGCGGATTATTTCTGGCGCCGCGCCGACCATGCGTTTGAGCGCGGTGATTACAAGCGCGCCATCGGTTTGCATAAAGCGATTGTCGCGCTCAATCCTGCGGATGTCGAAAGTTTCGGCGTCGCGGCCTGGCTGATGTGGAGTCTGGGCAACGGCGACACTGCGCGCGCGCACCTTCTGCGCGGCCTGATGGCAAATTCCGACAATCCTGAAATGTGGAACGAAGCCGGCCAGCACGCCGATTTGCAAAAGCGATTCGCCGACGCCAGAGACTCGTATCTTACGGCGCTCGACTTGACTCCAAAGACTGATGACACGCAACTGCTGCGTCGTCGGCTCGCGCACGCGGCGCAAAAATCCGGCGACCTGGATTTGTCGCTGGAAACCTGGCGGGGTTTGGTGAGAGATTTTCCCAACGACGCGGTGAGCAAGAATAACCTGGCGCGCGTGGAAAAGTTACTGTAGGGACACGGCCTGCCGTGTCCGCGCATTGTGTTCATTTGGCGCGGCGGACACGGCAGGCCGTGTCCCTACAAGTACGCCCGAATAACGGCGTACTTTTTCTTATCCCATTTATCTCGTTCATCCCAGTTAAACCATGGAAATCGCGATTATCGGCGGCGGGCCGATGGGCGTCGAAGCCGCGCTTTATGGCGCGCACGCGGGTTTCGACGTGCGGCTTTACGAGCGCGGCAGGCTGTGCGAAAACGTGCGGCAGTGGAGTTACGTCGGGCTTTTTACCGAATGGAAGCGCAATCGCTCGCCGCTGCAAATGAAATTGCTGGGCGAAACCGGCTTTGATTTTCCCGACGGCGAAACAACTTCCAGCGGCGGCGAACTGGCCGATTATGTTTCGCGACTGGCGGCCTTGCCGGTTTTGCGCGGACGCATCGCGCCGCAAACCGAAGTCGTTTCGCTTTCGCGCGAACGCTGCCTGAAAAGCGACTTTATTAATGACGCGCGGCGCGCCGAATTTCCGTTTCGCCTGCATTTGCGCGGCGCGTGGGGCGAAAAAATCGCGCACGCCGATGTCGTGATCGACGCCACCGGCGTGTGGACAAATCCCAATCCGATGGGCAACGGCGGCGCGCCGTGCCTTGGTGAAACGCTTTGCGCGGGTCGCGTTCATTACCATTTGCCCGATGTCGCGGGGCGCGAAAAAATGCGATTCGCGAACCGGCATACGCTGGTTGTCGGCAGCGGCCATTCGGCGGCGTCCACGTTGCGCGCCATCGGCGATTTGATGGAAGAATTTCCCGCCGCGCGCTTGACCTGGGTCGTGCGCCGCGATGTTCCCGAACATGGCGCGCCGTATACGCTGGTCGAAAACGACGCTTCGCCTCACCGCGACGCGCTCCATCGCCGCGCCAACGAACTGGCGCAAGATGCGCGCGTCGATTTCCGTCCGCGCAGCGTTGTCGAAAACGTGAAATGGAACGGCAAAGAATTTCGCGTAATCGTAAAAACGCTGAACGAAGATGGAGAAGCGAGCGAAGAAATCGCGTGCGACAACATCGCGGCGCACACCGGTTTTCGGCCCGATGAAACGCTGTGGCGCGAATTGCAGATCGCGATTCATCCGGCGACCGGCGGGCCTCTGGCGCTTTCTTCAGCGATCATCGCGCAAAACCGCCGCAGTGGAACCGGGCTTTCGACCGGCTATGCGGAAAAGCGCGAAGACGAAACGGGGGGCGAAGCCGCGACCGAACCCGACAAATTTTTGCCGGTATCGGGCGGCGCGGAAATCCTGAAAACCGGCGAGCCGAATTTCTATGTTATCGGAATCAAAAGCTACGGGCGCGACGCCGGGTTCCTGATGAACAACGGCTTTCGCCAAATCCGCGACGTGTACCAATTGATTTCCGGCGATGCGACCCTGGATTTGTACGGCGAAGAACTCAAATAAAAAAGTACGCCTTTATTCAGGCGTACTTTTGAAACGGGAAGGGAGGGATTCGAACCCCCGGAGACTTGCGCCTCAACGGTTTTCAAGACCGCCGCATTCGACCGCTCTGCCACCTTCCCGAAAAATAAAGGATGAAAATGAGCCGCGTTTTCATCCTTTCGCCTTCCGCTTTCATCCTTTACTTTCCCGTGTGCCCGAATCCGTCTTCGCCGCGCGGCGTTTCGTCCAGGCTTTCAACTTCTTCGATTCTGACAGCCGGCACGCGCGCGATCACCATTTGCGCGATGCGGTCGCCGCGTTTTATCGCGAACGATTTGCGTCCCAGGTTGTGCAAAATGACTCCGACTTCGCCACGGTAATCGGCATCGATTGTCGCCGGAGCATTGGGTAAAGTGATTCCGTTTTTGAGGGCCAAACCCGAACGCGGGCGAAGCTGCGCTTCCCAGCCTTGCGGAACCGCCATGGCAAACCCGGTTGCGATTAAAGCGGTTTCGCCCGGCGCCAAATCCAAATCGGCGGCGGCGCGCACGTCCATTCCCGCCGCGCCTGCTGTCTGATACGATGGCAGTTCCAGGCCGGCGCCGTGCCCCAGCCGCTTGAAACGAACGGTGACTTCGGAATTATCCACGTGTTGATTCCGCCCGCGTTTCGCGTATTCTTTCGCGGCGCGATGGTTTTTCGCTCGCGCGCGTTTCCCGCGAGTCTTTGAGGCCGCCGCCCAGCGCCATCGACAGCGCCTGCGATTCTTCTTCCGACAAGGCTTGCTCGGTTTGCCCATCGAAGACCGGCTTGCCGAAACAGCGCCCGTCGTGGCGCCCCAGAAGCCCGGTCAAAATCGCGCCGCTGTTGTGGTCGTCCAAAAGCGCCAGGGAAAACGACTGTGCGCCCGAAACATCGCCAAAAGCGTCGTAGCGCACCATCCCGATTTTCTGGACGCAGCCGCGCATCGCCGCCGTCGCGCCGCCCAGTTGCTCTTCCAGGTCATCGCAGCGCGCCAGGCTGTGCCGGCTTTCGCCCAGCGAACGTTTCAGCATCGCTTCCAAATCTTCGCCGCCGGGCCCCGATAAAATCTGGCGCACGGTTTTGTTCATGCGATTCAAACGCGAGTTCGCACCGATCAGCATGATCAACTGAATCGCGGCGAGAACGGCGAGACCGGCTACGATCTCGGCAAGGTGCTTGTGGAGAAAATCCATCGGAATTAAGGCGTACTTTTCGGGAATTCAAGTATGGGTTTCGGGTCTTGACGCGCGCTAAAAGCGACGTTTCGCGCGCGCCTTGCGCGGCCCTTCGTAAGAATCGCTGGAATTGGCGCGCGCGGGGCGCGGCGCACTGGCGACAGGCGCGAGCGGCATTCCATTTTCATCGCGCGCGGCTTCGACCGCCGGTTCTTCGGGCGGCGCGGCGACAATCGGCTGCGTGGAAACAACGGGACGCGGCGCCGTCACATTTGAGGCCGATGCGCTGCGCGGCGTCGCGCGCGGCGAACCCGCACGCGGCGAACCCGCGCGCGCGGCGCGGGCGGCTGCGACTTTTTTCTCGTCCCATTTGTGCCACGCGACGAGCACCATCGAAGCGTTGAAAATCGAGGAATACAAGCCCGACGCGATGCCCACGAGCATCGCCAGAACAAACGAATAAATGCTCTCGCCGCCGTACATCAACAGGATGAAAAGCATGATCAAAACCGTCAGGCCAGTGTTGATCGAGCGGCTCATCGTTTCGAGCAGCGAATCGTTGATAACTTTATTGTAAGGCTCTTTGCGGCGCAGTTTGAGGTTTTCGCGCACGCGGTCGAAAATCACCACGCTATCGTTGATCGAATAGCCGACGACCGTGAGCAGCGCCGCGATAAACGCGCCGTCGATTTCGATGCGCGGGTCGAGGTGGCCGATCAGCGCGAACAAGCCGATTAAAACCAGAACGTCGTGAACCAGCGCGACGATGCCGGCGACCGCGTAGCGCAAGCCTTCGCCCGCGAAGTTATAGCGAATGTAAATCCATAGCGCGATGAGGAGCACGCCGATCACCACGCCGTTGATCGCGTTGCGGCGCAACTCATCCCCGATAACCGGCCCGACGCTTTGCTGCGCGACCAATTTCGGTTCTTCGCCGAAAACTTCTTTCAAGGCTGTGCTGACGCGCGCGCCCTGCGTCGCCATCTGCGACGGCAGCGCATCGGTGTTGACGACGAGCGTTTGGCCGCCCGCAACTTGCAAGCGCACTTTGTCCACGCCGCCTTTTTCCAAAGCCGCACGTGCCTGCTGAATCAGCGCGACTTCGCCACCCGCCGCCGGGCGCCTGGCGACTGGAATCTGATAGGAATACTGGCCGCCGCCTTTAAAGTCGATGCCGAGGTTGAGGCCCCAGGCCGCCCACGACGCCAGGCCGATGACGATCAGTGCCATCGAAATGCCGAACCACAGGCCCATCTTGCCGACCAGATCAATGTTTTTACCGCGAAAATTCATGAGAATTACTGTAGGGCAAAGCGTGCCTTGCCCGATTAATTAAATCCAAAAGTACACCCGCATTACGGCGTACTTTTCGCGACTTCATTCGCCGCCTTGACCGGCGTGCCGAACAAATTGCGGTTGTTTTCGCCGCTGCGCGCGGCGCTCCACATGAACAGGCGCGTGACCGAAATCGCGGAAAAGAGCGAAAGCAAAACGCCGATGCCAAGCGTCAGCGCGAAGCCTTTGATCGGGCCGGTGCCGAAGTTGAACAACACCGCCGCCGCGATTAACGTCGTGACGTGCGAATCCAAAATCGCCGTCCACGCGCGCGAAAACGCCGCGCGAAGCGCCGCCGCAAAAGTCGGCTGAATCGCCATTTCTTCTTTCAATCGCTCGAAGACCAGGATGTTGGTATCGAGCGACATCGCAATCGCCAGCAAAAAGCCGGCGATGCCCGGAAGCGTCAGCGTGCCGCCGACAAGGATGAACGCCGCCAGGTTGAGCACGATGTAAATCATTAAAGCGAAGTTCGCCAGTAAGCCCGCGAGGCGATAAAACAGCAGCATGAAAATCGCGACCGCGGCCAAGCCGATGAGTCCGGCGCGCAGGCTTTTCAGCAGCGAGTCGGTGCCCAGCGTCGCCGAAACGGTGCGGTTTTCGACAACATCAATTGGCGCGGGCAATGCGCCCGAATTGAGCAAAAGCGCCAATTCGCGCGCTTCGTTCAAATCCTGGAAGCCACCCGAAATCTGGCCGCTGCCGCGAATCGCGCTGTTCACAGTCGGCGCCGAGATGCACTTTTCGTCCAGAAAAATCGGGATGTAGCGGCCTTTGCCCTGGACTTCGCGCGTCACATCCGCGAAGCGGCGCGAGCCTTCGCCGCCCAGTTCAAAATTCACTGCCGGAATCGGTTTGATGTCGCCGCTAAAAGAAGCGTAAGTCGTGGGCTTCACGTCTTCGCCCGGAACCAGCAATTCGCTCATTTCTCTCGCGCGCGCCGAAGAAACCGGCGCGCCGGTTTTGGCATCGCGAAAACGAATGTTGCTTTCGTCGCTGTTGTCGGGAACCAGAGTTTGCGGCAGCAGGCGGATTTCCATCTGAGCCGTCGTGCCGATAACTTCGACGGCTTTTTGCGGATCGTTGACGCCGGGCAACTGCACGATGATGCGCGAATCGCCCTGGCTTTGAATCAGCGGCTCGGCGACGCCCAATTTATCGACGCGCGCGCGCACGATTTCCAGCGTTCGCGCCAGGCGCGCTTTTTCAAAACTCGCGTCCGCAGGCTGGCCATCGGCGGTTTTGGGCTGAAAGAATTGTGGCTTACGCGCGGGCGCCAGCTTCGCGTCCGGAACCGCTTTGAGCGCGGCGTTGATTGCGATTGTTTGCGAATTGAAATCGGCTTCGGTTTCGGCCTGTGTGCGGACTTCAAGGCGATCCGTTGTGCCCGGCGTGAAGTTCACGTCGGCCTGGCCGAGCTTTAAACCCGCGTCGGTTACCGTCAGCGCGGTGCGGACTTGCGCGATGAGATTTTCGCGCGCTTCGGGCGTCGCGACGGCTTTGGTGTCGAATGTATAAGTGAAGAGCGCGCGCCGCACTTGCAGCACCAGGTTGACGCCGCCGCGCAAGTCCAGGCCGAGCTTGACCGCCGTATCGCGTCGCAGCGGATAAATCGCGGTTTTGCCGAAAACCATCAGCGGCTGAACCGGCAAATTGTTCAGGTTTTCCAGGCTTTTCGGTTCGATCTTGATACCGGGAAACGATTTTTGCAGCGCCGTCTGAATGCGTTGCGCGCGATCCACGGCAACACCGCGCGTATCGATGGTGTCGACAAGCGTCGCGCTTTTGCCGCCATCTTCGACCACGAAATCACCTGGCGGCAATTTCTCCCTGCCGGCGGGAAAAGTCTTCAGCAGCGCGGCTTCGACAATTTGCGAAGGCGTCACGTCTTTTTTGTCTTTGAATTGCTTGTCGGCTTTGGCGGCGGCTTTGGCCAGAGTTTCCAGTGGCTGCGGCGATGTAAAGCGCAATGTCACGTCTTGCGGCGCGGGCGCCGGGCCAATGGGATAAAAAATGATTGCGAGGCAGGCGGCGATTAAAAGCGCCAATCCTAAATATTGAAGGGGACGACTGCGAGACATAGATAATTCCTTTGCAGAGACCGTAACATTATAACGCCGTTGCACGTGCGCGGTCAACGCAGTTTAAAAGTACGCCGTAATTCGGGCGTACTTCTCGGATGCGTGAAAAAGGACTCGGTTGCGTTTGAAACAAAACATTGCTTAGCGACGCTGCAAAAATCGCACACTAAACGGTTGCTTGTCCGCGGGCTTTTCCAGCGCCGGTTTTGCATCGCCAAACGCTGCCGCCGCGCCCAGGCAAATCGCGGCGCCGCCCAAAAGCCACAATCGCGAAAACGCGCTTCTAAAGGAAAACCAATATGGCACAACGATGATTTTGTGGTCGCGCGAGCCGACGCAATCCCAGAAAAGATGGCTGCCGATCCCCGCCGCCAGGCCCGTTGCGATCCAGCGAAACGGATAATTTTCGTTTAATAAAATCGGATATTTCCACAGCAGCGCGCCGGCGAGAACCGGCAACAGCGGCGAATGCGTGATCCAGTTGCGATGCGACGCCGGCCCCAGAAGCAAAACGTCCCAGTCGGGTAGTGGATAATGCAAAAATTTCATCACGCCTTTTTTCGCCAAACTGTCGGGAATGAAAAACAGGGCCGACGACGAAACGACCAGAGGAACCATGAATTCGACGCGCCGCAGCCACAAAAGCGGATCGCCGCTCCAAAAACCCAGCGCGACGGCCCACGCCATCGCCGCCGCGAAATGCCACAATCCAGGCAGAAAATAAGACATGAAAATTGACGTGAAACCAAAAAAGTACGCCCGAATTCGGGCGTACTTTTCGATTCGCACAATTTAACGGCGGCGATAAGAGCGGCTCGTTTTGCGATATTTGCGACTGCGACGGCGCGACGAGTATTTGCGTTTCGCACGCGCTTTGCTCGATCCGGACGAAACGCGCGACGAGCCGCCGCCGCGCGAAATGACCGAGTATTGCACCGGCCCGACGCCGCGCCCCAGCCCGCCATAAAGCTGGCTGAAGGCGCCCGTCGAAAGGTCTAAAATGCGATTGCCGTTGAACGGCCCGCGGTCGACGACGCGAACGGTCACTTCGCGCCCGTTTTGCGGATTGCGGACGCGCAAAACCGAACCCAGAGGCTCGTAGCGCGCGGCTGTAATCATCGCGCCACTGTGAAAGTGATACGCCGCCTGCCCACTGCGCGCGTGTGCTGTTCGCGCCACGCCCATTGTCGTCAGCAGTGCCGCCAGAAGCGGCAGCGCTTTTTTCCAACTTGTCATGCTTTTTCTCCTGTTGGGGCGTGCCGCGATGGTGGATGGAAGTGCCCGAAAAATCTCTCTGACTTTACCACAAACGCGCCGTCAGCTAAAATTCAGCGCGTATGCAAAGGGGAATTTCATGGCCGAAGTAGTTTGTCTGGGCGAACTTTTGGTGGACATGATGGCGGGCGCCGAGGCGCCCGGCGAAGAGCCGGTGGACGATGTTTCGGCGGGCGATGTTTCGGCGGGCGAGATTTCGCTGGGCGAGGTTTCGCTGGGCGAAGCGACGTATTTTCATAAAGCTCCGGGCGGCGCGCCGGCCAACGTCGCGGTTGGTCTGGCGCGTCTGGGGCGCACATCGGCTTTTGTCGGCCAGGTCGGCGACGATCCGTTCGGGCACTGGCTGCGCGACACGCTGGCGCGCGAAAACGTTGATGTTTCGCATCTTTTGCACAGCCAGGTCGCGCGCACTACGATGGCGTTTATCGCTGCGCGGCGCGACGGCCAGAAGGACATTTGCTTTTACCGCAATCCGGGCGCGGATGCGCTTTTGTCGTCGGCGGATTTGCGCCCGCAACTACTCGAAGACGTGCGCATTTTTCATTGCGGCAGCGTGTCGCTCAGTCAAAGCCCGTGCCGCGAAGCGCAAATGCGCGTCGCGCAAATGTGTGTCGAGCGCGGCGTGCTGGTCTCGTTCGATCCCAACTGGCGGCCTTCGCTGTGGGACGATGCCGACGAAGCGCGCGAATTGATCTGGCAAATGATTCCCTTGTCCGACGTCGTGAAAATCGCCGCCGAAGAATGGGAATTTATTACGGGCACAAACGGCCTGGAAGACGGCGCCACGAAAATTCGCGCCGCCGGCCCGCGCCTTGTTATCGTGACGCGCGGTGCGCAGGGCGCTTACTTCAATTGCGCCGCCGCTTCGGGCGAAGTGCCGGGAGTTGCCGCCGACGCGCTCGATTCGCTGGGCGCCGGCGACGCCTTTGTTGCTGGAATGCTCGCCAAAATTCTCGAACGCGACGCTCTGGCCGACTTGCTCAACGAAGCCGACCTGCGCCGCGTGGTGCAGTTCGCCAACGCGTGCGGCGCCTTTGCCACCCAATCGCGCGGCGCCTTGCCCGGCTTGCCGACTCGCGAAGAAATCGAGCGATTTCAAACGAATGAGTGACTGTCCGCAACCGAAAAGTACGCCGTTATTCGGGCGTACTTTTTTGTTCAAGGGTCGCGTGGAAAAAGGCGCCGGTCATGAAAACACGTTTGCAGGAAAACATTTTTCTGGCGCTGACGACTCCGCTTGTCCTGGCGGGCGCGATTGTTTTTCTTCTCGGCTGGCCGGTGCGACGCCCCGATTATAGCGCGGTTTTCATCGCTGTTTCGTGCTGGTTCACGTTCACGGTTTTCCTCGGATTCTGGTGGCGAAAACGCAAGTTTTCGGCGCCGTCTGTCGGGGCTTGCGCTTTTTTCGGATTCGCGTTCACCGGCACCGTGCTGATCTTTATATTTCTCGTTCCAGCCGTTACGGTCACCGGACGCGGAATTTATTTCGATTATCGCATTCCCGTTATCAACCATTGGTTCGGGCGGCTGGCGCGCAGGCTCGGCAATCGCGGATATTGAATCGTTTCGATCCCCGTCAATGAACGTTCGCTCCCGGCCATCGCCAGATTTGATAGAATAACACACATGAACAACTGCTCATATGTCCAGGTGAACCGGTGATCGAAACGGCCTGTGATGCGGCGGGCGTGAAACGGGCGCAGCGCGGCTTGAAAGCGCAATTGCGTCCCGAAGGCGAGCGCGATGTCGCCGAAATTTTCGCGGCGCTGGGCGACCCGACGCGGCTGAAACTGCTTTATGCGCTTTCGCACGGCGAATTGTGCGTCGGCGATCTGGCGTTGCTGCTGGGCGTTTCGGGTTCGGCGACTTCTCATCACTTGCAGAATTTGCGCGCTTTGCGGCTGGTGAAATTTCGGCGCGAAGGAAAAATGATTCTTTACGCGCTGGATGACGAGCACGTTTTATCGCTGCTCGAAGTCGGCGCCGCGCACGCGCGCGAATCGCGCCGGCCACGGGCGGCGCAACCCCGCACAGCGCAGGCGCCGGCGGCACACGCGAAAGTACGCCGGACTTCGGAGGTGAAATCGTGATTGCTCAACCGGGCGAAAAATCGGCATGTTGTTCTGGCTGCGCGCCGCCGAATCCAAACACGAATCCGCAACAAAGTTCATCTGTGCCGATGTGGGAAAACGCGAGTGTGCTGGCGTGCGGCGCGCTGGCGCTGTGTGGCTGGCTGGCGAGTCATTTTTCGCTGCCGGCGGCGCGCGCGATTTACGCGGTCGCGATTGCGGCGGGAATTTGGCCGCTGTTGCGCGGCAGTCTGGCGGCGCTACGCTCGCGTTCGCTCGACATGAATATTTTGATGAGCGTCGCGGTTGCGGGCGCGTGTGTTCTGGGCGATTGGGGCGAGGCGGCGTCGCTGGTTTTTCTTTATGCCGCCGCCGAATGGATCGAAGAATGGAGCGTCGGGCGCTCGCGCCGCGCGATCGGCGGCCTGATGACGCTGGCGCCGCCGCGCGCCCTGGTGCGGCGCGACAACCAGTGGCTCGATGTCGATGCCGATGAAGTCGCGGTCGGCGAAATTTTTCTGGTGCGCGCCGGCGAGCGTCTGGCGCTTGACGGCACAATCGAAAGTGGCGCATCGGAATTGAATCAGGCGCCGGTGACCGGCGAAAGTACGCCTGTTTATAAGGCAAGCGGCGACGAAGTTTTCGCGGGCACGCTCAATGGCGGCGGCGCTTTCGAAGTGCGCGCGACAAGGCCGGCGCGCGAAGGCACCGTTGCGCGCATCGCGCGATTGGTCGAAGAAGCGGAAAGCCAGAGGTCGCCGCGCCAGCGTTTGGTCGAAAAATTCGCGCGCCGCTACACTCCTGTCGTAATGCTGATCGCAACTGCAGTCGCGCTTGTGCCGCCGCTGGCGCTGGGCGCGGCGTGGAACGATTCTGTTTTGCGTGCCCTGGCGCTTCTGGTGGCGGCGTGTCCGTGCGCGTTTGTGCTGGGCGGGCCGGTCGCGACGATTTGCGCTTTGTCGGCGGCAGCGCGTGGCGGCGTGCTGATTCGCGGCGGCGGCGCGCTGGAAAATCTGGCCGAACTGCGTGTCGTGGCGTTTGATAAAACCGGAACACTGAGTCTTGGCGCGCCGCGCGTGACCGATTTCACCGTCTTGAATGGAATGCCGCCCCACCGCGCGCTGGAAATCGCGGCGGCGCTGGAACGGCGCAGCGACCACCCTCTGGCGCGTGCCGTAGTGAAATATGTGGGAGAATCGCGCGTTGAAGCGCAAAGCGTTGAAGCGCAAAGCGTCGAAGAAGACAGTGGGCACGGCGTTCGCGGCATTGTCGATGGTGCGAATTATCGTCTGGGACGCGTCGCGATTTTCGCGCGCGAGGGGATTCTCAACGGGCGCGCCGAACGCGTTATTGAGAATCTGCAAGGCGGTGGGCGCAGCGTCGCGCTTTTGTGCAGTGACAACGCGCCGCTGGCGGCCATCGGATTTGCGGACGAAGTGCGCGGCGAAGCGCAATCGGCGCTGGCAAATCTGAAGAAGCTGGGAATCGAAAAATGCGTGATTTTGTCGGGCGATCACGCCGCCGTTGTGCAAAATGTCGCGCGCGATGTCGGCGCCGACGAATGGCACGCCGGACTTTTGCCCCACGAGAAACTGAAAATCATCCGCGATTTAGCGCAGGCGGGCGCAACTGGAAAAGGCGAGGCGAAGGGTGCGACCGCGATGGTCGGCGACGGCATCAACGATGCGCCGGCACTGGCGGCGGCGGACATCGGCGTCGCGATGGGCGCGGCAGGCTCGGATGCGGCTCTGGAAGTCGCGCACGTCGCGCTGATGGGCGATGACCTGCAAAAATTGCCCTTCGCGGTCGCGTTGTCGCGTCGCGCGCGAAGCGTAATGCGCCAGAACATCGCGCTGGCGCTGGCGATGAAACTGGTTTTCGCCGTCGGGTTATTTTTGAATTTCTGGGGAAATTACGCATTGATCGGCGGAGTGATCGCCGATGTCGGCGCGACGCTTTTGGTGACTGCCAATGGTTTGAGGTTGCTACAAAAAAGTACGCCTTAATTCGGGCGTACTTTTGGAACCGCAAAGGCGCACAGAGAAATGACGAGAGATTCAGATCAACTGGACTTACGCAGAACCGGAGAATCACGGCGAAATCGTAGGGACATGGCCTGCCATGTCCGCGCTGCCAGAGGACATGGCAGGCCATGTCCTACATTGGGCGAAATTTTGCGTAAGTCCAGAGATTAATTTATTTCCGTTTCGCACTTCCCTCGCCGTTCTCCGCGCCTTTGCGCCTTTGCGGTTTTCTTATGAGGTTTTGCAGCGGCGCGTTGGCGACGATGACGCCGCACAGCGCGATAAATCCGCCCCAAACAGATAGCTTTTGCGGCACTTCGCCGAGCCACAAAAAAGAGATTGCCAATGACAGCGGCGGCACGAGATAGAGAAACGCAATCAGGCGCGAAGCCGTGAGGCGGCTGGCGGCGTAAGCCCATAAAGAATAGGCGATCGCCGCCGGAAAAATGCCGAGATAAATCAAGGAAATTGTCGCGCCCTGCGGCGCTGTTTGCACGGCTGTATATAGTCCCGGCGCGAAAACGAGCATCATCGCGGTTCCGGCCCACGTCGCCCACGCGACCAAATCGAGCGCAGCGTATTTCGGCAACAAACGCTTTTGCATCACCAGATAAATGCTGGCCGAAATCGCCGCCGCCGCGATGAGCAACGCCTTCGCGCTCAAACCTTTGCCGTTCGATTCGCCCAGCGCGATGAGCGCGACGCCGACCAGCGAAACGCTCACGCCGATCCAGCCGCGCATTGTCAAACGCTCGCCGAGAAAAATTCCCGCCAGCAAAATCGTCCACACCGGCGCGGTGTTGATGAGAAAACTCGCCGCGCCCGCCGAAACGCTTTGCTCGCCATAATTGAGCGCCAGGTGATAAAACGTGAAACCGACGAATCCCATACGCGCGAGCTGCGGCCAGTCGGCGCGTTCGGGAAGAGGCCGGCGCAGCGCGAAATGCGAAATCGCGAAAACCAGAGACGCGACTAAAAACCTTCCCAGCGCCAGATGCCCCGGCGAATAGGAGCGAATCGCCACGCGAATCGCCGGAAACGAAGACGACCATAAAACAACCGTCGCGGCAACGGCGAGTGCTGTAGGAAAATCAGGGTTTTTCAAAGCAGGTTAATAGGGCGGCAACAGGCGGCGCAGGCCGTGAAGCAGAACAACTGCAAGAAAGAAAATGTTGCGAATCAAAATCGCCAGTGAGAACGCGCGAACCGGCTTTTGCGTTTTGCCGCTCGCGGCAACTTCGGCCAGTCGCTGCGCCAGTTTTCGCAGAAACGAAATGCCGCGTGGCCATTCCATCAGCGAATCGCGCCATTGTGTGGGAATTCCTGCTTCGCCCACGCGCGCGCCGATGATGCCGCCCAGAATCGCCGCTGTCGTATCGGCATCGCCGCCACAGCCGATGATTTCTTCTATTCCCTCGCGATAATTTTCGCCGCGCAGCCACACTTGCAGCACAACCGGAACGGTGTGAAAAATGTATCCGCTTACGCCGTTTTCGCAGCCGATGCTCGCCGCGAAGTCTTGCGCGCTCTGGCCGATCTGCGCGCTTTCGATTGCCGATTGAACAAGCGCCAAAAACTCATGCGCCTCGTCGTCGAGATTTTGAGCCAGAATTCGGGCGTACTTTTGAGCGTCGATTGGTTGCGATGTCGCCGAAAAATGCGCTGCGAGAGCGACCGCGAACGCGCCCCATTCGGCTTTGGGATCGGTGTGCGTCAAGCGCGTCGAGACGCGCACCATGTTTTTTAATTTCGCCAGGTCGTCGCCGCTGCAAACTCCCAAAATCGCGCTGCGCATCGCCGGCCCGTTTCCCGCCGACCAAACTCCGCTGCGTGAGGGTGAAACGCCGCACAGTAGCTTGAAAGTCGCTTTGAGCGTGGCCAAACCTGCGCCTCCGGGCAAAAGCAAAAGCCAGGCGCGCAGTTGACGCGCGAACGAATCGGCGAATCGCGTTTCCTCGCCTGCCGAAACGATGAGCGCCTGCACCGCCATGATGGAATGTTCAGTGTCGTCGGAAAACATTCCGCGTCCGAAGAAAAACGCCGGGCGATTAAGTGACGGAAACATTTTCCGCCGCCGCGCACGGGTTAATCGCTCGCATGGCAAACCCAGTGCGTCGCCAATCGCCGTTCCAATGAGACAGCCGAAAATCGCGCTCTGTCCGGTTGCTTTGTTCATGGGATTCCAATAACTTCATTGCGACAGTCTCATTGAGTGGAGAAAAGAACACATGAAATTTGGCATTTGCTGCTCACCGCAACAATTTGCGACGCGAGACGGAGAAACGGTCGCCGGGCTGGAACGACTGGTCGAAGTTTTGGCCGCAGCCGGAGCCGATTACGTCGAGTTTCCGGTTGCCGTCGTGCAGGCCGAAGGCGACGTGCAAGGGTTCGAGGCTTTGCGTGGCGCGCTGGAAACGCACGGCCTGCGCGCACAAGCCTTCAATTCGTTTATTCCAGGACATCAGCGCATTGTTGGGGAAGTCGATTTGAACGCGGTTCTCGCGTTTTGCCAGGTGGCTCTGTCGCGCTGCAAGGCGCTTGGCGCGGAAGTCATTGTGCTTGGTTCGGGTAGTGCGCGCCGGGTTCCTGAAGGCTTTGACGCGCAACGTGCGCGTTCGCAGTTCATCGAATTTTGCCGCGAGCTGGCGCCGATTGCCGACGATGTTCAAGTGGACATTGCGATTGAGCCGCTCAACAAACGCGAAGACAATTTCTGCAACAGCGTGCAAGACGGAGCGGCGCTGATGGACGAAATTACGCATCCGCGCATTCGACTTCTCGCCGATTTGTACCACATGAGCGAGGAAAACGAACCGATGCAAAATGTCGCGGACGCCGGCGCGCGCCTGGCGCACACGCACGTCGCTGACCGCGCCCGCGTCGCGCCCGGAACCGCCGCAGAAGAGGAAGATTTCGTCGGTTTCTTTCGGGCATTGCGCGCCGCCGATTATCGCGCTCGCTGCTCGTTTGAAGGATCCTTCGACAACGTGGAAACGCAAATCGCGCCGATGATTCAGTTTCTTCAACGACGCTGGCGCGAATCGGCATAAGCGCCGTCACTACCGAAACTGAGAAAAGTACGCCCGAATATGGGCGTACTTTTCAAAGCGATCTGAGAAACTCTGCAAGCTGGGCGCGCCCCGGCGAAAGCGCATTGCGGACGTAAAAGCCGCTGGTGGCGACGCCGATTTGCAAGGCTTCTTCCAGGCTCGCGCCGATCAAATGCCCGGCGCAAAACCCGGCGTTGAAATGATCGCCGGCGCCCGTGGAGATTTTGGGCTGCGGCGTCCACGGGCCGTGAACCAGCGCAGTTCCGCTTTGCGAAGCGGCGCCGGCGAACTGTGTCGGATGGACAAGGCAAATCGCGATTCCCAATTTTTCGCGGATGTTTTGCGCCAGGTCAAGAATCATTTTCTCGTCGGCTTTTTCGCTCTTGATGTGAATCGGAACGCCCAATGCGATCGCGACGTGAATCGCTTCTTTTTCGTTGACTCCCAGAATGACTTCGTGCTCGCCGGCAAAGCGTGAAATCGTGCGCAGCGCGTCCAGCAAATCTTCGGTCGTGCGTTTTTCGGGATCGGCGAGATCGAAAAACAAGGTTTTGCGCACGTTGTTATCCGCCGGCGAAGCGGTGAATTCGTCCTGCATTTTCTGCCACAATTCGGTCATGTGCGGCAGCATCGTCCAGTTGACCATGCCAACGAAACGCGCGTTTGTCCACGCCTGCCGAAACGCGCTTTCTCCCAGACGCCGGCGGATATTTTCATACGAAATGTCGGCCACGGTCGCGTGCTTGCCGACGATGAGTTTTCCGTCGTCGAATTCATAGGCGTCGGTCAGCGCGGGATCGGCGACCGACAGAAGGCGCGCGCGACTTGCAAGTTCGCGAAAAACATCGTGGACATCGGGCCAGCCGGTCATGCCGAGATACGTCACGTCGGCGCCCAGAGCCGCCATTGCGTTGGCCATGATCGGGCCATTGCCGCCCAGCTTGACATCTTGCGGCACGACTTCGACGTTGGTGCTTTTGCCCGCCGCCGCGACGATGCGCTCGCCGAAATCTTTCAGGGTGCGAATGCGTGAATATTCGCTTGCCGATTGGCGCGTATCGACGGCGTGCAAAATCGTGTCGATAAATCCGTCGAAACCGATCAAAACGTTCGGCATATGTTGCGACGCGACCAGTTTTTCGGCGGTACGGCGCGCGAGTTGTGTGGAATTGGGAAGAATGCTCATTTCAGAATTCCATTATGCCATCTCGGCACGCGTTGGTGCGCAATTCGGCGCGCAATTTGGTCGTGGCGCGCGCAGAAAATTCTTGAGGCGCGGGAGCTGGAACATGGAAGAATCGAGCGGATATTGGCGCGGACTGGTGACGGGCGTGATTGTCGGCGCGGCGGCGGCGCTGCTGCTGACTCCGAAAAAAGGCGACGAGCTGCGGCACGAACTGGCCGACGGCGCATCGAAACTCAAAGACAAAGCCGGAACGCTGGGCGAAAAAGCCGGTGAACTCAAGGAACGCGGAGTTGAGGCGCTGCACAATTTGCGCGGCGATGCCGAGGATGCGCTGGCTGGAACGCTGGAAGACGCGGGCGAAATCGCCGGGGAAATGAACGAATCGGAAAGCGCGTGATGAGGTTGATGGCGTATAATTAAGGCGCGCCGAAATTTTGGCGCCAAAGTCGAACCGCATGTCGATTTATTTCAAGGATTTAAAGGAGAGTCTCATGTCTACACTTCGTACTGTCGCGATGGTCTTGTTGATTGTCGGTCTTATCGGTTTGTTCGTGCCGACGATTCCCGGCGCCGAGCTTATCAAATGGGCGATTGCGATTGCGCTGATCGTGTTCGTCGTCGATCTGTTTTCGGGCCGCAAAGTGGCGTAACCTGTGCGACGCTGAAAAGTACGCCCGGATTCGGGCGTACTTTTTATTTTGCGCGGGCTATGCCGACGCGCAGAAACATCGCGTGCAAATACAGATATTGGTGAAAGTCTTGCCTCACTCGGAGCGCCATGCTTGAAATTCTCTCTCTGGCCAACATTCGCATTCTTCTGGCTCTCAATCATACGCTTGCCGCCGACGCGAATTTGTACAAACTGGCGGCGATCCTGACCAATAAAGGCACCGACGTCGCGGTTGTGCTGACACTGGGTTTACTGTGGTTCTGGCCGCGCCGCGATACATCGCTGCTCAGTCCGGCGCAGTTGTCGCCCGCCGGCGGCGAGCGCAAAGGCCTGGGCGCGTTGCTGTCGCGCAAAGGCACGTCGAAAATCGACGTCCGCCATCTGGTCGCGCGCCAGAACAGCGATTTGACGACGGATGAAAGCCGCGCGCAACTCATCGTCGTCGGGCTGGCGCTGGTTACGGCTTATGTCACGGCGCGGCTCATCGGCGTCGAAATGAACATTTCGCGGCCCTTCGCGACTTATCTGCCGCTGCGCGAAGGCGATCTGAGCCGCGGCTCTTTTCAGGCTTTGGCCAAGCGTTCGGACGGCTCGTTTCCCAGCAACCACGCGGTTTTGCTGGCCGCGCTGCCGGTCGCCTCGTTTTACTGGAACCGTGCGCTGGGCTGGTCTTGGGCAGTGTTTTCCGCGCTGCTCATTGTGATTCGCGTGGCGACGGGATTTCATTATCCGTCCGACATGCTGGCGGGTTCGCTGCTCGGCATTTTCGCGGTTCTGGCAGGCATGACTTTGTATCGGCGCGAAGGGAAATTTTTTCGCCTGGCCAATCTTCTGGCACAAAATTTTTCGCTTTCCAACGCGCCTTACTGCTACATTTTGTACTTTCTGGCGCTGGCGGTGGGAGCCGAAGTGTTTATCAACCATTTGAACGGCGCGATGAGGGTTATTTTTGAAGTGCGCGGCGATTTGCTTTATCGCCTGCGCGGAAGCTGAGGAGATTTTTATGAAACCAAGACGTTCACCACAGGCGCAGTTGATGTTGACGTTGGGAGCGGTGGCAGTTGTCGGAGCGATTATGGCCGGAGTTTTCCGCGCCGGCACGCCGCGCCGTTCGGTCAAGCCGCTCGACATCGCCAAACGCGGGCCCAACGATGTTCACGGCGTTTACAATTTGAAAGGCAAAGACGGCGAGTTGCTGCTTTACAATTTTCGTCCGGTCGAAAAAGGCGTGCTTTATCGCGGCAGCGGCTTTGTTGCCAACAAGGGCAAAGATATTCGCGACGGTGGTCAGACTTTTCAGTTTTTGCGCTCCAAGGGCATCCGCCACGTGATCTCGCTCCGCAAGAAAGACGATCCTAAGAAAGACCCCCCGATTTTCTACGCGGAACAGGGTTATCTGAAATATCATTCGGAAAAAACCGGCTATCGCATCACGATCGAGCAGATGCCGGTTCCCGACGCCGAACCCGGCAAACCTGCGCCAGCCTACAAAGTCAGCCGCAACAGCGCGTTGCGCGCGAGCGCCGAGTTCATCGCCAAGATGAAAGAGCGCGGCCCGAAAGACGGCGCGGTTTACATTCATTGCGATGCCGGAAAAGATCGCACCGGCGTCGTTGCCGCCGGTTACGAAATGTGGCGCAACGCCGGAACCAAGGATCGCGACGCGCTGTGGAAACAGGTCACGGAACGCTTTATGGTGTCGAATACCTTGATCGCGCGTGACCCCAAAGCCAGCGAACTCGCCGGCGGACTGAACAATTGCGGCGACGGCACGACAGGTTATGTCTGCCAGAAATGGCTCGAAAAACTGCGCCCTCAACTTGAAACCGTCGGCCAGCTCGAAACCGTCGCCAAGCGCGAAACGCCGAAGTTCTAAAAGCGCGCCGGACAAAGCAAGAGCGACAATTTTGCGTCTTGCATGGCAACAAAAGTACGCCCGAATTTGGGCGTACTTTTTTGTTGCCGCGCTGCGGGCATTGGCGCAAACTGCAACGCAATGAATGGCTGGATTTTAAAAGAATGGGCGGCAACATGCGCCGCTCTCGGCGCCGGACGCCAGATTTTGCTGCTGCGCAAAGGCGGCATCGCCGACGGCGCGTTTGAATTGGAGCACTCACAGTTCTGGCTGATGCCGACTTACGAGCATCAGCACGCCAGCCTGGTAAAACCCGAATCGCGCGACTTGATTGCCATCGCAGAGGCGCAAAAACAAGACGGAGAAAACGCGAAGTTCATTGTGTTGCGCCAGTGGGCGCGTGTCGCGCGCGTCTGGCAAATCGCGCCTGAACAAGAAGATCGTGTTCGCCGCGCGCCGCACATGTGGAGCGAGGAGTACTTGCAGATTCGCTGGAATTTCCGTCCGCAACAACCTCTTCTGTGCGTCGCGCTGCGCGTTTACACTCTGGCGCAACCGCATAAATTGGAATGGCGCGAAAACTTCGGCGGCTGCCGCTCGTGGATTTCCGTGCCCGAAACTTCGCCGCGCGAAGAAGCGACGCCGGCTCTGACGGATGCGGAATTTCAAACCCAACTGTACGCGTTGGAACAGGTTTTCGGGTAGAAACTGGCGCGCCGCAAGCGTTACACTCGCAAAGCATATTTGAAAAGGAATCTCATGGCAGACGAACGTGATGAAGAACCGAAAATCCGTGTTGTAGACAACCGGATGTTGAGCGACGACGAGCGCGCCGGCAAATTCAAGGGCCAGAGCGCGCCTTCTAGCGCGCCTTCTAGCGCGCCGAAACTGGAAATTATCGGTGGCTCGCGCGCGCAGCAAAACCCCAACGAAGTGCCCGACGCGCCGCCCGCAGAGCCGCCGCGCCAGTCGCCGCAGGGTGAGCCGCAAAGTGATCCGCGCGGCCCGATGCCGATCGGCGAGCCGGACGAAGACGAAGAAATGTCGGTCGAAGAAATGGAGCAAATGCGCGATGAAGTCGAGCGCGAGCAATTTGCCGCGATCGAGCAACAGATGGGTCGCCCGTTGACCGACGCCGAGAAAGTGCGCGTGCGCGCCGAGATGGAAAAAGAAGCGCGCTCGATGGCGGCGCTCGAAGTCGCGCCGATTTTGCAAAACTTTTTGGCCGAACTCTCGGCGCGCGCGGCGGTTCACATGGGCTTGATGCCCAATCCGTATACGCGCCTGGTCGCCAAGAACGACGGCGAAGCGCGCCTGGCCATCGACGCTTTCGGCGCCGTTTACGATGTGATGAAGACCAAGCTCGACCCGCAAATCGAGCGCGAATACGCGCGCGTTTTAAACGACTTGCGCGTCAATTTCGCGTCGCAAACCGGCACGCCGATCGGTGCGGGCGCGCAAGGGCCGCGCATTATTCATTGATTTCGGGAAGCGCAAAACCAAAAAAGTACGCCTGAATTCAGGCGTACTTTTTTGTGCGTCACAGGTTCTACTGTCTTGTGACGGAACGGGCTGTTGTCGCGCCGTTGGCATAGCTGCCGATGACGCGCACGCGCGTGCCGACGGGGAAAGCGTTCGGGCGCGCATAATAAACCGTGTACAACTGGCCGTTATCGCCGCGCACGCGGAGCGAGCCGGCGCCGACATTGATGCTGGCCACGGCGCCCAGAAAGTCGATGGGCTGTCCGGCTACGACAGGCACGGCATTGCTCAACGTGACGGTACTGTTATTGAACGTCGAACCTACCTTTGTTCCAGCGACGAGAACCGTGTCGCCGACATTTATGGTCGGGGCCAGAACTTCGGCGGTATTGACGGTAAAACGCAAGTTTCCGCTGGAGACGATCAGGCGTCGGTTGCTAAGAATCGAAACGACTGTCGCGTTGAGCTTGGTCACTCTTTCGCGCACGAGAGTGACGCGGCTGGCAAAAAACGTCTTGTTGCTGAAATAGCCATCTGCTCGCACTACGTCGCCGTAATTGAGCCAGGCTGGCAGCGCGCTGGTCATGCGCACCGTGATAGTGCCTTTGGGCGTACGCAAGAGAAAAGTTTGGCGCGCCGGCGTAACACCTGTAACTGTGCCGTTCAGCATCGTGCCTGGATAACCAACCGGATCGGTGGGTGCGGGAATCGGCGTCGGCACGGCAGTCGGCGCGCCCACCGGCGGAGTTCCCGCGCCCGTGGTCGACAGATAAACCGTGCGCTGTGTTTCATTCCAGCTCACGTCGGCGCCCAGGGCTTCCGAGACGAAGCGTAGTGGAACAAGCGTGCGATTGAAGCGCGTTTGTGCCGGAACATCCAGCGTTTTCGCCACACCGTTTACGCTGGCCAGCGTCGAGCCGATTTGCAGTTGAACTTGTGTCGCGCCGCGAACCGCAAAAATCTTGTTGGTGGCCGCATCGAAATCCAACGTCGCTCCCAGCGCCTCAAAGACTGCGCGCAACGGAACCAGCACGCGACCCGAAACCTGCTCGGGCGGCACATTGCCGAAACTCAGCAAGCGCCCGTTGAGCAAAACATTGATGCGTCCCGCCCCTTGTGCGTGTGCTACAGGCTGTGCAAGCGGCAACAAGCCCGATGTCGCGCCCAGCGTACACGCCAGCAGCGTCATTTTTACGCCAAAATTCCTTTTCATTTTTTTGTCTCCTTTAAAATCCGCGCGGTATGATGCAAAGCGAAGGCCATCGAAACGTCGCGGTCGAAGAAAAAGCCCTTCGCGAACGAAGGGCTTTTTCAAAAGTACGCCCGAATTTAAGTCGACTTTAAATTCGAGTCACGCTGGCATTCACAACTGTGGATGTCGAACCGTTCCATGTGCCGGTCACGCGAACGCGGTCGTTGACATCAAAATCGCCTGGACGGCTGACGCGCACCAGATAAGTGCGGCCGTTGTCGCCGCGCACGCGGATAACGCCAAGCAAGTTCGCGCTGCCGATGACAGTGCCGGCGAAATTGACGGAGCCATTGCCGCTGTTCGAGCCACCGTTGTTGGGGCCGCCGTTGTTGGTAACGACGCGGACGGTCGCCGAGCGGATGAAGTTGGTGCCATAATCCTTGCCGCTAATGCTAACGCGGTCGCCGGCGGTCACATTGCGCGACAGGCGAGCAGTGGAAGTCACGGTATAGATGCGACCGTTATCGCCGCGCACTACCACGGTGTAGTTTCCCGACACGCGCGTTACGGTCGCGTAAAAGTTGATTTGGCCGCCGTTGCTTCCGCCGTTGCCGCCGTTTTCGCGGATGATCTGCACGCTGTTGGCGAAAATGTCGTTACCGCGCACCTCGCCGCGCACACGCACGCGGTCGCCGACGCTCAGGCTGGTCGGCTCATCGTAGTTTAGCCCCACTTCGTAGACGCGGCCATTGTCGCCGCGAATTTGAAAGTGGCGGTTTCCCGACGAATCTCTCGTCACGGTTCCAACAATCGTCTGGATAACGCCGTTGTTGTCGTTGCCGCCATTATTCAGGTCGTTGAGAATTCGCAAGTTGTTGGCGAAGATGTCATTGCCGCGCACTTCGCCGGTGACGCGCACGCGGTCGCCGACGCTCAGACGGCTCGTTTCGCGCTGATTCAGGTTCACTTCGTAGGTGCGGCCATTGTCGCCGCGCAGCTGAAAGTGCCGCGTGCCGCGCAGGTCGCGTGTCACGACGCCCACAAGCGTTATGTTGCGACGATAATCGCCGTCGTCGTCGTTGTCAACGCCATCATTGTCGTCATCATTGTCATTGTCGTGCCAGCCGCCGTTACTGTGGTGCTCGCGGTCATGCTGCTTGTGCTCTTTGCTTTTCTTGTCCTTCTTGTCCTTCTTGTCCTTCTTGTCCTTGCGCCAGCCCCAAGCGGGCGCGCCGTCTTTGGGCTTGGCCTGCGCGCTCGGCGCACCGCCGAGAATCGACGGCAACGTCATCGCGCCCAAAACGGCCAGGGTGCTCAGTTTCTTCAAGTCGCTGCGAACTTCGATGTATCTCATGATGTTTCTCCTGCGCGCCGGAGCGCGCTGTTTTAGTTGTGCGGCGCACAAGACGGCATCGCGTTTTGCGTGTTCACAAAAAGAAAAGTACGCCCGAATTAAGGCGTACTTTTGCGTCGCGTCTGATGGACTGCGTTAAACTGGCAGCGCATTTTTCAGGAGGTTTTGGTGAGTCATTCTCCTTCGGTCGGTTCTTCGCAAGACAAACTCATGATCGGCGTGTCGGGCATTCGCGGCGTCGTCGGCAGCACGCTTTCGCCCGCGACGGCATTGGAATTCGTTCAGGCTTTCGCGGCCTTTCTCAAGGAACAGGGAACGGAAAAACCGTTGGTACTTCTGGCGCGCGACACGCGCCCGACCGGCGACATGATGCGCCACGCGGTTTTGGCGGCGCTGGTCGGCAGCGGCTGCCGCGTCAAGGATTTGGGCATCGTCGCGACGCCGACGCTGCAGCTTTCGATTCCGCATTTGCGCGCCGACGGCGCGATTTGCATTACGGCGTCGCACAACCCAATCGAGTGGAACGCGCTCAAGTTTTTCCAGCCCAATGGAATGTATTTGTTCAAGGAAATGGGCGCGCGCATGATCGAATTGTTTGAGGCCAAAAACTTCGCGTGCGGTCGCTGGGATCAAATGGGCAGCGTCGCGGAAGACCATGGCGCGACGCAGCGCCACGTCGAAGCGGTCTTGAATCTCGTCGATGCCGATGCGATCCGCGCCAAAAAGTTTAAAGTCGTGCTCGATGGCTGCTGCGGCGCCGGCAACGTGATTTCGCCGATTATTTTGCGCGCTCTGAATTGCGATTTAATCCACATTAACGCCGATCTTTCGGGACATTTTCCGCACAACCCGGAACCGCTCAACGAAAATATGGTTCAGCTTTGCGACGCCGTTAACGAACACAAGGCGGACATCGGTTTCGCGCACGACGCCGACGCCGACCGCGTCGCGATTGTGACAAACGAAGGCGAGCCTGTCGGCGAAGATTATTCGCTGGTCTGGGCCGTCGCGCACGTTTTGAAAAATCGCAAGCGCGGCCCCGTCGTCACCAACCTTTCAACAACGATGGCAGTCGAAGCCGTCGCGCGCGAGTACGATTGCCCTGTTCTGCGCACGCCCGTTGGCGACGTCAATGTTTCGAGCGCGATGCGCGAAAAATTGGCGGCGATTGGCGGCGAAGGCAACGGCGGCGTCATCATTCCCGACATTCAATATGGCCGTGACGGCATGGCCGCGCTGGCGCTGACGCTGGAATTTTTGGCGCAAAGCGAAATGACTTCCGCCGAGCTGGGCCGCACCTTGCCGCGCTTTCACATCGTTAAAAGCACGCTCGATTTCCCCAACGATAAAATTTCGGCCTTAAAACAATGGCTGAAAAGCAAGGAAAAAACCGCGCGGCTGGACGAGCGCGACGGCCTGCGTTTCGACTGGCCGCAAAACGGCGAAACGAAAAGCTGGGCGCACATTCGCCCATCGGGCACCGAGCCGTTCGTGCGCGTGATTTGCGAAGCGCAAACCGAAGCCGAAGCGCAGCGCATCCAGAAACATTTGCGCGACGAAATCGCTTCGTTCGCCGGCGCGTTTTGAAATTGAACAAATTGGACGCGGATGAACGCGGATTGAGCGGATTGTCGCGGATTTTTTTGAGATGGAAAGTACGCCTGAATTACGGCGTACTTTTCAATCTAAAACAATCCGCGTTAATCCGCTCAATCCGCGTTCATCCGTGTCCCATTCCATGATGAAATTCGACTATTCGATTGATTTCAAAACCACCGATTTTCGCCTGCATCCCGAATTGTATCGCATCGGAATCGGCGAGCAGGGCGTGCTTTTGGTCGAGCCGTACAAATCGGAAATTTTGCCGTTCTGGCGTTTCGCGACGCCTGACAAAGCGCGAGAATCGTCGGACAAAATCTACGAAATTTATTGCGATTACAAAGCGCAAAACGACTTTGTCGGAATGGACATGGCGCGCAAGTTTTTGCAAATGGGCATCACGCGCTCGCGGCGCTACGCCAACCACAAAGGCGGCAAAAAATATGACGGCGCCGTGCCCGATGACACAAAAGGGCAAAGCGGCGCGCACGGCAGAAAAGAACTTCCGCGCTCGCCCGAAGACCCGATCAAAGCCGAAAGCGCGCGCATTTTTCAGGAAAAATATTACCTCGTGAAAAACGATCCCGATTACATTCGCCTGGCGCAAGAACACCGCGCCAAATATGAAATCGAGAGCGGCAATGGGACGCGGACGAGCAAGCATAAAACGGATTCGCACGGATCAGCAAAAAGAAAAAGTACGCCGTAATTCAGGCGTACTTTTCTGACCTTTGAAATGAAAACTGTTCAACAAATTCTTCAAGAAAAAATCAACGCGGCAACCGCCCATTTGGATACGGCGCAGGTTTCTAGCGACGCGCTTGCCGTAGTTCCGTGCGCCAATCTGCAGTTCGGCGATTATCAGTGGAACGGCGCGCTGCCGCTCGCCAAAAGTTTGAAACAAAACCCGCGCGCGCTGGCGCAAAGCGTCCTTGACAAATTGGATGTCGAAGGCATCAGCGAACCTCCGGAAATCGCCGGGCCGGGATTTCTCAACTTTCGTTTGACGAAAGGATTTGTGGCGCGCAAAATCGATGAAGCGGCGCGCGACGAATTTCTTGGCGTGCCGCAGAGCGAAAATCCGCGTTTGGTGATCGTCGATTATCCATCGCCAAACGTCGCCAAGCCGCTTCACGTCGGGCACATTCGCACGATGTTCATCGGCGACGCGATTGCGCGCACCTTGCGTTTCGCGGGACACAAAGTCGTCGCGGATAATCATATCGGCGATTGGGGAACGCCCATCGGTATGGTGATCTGGGGCTGGAAACAGGGCCGCGATGAAGCGGCGTTCGCGCAATCGCCGCTGGACGAAATGGGGCGCATTTACAAGCACGTCAAGGAACAAACGCAGGATAAAGAAATTCTGGCGGCGGTGCGCGAAGAAACCGCGAAACTGCACAACGGCGACGCGGAAAACTTAGAAATTTGGCAGCAATTGCGCGCGGCTTCGCTGCCCGAACTTGACAAGGTTTACCAAACGCTGGGCATTCGCCTGGACGAAACGCTGGGCGAAAGTTTTTATCACGATAAGCTGGCGCCGTTGGTGGAAGAACTCAAAGCTAAAGGCATCGCAGAGGAAAGCCAGGACGCGATTATCATCGCGTTCGACGAGCCGCCGCATTTGCGCGACAAGCCGATGCTGATTCAAAAGCGCGACGGCGGTTTTCTCTACGCGACGACCGATCTGGCGACAATCGATTATCGCTTGAAACGCTGGCAGCCCGACGAGATCGTTTATGTTGTCGATGCGCGCCAAAGCGATCATTTTCGCCAGCTATTCGCCGCCGCCGCCAAATGGGAATTGAAAAACGTTGAATTGAAACACGTCGCGTTCGGCACGATTTTGGGCGAAGACGGCACGCCGATCAAAACGCGCGACGGCGAGCCACCGCGCCTGGATGCGTTGCTGGGCGAAGCGCAGTCGCGCGCACTAGAAATCGCGCGCGCGAAAAATTCAGATGCGAGCGACCAAGCGCTGCATGAAATCGCGCGCGTGCTGGGAATCGGCGCCTTGAAGTATGCCGACTTGTGCCAGAACCGCACGTCGGATTATGGGTTTTCGTGGGACAAAATGCTGTCACTGCAAGGCAACAGCGCGGTTTACTTGCAATACGCTTATGTTCGCACGCGCTCGATTTTGCGCAAGGCCGAAACGCAAGCGGGCGCGGTTATTTTGCAAGAACCCGCCGAAATCGAGCTGGCGAAATTCATCTTGCGCTTTCCTCTGGCACTGGAAACCGCGCTGGGCGATTATCGCATCAACGCGATTTGCGATTATCTTTTTGAATTGTCGCAGAAATTCGCGGCGTTTTACGAAGCCGCGCCGGTTCTCAAAAGCGAATCGCCGCTACGCGAATCGCGCCTAACGTTAGTGCAACTGACGGGCGACGTTTTGCGGCGCGGCTTGGATTTGCTGGGCATTGAAA
>Ga0136611_10000441_pt1 | contig 27121 bp, 23 predicted proteins | sample AntDrymUQ2232306_2_FD_106645 | JGI IMG/M metagenome (GOLD analysis project Ga0136611, IMG submission 106645) | Polar desert sand microbial communities from Dry Valleys, Antarctica - metaG UQ223 (23.06) | ecosystem: Environmental > Terrestrial > Soil > Desert | place: Antarctica: Dry Valley...
ATGCCGCGGGTGCCGTTGCGCGGCATCTCGACGACCTCGATGCCCTTGATCGACCCGACGACCTTGCGCGGCGCGAGGTAGATGTCGTTGTGCCGGCCGAGATAGCAGCTGTCGTGGTACGTGATCCGCTCGTCGAGCGTCGCGCCGGCGAGGTCGAGCTGGCCCGACTCGATCAGCGACTCGAGCAGCTGCGTGTGGTGGACGACCTCGTAGTTGCCGCCGAGCTGCGGATACTCGTTCTTCAGCGTGTTGAAGCAGTGCGGGCACTGGGTGATGATCTTCTTCACGCCCATGCCGTTCAGCATCTCGATGTTCGGCATCGCAAGCATCTGGAACAGGTACTCGTTGCCGCTCCGACGGGCGGGGTCGCCGTTGCACATCTCGCTCGGCCCGAGGATCGCGACGTCGATGCCGGCGCGCTTCAGCAGCTTCGCCATCGCCTGGGTGACCTTCTTGTTCTTGTCGTCGAAGCTGCCGGCACACCCGACCCAGTACAGGTACTCGGACTGCACCGGCTCGCCCGGGTCGAGGATCGTGACGTCGAGCCCCTTCGCCCAGTCCGCCCGCTCGCCCTGGTTCATGCCCCACGGGTTCGACTGGTTCTCCATCGACCGGTAGGCGTTGCCCAGCTCGGCGGGGAAGTTGCTCTCCATCAGCGACAGGTAGCGCCGCATGTCGAGGATCTTGTCGAGGATCTCGATGCTGACGGGGCAGATCTCGTCGCACGCCTTGCAGCTCGTGCACGCCCAGATCTCCTCCGGCGTGATCCGCTCGAACAGCGAGTTGGCGCTGATCGTGATGTCCGGATGCACGCCGAGCGGCGGGCTCACGTGGCCGTGCGGCGACGTCGCCGCCATCACCTCGCCGGTCTTCAGCACGATCTCACGCGGGTCGAGCGGCTTGCCGGTCGCGTGCGCCGGGCACACGCTCGTGCAACGGCCGCACATCGTGCACGCGTCCGTGTCGAGCAACTGCTTCCACGTGAAGTCCTCGACGACGCTCGCACCGAACGTCTCGAGCGAGGTCTCGGCGAGGTTCGGCATCGGCTTCATCGCGCCCTTCGGGCGGTCCTTGTCGCGCAGGTACATGTTCAGCGGCGACGTGAACATGTGCCGCAGCATCGTGATCGGCAGGATCGCCAGGAAGACGACGAAGCTGACCACGTGCGCGATCCAGCTGATCCGGTGCCACAGCTCGATCGTGTCGAACGAGAGGCCGTCGACGAGCGTGCTCAGCGGGTAGCCGACGAAGCTCCACTTCTCGTATCCAGGGCGCTGGTACAGCGCGATGCGGAACGCCTCGGCCACGAAGCCGGTCGCGCCGATGACGAAGAACGTGCCGAGGATGACCGCGTGCTCCGGCTTCGACTTGATCCGGATGCGATACGGGCGCTGCACGTAGCGACGCAGGATCGCCCAGACGATGCCGCCCATGAACACGACCCCCGCGAGGTCGGCGATGAACGAGTAGGCGAGGTACACGTCGCCGTGGAGGAACTTGGCGCTCTCCGGGAGCTGATGGTCGACCTCGAGCACCGTCGTGACGCCGAGCAGCACGAGGAACCCGAAGTAGATCATCGAGTGCATGATCCCGGCGGCGGGATCGCGGAGCAGCGTCTGCATGTAGACGCCTGCGCGGAAGTCGGCGAGTCGGCGCTTGACGTTCTTCGTCGTGGTGCGCCGGCGGTCCGGGCCGCCGCGCTCCCAGTTCCGCACGCGGTCCGCCATCGCGAACGCGCCCCACACGATCATCAGCGGGATCACCGTGTAGAACGCGATCTGGATCGGCCCCGGGATGTTGTCGAACACGGGCCGCGTCGGCCCCTCGTCGTCGTGCCACTCCGTGATCAGGGGGATCACCCCGGACAGAACGGTGAAGGCCGCGATCGCGAGGCCGACGCCGATGACGAGCTGGTGCGGCTTGATCCGCCGGCGCGGTCGGGGGCCGTCGGGCGTGGCGGTGTCGCCGGAGCTCGGAGCGGACTGGTGGGTCGCGGTACTCATGGCGACGCAAACCCTAGTTGCCGAGTCCTCACGCGCTCATAGGCGTCACCCTGTGGCGATCGGCACGACCGCACGTGCGCCGCGGGCGCCCGCGTCGATCAGCCGTAGGTCTGGCGGTCGAGCTCGCGCACCTTGTTCGCAAGGTTGCCGAGCAGCTTGTGCGACAGCGCCGGCACGTCGTCGATGACCGCGAGGAACGTCCGCTGGCTGAGCACGAGAAGTGTGCAGTCCGTCTCGCAGTTCGCGGTCGCGGTTCGAGGCCCGTGGTCGAGCAGCGAGAGCTCACCGACGATGCTGCCCGGCCCGAGCGTCGCGACCTTCTTGCCGTTGCGCTTGACGACGACGGAGCCTTCGAGGACGACGAATGCCTCGCGCCCCATCTGGCCCTGGTCGACGATGAGCGAGCCGGCCGGCATCGAGACCTCGTCACCGGCCTTCGCGATCTTCTCGAGGTCCTTCTGCGAGAACGACTCAAACAGCGAGATCTTGCGGAGGTGCTCGACGTACGCGCGCTTGCTGGCCATGGGCGGCGACTGTAGCCCCTACCGCGGGTCCGGCCGTGCGGGCAGAGGACCGGCGGGCTCGGCCTCGCTCGGCTCGCCGGCGCCGGCCTGCGCTGCGACGGCTGCAGCCTTCGCTGCGATCGTCGCCGGATCGCCGAGGTACTCCGCCGACGTGACGCGCAGGTCGTCGTCGAAGCAGTACACGCGAGGCGCGCCTGTCGGGATGTTGATCTCCGCGATCTCCTCCTTGGAGATCGACTCGAGGTGCATCATCAGCCCGCGGAGGCTGTTGCCGTGCGCGACGACGAGCACGTCCAGTCCCGCACGGAGCTGCGGCACGATGGTGTCGTACCAATACGGCAGGACGCGCACGATCACGTCGAGCAGGCACTCCGTGGCGGGGAGCACGTCGGGTGGCATGCGCGCATAGCGTGCGTCGTTGCGCGGGTGCTCCGGGCTCTCGACGTCGACCGGCGGCGGCGGCACGTCGAGGCTGCGCCGCCACAGGTGCGTCTGCTCCGCGCCGTGTCGCTCCGTCGTCTCCTTCTTGTCGAGCCCTTGCAGCGCGCCGTAGTGGCGCTCGTTGAGTCGCCACGAGCGCATGACCGGCAACCACACCATCCCCATCGCGTCGAGCGCGTGATGTGCCGTGACGACGGCGCGGGTGAGAACCGACGTGTGCGCGACGTCGAGGCTGATGCCGGCCTCCGACATGAGCCGTCCTGCGGCTGCGGCCTCGCCGACGCCGACGTCGGTCAGCAGGACATCGCGCCACCCCGTGAAGAGGTTGAGCCGGTTCCAGACGCTCTCACCGTGACGCAGCATGACCATCGTTCCCGGTGTGGGCGCGTTGTTCGGGCGTGCTCTGCTCGGTCGGTCGTCCGCCATGGCAGGTCATCGTACGATCGGTCCCCGGCGCGGCGAGAATGGCGACGATGCCATCACCGTTCCCGTTCGACCGCTTCCTCCGGTACGACGAGCTGCGCGCCGCGCTGCACACGTTCGCCGCCGACAACCCGGGGCTCGTGCAGCTCGAGCAGTACGGAACGTCGCATCAGGACCGGCCGCTGTGGCTCGTCACGGTCACGGACGACTCGACCGGTGCGCACGACACGAAGCCGGCGCACTGGGTCGACGCGAACATCCACTCGGTCGAGGTGACCGGCGGCGTCGCGGCGCTCTATCTGCTCCACCACCTGGTGTCTCGATTCCAGGAGAGGGATGCGACCGTCGTCGAGGCGCTGCGCACGCGGACGTTCTACGTCGCGCCGCGCGTCAACCCGGACGGCGTCGAGGCGGCACTCGCGGGGAACTTCCGGCGGAGCAGCATGCGGCCGTGGCCGTGGCGCGACGGCCACCAGTGGCCAGGGCTCCTCCGCCACGACATCGACCGTGACGGCAAGGTGCTGTCGATGCGAATCGCCGATCCGAACGGTGGGTGGGTCCCGCACCCCGAGGATCCGCGCGTCATGATGCCGGTCCCCGCCGACGGGGTCGTCGAGCCGGGCACCACTCGTTACCGCATGCTCGACGAGGGCACGCTCGCCGACTACGACGGATTCACGATCCCGACGCCGCGTCCGACGGAGGGTCTCGACCTCAACCGCAACTTCCCGGCGGGCTGGGGCACGGGCGTCACAGGCTCCGGTGACCACCCGATGAGCGAGCCGGAGATCGACGCGCTCGTGCGCGCGATCGTCGCTCGCCAGAACATCTGCGGGTACAACGCGTTCCACACGTCCGGCGGTGTGCTCCTCCGGCCGTCGAGCACGTCACCGGACTCGTCGATGCCGCCCGCCGACCTGTGGACGTGGAAGGAGCTGTCGACGGTCGGCACGGCGATCACCGGGTATCCGGCGCACTCGGTCTACGAGGACTTCACGTGGGACAAATCCGACACCATGAGCGGCGCCGCCGACGACTGGATGTACGAGCACCTCGGCGTCTACTCGTGGACGACCGAGTTCTGGGATGTCGTCCACGCGGCGACCGGGCACCACGCGAGCACGCACATCTGGTACGTCGGGCCGACGACGGAGGAGGAGCTCGCGATCGCGCAGTGGAGCGACCTGCACGGCGAGTACTACCACCCATGGCGTCCCTTCGATCACCCGCAGCTCGGCCCCGTCGAGATCGGCGGTGCGGACTGGTTCCACCTGTCGACGAACGCACCAGGCGCGCTGCTCGAGGCGGAGGTTGCGCCGCACGCGCAGTTCGCCGTGCACCAGGCGCTCGCGTCGCCGCGTCTCGACATCGTGCACACACGCGTCGACGCGCTCGGTGACGACAACTGGCGCGTCGCCGCCGGCATCGCCAACACGGGCTGGCTCCCGACGGAGGTGACGGTGCGTGCGGCGAAGAACAACCTCGTCCGCCCGCTCGTCGCGTCGCTCGAGCTGCCGGAGGGGGCGACCCTGCTGCCCGGGATCGTGAACCGTCAGCGCCTCGGCCAGCTGCAGGGACGGCGCAGCTTCCGGCTCTCCGGCGGCGCGCGCAACGACGGCACCCCCGACCGAGTGCTCGCACAGTGGACCATCCGCGCGCCGGCCGGCACCGAGATCACCGTCCACGCGCAGCACGACCGCGCCGGCCAAGCCACCACGACCGTCACGCTGGAGTAGGGGTTCTGGGCGCGAATCGTGTCACGGGGCCTTCTGGGCGCGATTCGTTCCAGATGCCGACGACGGTCGCGCCCAGATCGGTCACGGATCGACGATCTTCGGACGGCCGGCGGACCCGGGCGCGGAGGTGGCGGGCCGACGGAGCCAGACGGCGACGGGGCCGGAAGGATCGCTGACCGTCCACGACTCCCACCCGCCCGGCACGAACGACTCCGCCCGCTCGACGACCCATGCCGCAGCGAGGTCGGCGAGGTCGGGGAGCGGCGAGATCGCGACGACCTCCGACGCACCCGGCTTCGGGGCGAGTCGAGCGAGAGCGGTCCACACCTGCGTCGTCGCGAGCAGCGGCCAGTCGGCCGGCCACTGCATCTCCGGGAGGTGACTCCCGCGACGCACGTTGCAGCGGCGGTGTGCCAGCCGAAGGTTGACGAGCTCCGACGAACCGCCGCGCGAGCGAGGTACGAGGTGGTCGGCCGTTCCACGCCATGGGCTCCCCGCCGGCGCCGACTGATCGATCTCGCCGCCGCAGAGCCAGCACACCCAGCCGTCCCGCTCCGCCAACCGCTCCAGCCGCATCCACCCCCATCGTGCCCGCCCGCTGCTCGAGGCCAACCACGAGGAACGCTCCGGAAGGTCGCGGGGCGGCCGTTGTGCGGATTCGGGCGTGCCTGCCCGTCCTCCTGAGTTGGGTTCGACGCACTTGAGCGGCAGCGACTTAACTTTCCTGCCGCAGATGTTGTCCACCGGTCGGGGGCGCCGTACGATTGCAGCACGTTCTCCCCCCAGATCCACGCAACGGAGCGATCAACACCATGGCAAAAGCAGTAGGAATCGACCTCGGCACCACCAACTCGGTGGTGTCGGTCCTCGAGGCCGGCGACCCTGTCGTCATCCCCAACGCCGAGGGGCAGCGCACGACGCCGTCCGTCGTGGCATTCAGCAAGTCCGGCGAGGTGCTCGTCGGCGAGGTGGCGAAGCGCCAGGCGATCACGAACCCGGACCGCACCTTCCGCAGCATCAAGTCGAAGATGGGCCAGGGTTGGAAGTCCAGTGACATCGACGGCAAGAAGTACACGCCGCAGGAGATCAGCGCGCGCATCCTGATGAAGCTGAAGCGCGATGCGGAGGCGTACCTCGGCGACACCGTGAGCCAGGCCGTCATCACCGTCCCGGCCTACTTCGACGACGCGCAGCGCACCGCGACCAAGGAAGCCGGCCAGATCGCCGGCCTCGAGGTGCTGCGGATCATCAACGAGCCGACCGCTGCCGCACTTGCGTACGGCCTCGAGAAGGGCACTGAGGACGAGACCGTCCTTGTGTTCGACCTCGGTGGTGGCACCTTCGACGTGAGCGTGCTCGAGATCGGCGACGGCGTTTTCGAGGTCAAGAGCACCCACGGCGACACCCACCTCGGCGGCGACGACTGGGATCAGCGGGTCATCGACTGGCTCGTCAAGCAGTTCAAGTCCGCGCACGGCGTCGACCTCGCGGCCGATCGCATGGCTGCGCAGCGACTGAAGGAGGCTGCGGAGAAGGCCAAGGTCGAGCTCAGCCAGGTCCAGCAGACCCAGATCAACCTGCCGTTCATCACGGCCACGCCGGACGGCCCGCTGCACCTCGACGAGACCCTCACCCGGTCGAAGTTCCAGGAGCTCACGGCCGACCTGATCGAGCGCTGCCGATCCCCGTTCGAGCAGGCGATCAAGGACGCCGGCCTCACCAAGGGTCAGGTCAACCACGTCCTCCTCGTCGGCGGGTCCACCCGCATGCCGGCCGTGCAGGACCTCGTCAAGGAGCTCACCGGCAACGAGCCGAACAAGACCGTGAACCCGGACGAGGTCGTCGCCGTCGGCGCCGCCATCCAGGCCGGCGTGCTGCGCGGGGACGTCAAGGACGTGCTCCTGCTCGACGTCACCCCACTGAGCCTCGGCATCGAGACCAAGGGCGGCGTGATGACGAAGCTCATCGAGCGCAACACCACCATCCCGACGAAGCGCACCGAGGTGTTCACCACCGCAGATGACATGCAGCCGAGCGTGGAGATCCACGTGCTGCAGGGCGAGCGCGAGATGGCGAACTACAACAAGACGCTCGGCAAGTTCCAGCTCGTCGACCTGCCCCCCGCGCCCCGCGGCGTCCCGCAGATCGAGGTCACGTTCGACATCGACGCCAACGGCATCGTCCACGTCTCCGCCAAGGATCGGGCGACGTCGAAGGAGCAGTCGATGACCATCACCGGACAGTCGACGCTCGACAAGAAGGACATCGACCAGATGGTCCGCGACGCCGAGGCGCATGCCGAGGAGGACCGTCAGCGGCGTGAGGAGGCGGAGGTCCGCAACAACGCCGACTCGCTCGTGTACCAGACGGAGAAGGTCCTCCGCGACCAGGGCGACAAGCTCAGTGCCGAGGACAAATCGGCTGTCGAGGGCCCGCTCGCCGATCTGAAGGCTGCGCTCAACGGCAACGACATGTCGGCGATCCGTGCGGCGCACGAGCAGCTGATGTCGGCGAGCCAGGCGTTCAGCCAGAAGCTCTACGAAGCTGCGAGCCGCGACGACGCAGGGGCCGCCGGCTCCTCGGCCAGCGGCCAGGCAGGCGGCGCCAACGGCGCCGGCTCGGTGAACGATGACGAGATCATCGACGCCGAGATCGTCGACGAGAAGTGAGCGCGTCATGACCGACGAGCCCATCCAGGGCGAGGCGGCTGCAGAGCGCGAGGGCTCCGCAGCTGTCGACCCCGCCAACGTCGTCGGCGCCCCCGATCCCGGGGCGGCGCCGACGTTCGACGGGAGCGCCGAATCCGCAGACGGCGAGCAGGCGATCAGCGGTGAGCTGCCGTCCGCCGACTTCTCGGTGACCGATGTCGTGTCCGCGATCGAGCGCGAGCGCGACGAGATGCGCGAGATCGCGCTGCGCCTGCAGGCCGACTTCGAGAACTATCGCAAGCGCGTCACCGCGCAGCACGCTGACGAGGTCAGCCGTGCCACGGGCAAGATGGCGGAGGCGCTCCTGCCGGTGCTCGATGCGTGCGAAGCTGCGTTCCTGAACCACCCGGCAGAGGTCGAGCCGTTGTTCAACGTCCTGCTCGGGACGTTGCGCAAGGAGGGGCTGGAGGCGATGAACCTCCAGGACCAGGCGTTCGACCCTGCGGTCGCGGAAGCGGTCATCCACGAGCCGGCCGACGATGGCCAGGAGCCGACGGTCACCGAGGTGCTGCGCACCGGATACACGTGGAAGGGCCGCGTCCTCCGACCGGCGATGGTCAAGGTGCGCGGCTGACATGGCTGCGCAGCGGGAGTGGTTCGAGAAGGACTACTACAAGGTCCTCGGGGTCTCCGAGACCGCCACGGCGAAGGAGATCACCAAGGCATACCGCACCCTCGCCCGCGGCAGCCATCCCGACACGCACCCGAACGATCCGAAGGCCGAAGAGCGGTTCAAGGACATCAGCGCCGCGTACGACGTGCTCGGCGACGAGTCGAAGCGCAAGGAGTACGACGAGGTCCGCAAGATGGGCCCGGTCGCCGGCGGCTTCGGCGGCGCAACTCCGGATGGCAACGGCAACTTCAGCTTCAACGTCGGGTCGGACGGACTCGGCGACCTGCTCGGCCAGATGTTCGGACGCGGCCGACGCGGCGGTGGAGCTTCCGCGGCGAGCGGCCCGCGCCGCGGCGAGGACGTCGAGGCGTCCTTGACGCTCGACTTCGCCGACGCCGCCACCGGAATCACGACGACGCTGTACCTCACGACCGACGCGCAGTGCAGCGCGTGCAACGGCAGTGGCGCCCGCTCCGGCACGTCGCCCAAGGTGTGCTCGCGATGCGGCGGTCGCGGTGTCATCGACGACAACCAGGGAATGTTCTCGCTGTCGTCACCGTGCCCGGCGTGCGCCGGACGCGGCGTACAGATCGAGGACCCGTGCCCGAACTGTCGCGGTGGCGGAATCGAGAAGCGCCAGCGCGAGGTGCAGGCGCGAATCCCAGCCGGCGTCGCCGACGGACAGAAGATCCGGCTGAAGGGACGTGGCGCGCCGGGTCGCAACGGCGGTCCCGCCGGCGATCTGATCGTCGAGTGTCACGTGATGCCGCACCACCAGTTCGGGCGTGACGGCAACAACCTGACCGTGCGCGTGCCTGTCTCGTTCGTCGACGCTGCGCTCGGCGGCGACATCCAAGTGCCAACGCTCGACGGACCGACGGTGACGCTGCGGCTGCGGCCCGGAACACAGACCGGATCGCGTCACAGAGTCAAGACCAAGGGCATCGTCACTGCGAAGCACACCGGCGACCTGATCGTGACAACCGACGTCCAGGTGCCGGCACAGCTGAACGACGAGCAGCGCGCCGCGCTCGAGGCGTTCGCTGCGGCGTCCGGTGCGCCGCGCACTGCCGGCGCCGGAGCGAAGGGAGCGCGTGCATGATGCGCCCGTCCGATCGGGCCCTCTATGTCATCTCGGTGGCAGCGGAGCTCGCCGGGATGCACCCGCAGACGCTGCGCATCTACGAGCGCCGCGGGTTGGTCCAGCCGGCACGCACCACCGGAGGCAACCGTCGCTACAGCGACGTCGACATCGAGCGCCTGCGCCGCATCCAGGAACTCGCTCGCGAGGGCATGAACCTCGAGGGCATCCGCCGCGTGATGGAGCTCGAGGCGGAGGTCGAGCGGCTGCGTGTGGAGAACGACCGGCTCCGCCTCGCGACGGCCGCCGCACACGCCGACGCCGAGCGACGCCCGCCGCGCCGCGACCTCGTCCCGCTCCGCCAGGCCGTCGCGATCTTCGGCAGCGACCGCCGCTGACGCGTCCCGGTCACTGCGCGGCGCGACCGCCGGTGAGGACGCGTAGCGCGTCGTGGAGCATCACGGACCACGGCTCGTCCCACGACAGGTGGATGTGGGGGAGCGGCCGCAGCTCGGGGAGCTCGACGGTCGGCGCGGCGCCGAGGAACGCCGCGATCTCACCGGCGAGCGCGGCGTCCGAGGGAGTCGGCGCGTCGTCCACTGGGGCGAGCGCCTCCTCGACCTCCTCCGCGCCGACGCCGCGCCACGTCGCGAGCAGCGTCGGGTCGTAGGCGACGCGCTCGGCAAGCTGCATCATCACCGCCGCACCGTGCTTGCACGGCGCCTCCCAGTCCGGGCACGTGCAGCGGAAGCTGAGGTGGCTCGCCTTCGGCACGAGGTCCGACAGCCGGCCGGTGCTCGTCGTCCCCGCGACACGAGCGAGGCGGATCTCGACCTCGTACGGCAGCGCGCGACTTCCCTGAACTCCACCGGTGACGAAGCCCGGCCGGACCGCGAGGTCGATCACCGCACCCTGCCGTGCGTAGCTACGCCCCCGACGCAACCGCTGCGGCTCGGCGACCTCCGCGAGCGCGACCTCGAGCATCGTCGCCGCGAGCTTGCCGGACGGATCGGCACCGGGCGTCTTCATCGCGCTCCACCCTGCACCGACGCGGGGCTCAACGCCACGAGCGAGCGCAGCTCGTCGGTCGACAGCTCCGTCAACCACGACTCGCCGGTGCCGAGCACCGAGGCGGCGAGGCCGCGCTTGTCGTCGATCAACTGCGCGATCCGCTCCTCGAGCGTGCCCTCACACACCAGCTTGTGGACGAGCACCGTGTGCGCCTGCCCCAGCCGCCATGCGCGGTCCGTCGCCTGATCCTCGACCGCCGGGTTCCACCAGCGGTCGTAGTGGATCACCTGAGACGCGGCCGTGAGGTTGAGCCCGGTGCCGCCGGCCTTCAGCGACACGAGCAGCAGTGGCGGCCCCTCGCCGTCCTGGAAGCGGCGCACCATCTTCTCGCGGCCGGCGCGCGCGACACCGCCGTGCAGGAACGGCGCGTCCATCTGCAGCCGATCGGCGAGGTGGCGCTGAAGGATCAGGCCCATCTCGCGGAACTGCGTGAACACCAGCGCGCGCTCGCCGACCTCGAGCAGCTCGTCCACCAGTTCGTCGAACCTCGCGAGCTTGCCGGAGCGCCCCTCGATGCGTGACCCGTCACCCGCAGCCTGGCCCGGGTGGTTGCAGATCTGCTTCAGCCGCGTCAGCGCGGCGAGCACGAGCCCGCGCCGCTTCATGCCCTCCGCAGCCTGCGCGTTCGCGAGGAGGTCGTCGGTGACCGCCTGGTACATCGTCGCCTGCTCGCGCGTGAGCGTGGACCACGCGATCTTCTCGATCTTGTCCGGCAGCTCCGGCAGCAGCGTCTTGTCCGCCTTCGTCCGGCGGAGGACGAACGGTTGCGTCAGCGTGCGCAGCGCCGCGGTCGCCGCTGCATCGCCGTTCTTCTGGATCGGCTTCGCGTACTTCTCCGAGAACGCCTTCGCCGACCCGTACAGCCCCGGGTTCACCGCATCGAGGATCGACCACAGCTCGCCGAGGTGGTTCTCGACCGGCGTCCCCGTGAGCGCGAGCTTCTGCTCGGCCGCCAGTCGCCGGACGGCCTTCGCCGCACTGGTGGAGTGGTTCTTCACCATCTGCGCCTCGTCGAGGATCACCGTCCCCCACTCGACCTCGGCGAGCGTGTCGATGTCGCGCGCGAGCAGGCCGTAGGTGGTCACGACGAGATCCGACGGCACCAGCTGCGCTGCCGCCTCGGTGCCCCGGGCGCGCTCGCCGCCGTGGTGGATCTCGACCTGCAGTCCGGGCGTGAACCGCGCAGCCTCTGCGTACCAATTGTGCACAACGCTCAACGGACACACGACGAGATGCGGCTTGCCCGGACGCATCGCGAGGTGCGCCAGCGCGGTCGCCGTCTTGCCGAGACCCATGTCGTCGGCGAGGCACCCGCCGAGGCCGAGCCGGCCGAGGAAGCTCATCCAGCTGAGCCCGCGCCGTTGGTACTGGCGCAGCTCGCCGACGAAGCCGGCAGGTTCGTGCGTCTCGGTCAGCTTGTCGTCCGGGAGGCCGGCGAGGAGGTCGCCGATCCACTGCTCGCCCTCGATGCGCGTGAGCGGGTCGGCGTTCTCGGCGACGAGCCGCACGAGCTCGCCGATGTCGAGCTCGGCGTGCTCCTTGCGGTGCTTCTGCAACCGGCTGAGCGTCGTGCGCACCTGCCGCTCGTCGAGCCGGATCCAGCGACCGTTGACGTGCAGCAGCGAGCTTCCGGCGGAGGCTGCGCGCTCGAGCTGCGCCTCGTCGACCGGCGTGTCATCGACCGTCGCGTCCCACTGCACCAGCGCGCTCGCGGAGAAGCGACCGGACGAGGGCGCGTCCCGCGGCGTCGCCGCGCCGCGCACCCCCGCACGGGCGCGCACGAGCTGTTCCGGACCGAGCAGCCGAACGCCGAGCTCGTCGAGCACCGGCGGCACGTCGGTGAGGAACGCCTCGATCTCGTCGATCGTGAGCTCGATCGCCGTGGTGGCGTCGGTGCCGAGCGGCGCGAGCTGCTCGACACGGAACGCGAGCCGACGGCCGGCGTCGGCGACGCGCGCCTCGAGGCCGTCGAGGTGCTTGTCCTCCCGCGCGAGGTCGAGCGCGAGGGGTGTCCTGTCGACGGCGTCGCGGGCGGTGCACCAGCGTGCCGGCTCGTCCGCGTCGACCAGCTCGAGCGTCACCACCCACGGGTCCTCCGCCTCGTCGGGGAGGTGCAGCCGGAGCTGCGCCGCGACGACCGGTAAGCCACGTGCCCGGTCGTTGAGGTGCTGGAACGTCCGCCGCAGATCGGCGAGCGCCGGCATGTCCTCGGTCCGGTAGAGGACGCTGCCGGACGCGGACCCGAGGGCCCGGAAGGTGGCCTGCGCTGCGCGGTACTCGGTGCCGCGTGCGCGCAGCGGCGGCGGTGGCCGCCACGCCTCGTCGCTCAGCCGCCGACGCGCCACGCAGTCGACGACGCTGTCGAAGAACGTCGCGACGTCGTCGACGAGGCACGCAGGTGGCATCTGCTTCGTGAGCGCCCCGAGCGTTGCCGCGAGCGCCGGCTCGGTGACCGACGTCCAGCGTGCGATGTGCACTGCGCCATCGACCTGCAGCTCCGGTCGGACCCGAGCGGCGTCGACCGTGCGCTCGGCGAGCTCACCGATCTGCGCGAACCACCGGACCGCCGGAGTGGAGCTCTGCGTGACGACGATCGGCCGAAGGTCGAACAGCGGCATCCGCAGCGCCGGCACCGGTGCCGCGCCGAGCCCGCCGGGGAGCGGCAGCCGGACGCGCGTGGGCAGCGCGATCGACGCGACGTCGCGCCCGAGGGTGCGGTCGACCGTGCGGATCAGGTCGACGACGTGCGCGAGGGCGACGCCGCGGTCCTGCCGCCGACTGTCGAGCGCCCACAGGTGCAGCGCCCCGTCGTGCCAGCTCAGCTGGATCGCCGTCGTCGGCATCGCCTCCGACTCCGTCCGCAACCCCATCCCCGGCACGGTACCGACCCGGTGTCGTGGAGTGCTGACGGGTCGGGGTCGCCTTGCTGCCCCTCACTTCGCGGTGCCGGCACCTCACCTCGCGGCTCGGCCACCTGGGCGACGCAGCCCCGCACACGCAACAAACACCGCAGAAGTTGACACAACCCATAGCAACTTTCTTGCGTGAGGCCTAGAGTTGCCGCATGGCGATCGACCCGAAGAAGTGGACCATCAAGACGCAGGAGGCGGTGGCGGCGGCAATCGATCAGGCCCGCGCGCTCTCCAACCCGGAGCTGACGCCGGACCATCTGCTCGTCGCGCTCACGTCGCAGGCCGACACGCTCACGCCGGCCGTGCTGCAGAAGCTCGGCCTCGCGCCGCTCATGGTGCGCAACAAGGCCGACGAGGCCGTCTCGAAGCTGCCGAAGGCGTACGGCGGCAACGACCCGCGGATGAACCGTGAGCTGACCAACGTGTTCGAGAATGCGGAGCAGTACCGCAAGGACCTGAAGGACGACTACCTGTCGGTCGAGCACCTGCTGCTCGCGCTCAACCAGCGCCTCGGCATTGGCAGCGAGGAGCTGCTCCAGGCTCTGAAGGAGGTCCGCGGCAGTCACCGCGTGACGAACCAGTCGCCGGAGGAGCAGTTCGCTGCGCTCGAGAAGTACGGCCAGGACCTCACCGCCCGCGCACGTGACGGCAAGATCGATCCGGTCATCGGCCGAGACGACGAGATCCGCCGCGTGATCCAGGTGCTCAGCCGGCGCACGAAGAACAATCCGGTGCTCATCGGCGAGCCCGGCGTCGGCAAGACCGCGATCGTCGAGGGCCTCGCCCGCCGCATCGCAGACGGCGACGTCCCGGAGGGGCTGAAGGACAAGCGGCTCATCTCGCTCGACATCGGCTCGATGCTCGCCGGCGCCAAGTACCGCGGCGAGTTCGAGGAGCGGCTGAAGGCCGTGCTCAAGGAGATCACCGACGCGGCCGGCGAGGTGATCACGTTCGTCGACGAGATCCACACGATCGTCGGTGCCGGTGGCGCCGAGGGCGCGATGGACGCCGGCAACATGATCAAGCCGATGCTCGCGCGGGGTGAGCTGCGGATGATCGGTGCCACGACGCTCGACGAGTACCGCAAGCACGTCGAGAAGGACCCTGCGCTCGAGCGCCGCTTCCAGCAGGTGTACGTCGGCGAGCCGACGGTCGAGGACACGATCGCGATCCTGCGCGGTCTGAAGGAGCGCTACGAGGTCCACCACGGCGTGCGCATCCAGGACAGCGCACTGGTGTCCGCTGCGGTGCTGAGCAACCGTTACCTCACGAACCGCTTCCTGCCTGACAAGGCGATCGACCTGATGGACGAGGCAGCGAGCAAGCTGCGGATCGAGATCGACTCGCTGCCGACGGAGATCGACGTCGTCGAACGGCGCATCCTGCAGCTCGAGATCGAGCAGGTCGCGCTGGAGAAGGAGACCGACGTCCCGTCGCGCGAGCGCCTCGAGGCGTTGCAGGCGGAGCTCGCGCAGCTGAAGGCGGACACCGCGGTGATGCGCGAGCACTGGGAGGGGGAGAAGGACGCCATCGCAGCGATCCGCACGCTGAAGGAGGAGCTCGAGCAGCTGCGGACGCAGGTCGAGCGGGAGACGGACCTCAACCTCGCAGCCGAGATCCGCTACGGGCGGATCCCCGAGCTCGAGCGTCGCATCGCCGAGGCGACGGATCACCTCGACGAGCTGCAGACGGGCAACCGGATGCTGAAGGAGGAGGTCGACGCCGAGGACATCGCCGAGGTCGTCAGCAAGTGGACCGGTGTCCCGGTGACGCGGCTGATGGAGAGCGAGATGGCCAAGCTCGTCCACCTCGAAGAGCTGCTCCACCGTCGGGTGATCGGCCAGGACGAGGCTGTCACCGCAGTGTCGTCGGCCATCCGACGTTCACGTGCCGGCCTCAGCGACCCCAACCGTCCGATCGGCTCGTTCATGTTCCTCGGGCCGACCGGGGTCGGCAAGACCGAGCTCGCCCGCGCCGTCGCCGAATACCTGTTCGACGACGAGAAGGCGATGGTCCGCATCGACATGGGCGAGTACACGGAGAAGCACACCGTCAGCCGGCTGATCGGCGCGCCTCCGGGATACGTCGGCTACGACGAGGGCGGCCAGCTCACCGAGTCGGTGCGGCGCCGGCCGTACAGCGTGGTGCTGCTCGACGAGATCGAGAAGGCACATCCGGACGTGTTCAACGTCCTGCTGCAGGTGCTCGACGACGGCCGCCTCACCGACGGCCAGGGTCGCACCGTCGACTTCACGAACGTCGTGGTCATCATGACGAGCAACCTCCAGGGCGATCCAATGACGTTCTTCAAGCCGGAGTTCATCAACCGTGTCGACGACATCATCCGCTTCCGCGCGCTCACGGAGGAGGACCTCGGGCGGATCGTGACGATCCAGCTCGAGCGGCTGCGTGGACGGCTCTTGCAGAGGCGGATCACGCTGAACGTCACGGACGAGGCGATGGCGGCGCTGGCGCACGAGGGGTACGACCCGAGCTTCGGCGCACGGCCGCTCAAGCGGGTGATCCAACGTGAGATCAGCGATCCGGCTGCGGTGCTGATCCTCGAGGGCAAGATCGGCGATGGTGACACGGTCACCGTCGACGTCATCGACGGCCGCGTCGTCGTCAACTGACAGGCGCCGCTCGACCGCGACACAGGCCGCTGCGGGCGCGCCCCGGTACGGTCAACCGCCGTGGGCGTGATGCGGCGGATGGCGTGGGCGGAGATGGCCGAGCCGGAGCGCGCTGCGCTCTGCGATCGCGGGCTCGACGCGATCTTCGACCCGGAGCTGCGCGAGTCGATCGGTCGGATCATCGACGACGTCCGTGCGAACGGCGACGAGGCCGTCTGTCGCGCGCTGCGCGACCACGACCGCATCGACCTCGCGCCCGATCAGCTCCGCGTGACCGAGCAGGAGATCGCCGGCGCCAAGGTGGCGCCCGACGTCGACGCGGCGATCGACGACGCGATCGTCCACCTGAAGCGCTTCAACGAGCAGCTCATGAACCGTGCGGAGAACTGGTGGTTCGAGAGCGAGCCCGGCCTCCACATCGGCGAGAAGATCACGCCGATCGCCTCCGCCGGACTGTTCGTCCCGAGCGGCAAGGCGTCGTACCCGAGCGTCGCGTACCAACTCGCGGTGCCGGCGGTCGTCGCCGGCGTGCGTGAGATCGCCCTTGTCGTTCCGCCGGTGCCGGGAGGCGAGGGCGAGGTCGATCCGGCAGTGCTGACCGTGTGCCGCAAGCTCGGCATCGAGAACGTGTTCCGCGTCAACGGGCCGGCCGGCATCGCCGCCCTCGGCTTCGGCACGGCGACGATCCCTCGCGTGCGCAAGGTCGTCGGGCCCGGGTCGCCGGCGGTGACGCTCGCGCAGGTCGAGATGCAGCGCTACGGGTTGGTGACGATGATGCTGCTCGGCCCCACCGAGAGCATCGTCATCGCCGACGCCTCGGCGGACCCGGTGCGCCTCGCCGCGGACCTACTGATCGAGGCCGAGCACGGCACCGACTCCGCTGTCGTTCTGATCACGACCTCGGTCGACGTCGCCAATGCGGTCGACGCCGAGCTCGGCAGGCAGATGGCCGACATGCCTGCGGTGCGCGCGGAGGCCGCCGCAGCGTCGCTCGGCACGAACGGCGGCTGCGTCCTCGTGGCCGACCTCACCGCCGCTGCGGAGCTCGCGAACCGGTACGCACCGGAGCACCTCCAGCTCGCGCTCGCGGAGCCGGCGCGGCAGATGACGCTCGACCTGCTCACCGAGGCGGGCGAGATCCTGCTCGGTCAGGACACGCCGTTCAGCGCAGCGAACTTCGTGATCGGCTGCCCTGCGTCGCTGCCGACGAGCGGCTTCGCGCACGTGTCGTCGGGCATCACAGCGGAGGCGTTCCTGAAGCGCACCGCCGTGGCGCAGGCAGACGCCGTTGCGCTGCGTCGGATGGCGCCGTCGATCGTCGCACTCGCCGACCATGAGGGGTTTCCCGCGCACGCGGCGTCGATCCGCGGGAGACATCTCGACGCCTGACGACGACACCGGCTGCAGGAGCATTCGCGGCCACGTCGACGATCGGCGCGAGCATGCGGACGCAGGAGCACCGTGCGGGTCGAGCGTCGTGTTCGCGCTGCTCGGTGCTGCGGCCACGGCCGCAGTGATCGCCGCTCCCGCAGTCGCCTTCTTCGACCGGTGGGTGCCGCGCGGCCTGGCGATCCTGCTCGTCACGCTCGCCGGCATCGGCACGACGGTCGGCCTCCTCGGTCTCGTCGCATGGGACCTCGACCGGCAGGCGGGAACGGTGACCCGGTCGATCAGCGAGACCATCGCCGACCTCCCCGCCGACAGCTCCGCCGCGGAGCTGATGGCGGACCTGGAGGTGGAGCGAAGGGTCGACTCTGTGCTGAACGGTGCCGCAGCACGGGTCGCGATCGGCGACACCGACCCGCTCGCGGTGGCCGCTCAGGTGGGCAAGGTGGTCCTTGTCGCGGTGATCGCCGCCTTCCTGATCGCCGGTGGCAGGAAGCTCCTCTCCGCGGGCATCCGCCACGTCCGCCGGCAGTCGATCCGCGAGCCCGTGAGCGTCGCGCTGACGGTCGTCGGCGCCGTCGCGCTGCTCCAGATCATGCGTGACGTTTGTCCGCTGATCCTGTGGCTCGCTGTTGCGCTGTTCATCGCGTTCGGCCTCGATCGGCCGATCTCGTTCATGCACCGCAAGTGGACGATCCTGCGTGCGGCGGGCATCGCACTCGTCCTCGGCGCCGTAGCGGGTCTCGTCTCGCTCGTGGTCGTGCTCGCCGGTCCGTCGATCACCGACTCGTCGCGCACGATCGCCGCCGACGCGCCGGAGACCGTCGAGTCGCTGGAGTCGCTGCCGCTCGTGGGCAAGTTCCTGGACAGCAACGAGGCGTAGGAGAAGGTGGAGGAGTTCCTCGAGTCGATCCCCGAGCGGTTGCGCGAGTCGGACGCGATCGAGCGGATCGCGAGAGCGGCGGGACGTTCGAGAACCACGTGATCCAGCCGCTCGTCGGCAGCCGCGTCGTGCGGGTCCCGCCGCTCGTGTTCCTCGTCGGCGCACTCGTCGGCGGTTCGCTCGCCGGCTTCGTGGGAGCGCTGATGGCCGCCGCCGATCCGTCCGGCAGGTCGCGCAGCTAGGGTCGGAACACGTGTCGGTCACCGTCGTCGTGGGAGCTCAGTGGGGTGACGAGGGGAAGGCGAAGGTCATCGACCTGCTCGCCAAGGAGCACGGCTACGTCGTGCGCTACCAGGGCGGCCACAACGCCGGGCACACCGTCGTCGTCGGCGACGAGCGGTACGCGCTGCAGCTGATCCCGAGCGGGATCCTCTACGACCACGTCGTGCCGGTCATCGCGAACGGTGTGGTCGTCGACATGGTCACGCTCTTCGAGGAGATGGACACGCTCGAGCGCCGCGGGATCTCGTGCGACCGGCTCGTCGTGAGCAGCCACGCGCACCTCATCTTCCCCTGGCATCAGGCGTGGGACGCGGTGTCGGAGGCGCGCCGCGGGTCTGCGCCGATCGGGACGACGTTGAAGGGGATCGGACCCGCGTACGCGGACAAGGCCCGCCGGGTGGGGCTGCGTGCGGGCGACGTGCTCGATCCGTCGGTCTTCGCGGTGGCGCTGCGCGAGCGGGCGACTGTCGAGAGCGACGCCCTCGCCGCCGTCGGTTCCGAGCGCCTCGACGTGGGCGCGATCGTGGAGCGTTTCACTGCGCTCGCAGGCCGCCTCGCGCCGTATGTCGCTGACACCGTCAGCGTGCTCCACGACGCCCTTGCCCGCGGCGAGCACCTGCTGCTCGAGGGTGCACAGGCCACGTTCCTCGACCTCGACCACGGCACGTATCCCTACGTGACGTCGTCGAACCCGACCGCCGGCGGCGCGTGCGCAGGGACCGGCCTCGGCCCGCGCGACATCGACCGCATCGTCGGGATCACGAAGGCGTACACGACGCGCGTCGGCGCAGGTCCGTTCCCGACAGAGCTGCTCGACGCCGACGGCGATCGTCTCGTCGAGATCGGTCGCGAGTTCGGCACGGTCACCGGCCGCCGTCGCCGTCCCGGGTGGATCGACTGCGTCATGCTCCGCCAGGCCGTCCGCCTGAACTCGCTGACGGAGATCGCGCTGACGAAGCTGGACGTGCTCGACTCGTTCGAGCGGATCAAGGTCTGCACCGGCTACCGGGTCGGCGGCTCGCTGCTCGCGAACTACCCGGACCGGATGGAGCTGCTCGCGGACGTCGAGCCGGTGTACGAGGAGCTGCCGGGGTGGTCGCGGCCGGTGTCGTCGGCACGGGAAGCCGGCGAGCTGCCGAGGGAGGCTGCCGACCTCGTGCGGCTGGTCGAGTCGCAGATCGGCATCCCGGTGCACGTGGTCGGCGTCGGCGCAGAGCGCGACGACTACCTCCTCTGGTCGCCGACGTGATCCCGAGGTACTCGACGCCAGAGATCTCCGCCGTCTTCTCCGACGTGTCCCGGTTCTCGCGATGGCTCGAGGTGGAGCTCCTCGCAACCGACGCGCACGCGTCGCTCGGCCTCGTCCCTGCGGACGATGCCGCGGCATGCAGGGCGCGAGCGCCGCACGTCGACGACGCGTTCGTTGCGCAGGTCGGCGAGCGCGAGGCAGTGACGGACCACGACGTGGCGGCGTTCGTCGACGTCGTGCAGGGCGCGATCGGCGGGCGACCCGGCTCGTGGATCCACTACGGCCTGACCAGCAGCGACGTCGTCGACACAGCGCTGTGCTGGATGCTGCGCGACGCGGCTGATGTGCTCGTGCGAGCGGCAGACGGCCTGCTCGAAGTGCTCGTCGCGCTCGCGCGACAGCACCGGGACACGGTGATGATCGGCCGGACGCACGGCATCCATGCGGAGCCGACGACGTTCGGGTGCAAGGTCGCGCTGTGGGCGCTGCAGGTCGATCGCGACCGTGAGCGTCTGCGATCGGCGGAGCGTGCCGTCGCGGTCTGCAAGCTCAGCGGGGCTGTCGGGACCTACTCGAACATCGACCCCGCGGTGGAACGGTTCGTCGGTGAGCGTCTCGGGCTGACTCCCGTGCCTGCCACGCAGGTGATCGCTCGCGACCGTCACGCCGAGTTCCTCTGGGCGTGTGCCGCCGCCGGCTCGACGATGGAGATGATCGCAGTCGAGCTGCGGCATCTGCAGCGGACCGAGGTCGCCGAGGTCCGTGAGGGTTTCAAGCCCGGCCAGAAGGGCTCGTCGGCGATGCCGCACAAGCGCAATCCGATCTCTGCCGAGACGATCAGTGGCCTCAGCAGGGTCCTGCGCGCCAACCTGCAGGCGGGGATGCAGGACATCGCGCTGTGGCACGAGCGCGACATCTCGCACAGCTCTGTCGAGCGGATCGTGCTGCCCGACTCGGCGATGCTGGCGCACTATGGCATGAAGCGAATGACGACGCTGCTGTCGCGCCTCGAGGTCGCCGCGCGAAGGATGCGGGCGAATCTGGATGCGAGCCGTGGTCTGGTCTTCAGCCAGCCGGTGCTGCTCGCGCTGGTGAGCGCCGGTCTCGGACGCGACGACGCCTATCGAGTCGTCCAGTCTGCGGCACTGAGAGCGACCGACGAGATGTTGGATTTCCGATCAGTCGTGACAGCCGACCCCGCTGTTGCGGATCTGCCGGCGGCGGCACTGGACGACGCCTTCGATCTTGATCGCTCGCTGCGGCACACGTCGTTGGTGTTCGAGGCGCTCGATGCGATCAGCCTCTGACGAGAGGCCGCACCGTCGCCGACGAATCTGTGGTCAGGAGCTGCGGGAGATCCCTGCAGCCTTCAGGACGGACGCCTCGACGCCGACGTCGCGCCAGGTGGCGTACGAGATCCCCTGGCGCTGACTGTAGGACTTCGCGACCTTCACGAACTCCGCCTCCAGCGCAGTCATGTCAATGGCGGCACCGATCGTCTCCAGCTCAGACGTGAGGTTCCGGCGCTCCTGCAGCAACCGAAGCTCCTCGAGTGCATCAGCCTCTGCGAGCTCCCTCTCGATCCCCTCGAGGCGAGCTTTGATCGAATCGCCGGTGCGCTTGCGACCACGCTTTGGCTTGTTCGAACGCAGCGCGTGAAGATATTCGCGGACGGTGCGACCCTGGCTGCGTCCGGCCGCCATCGCGGCCTTGTGTTCATTCGTCAATGGACCCTTCGGCCCTCGCTTTGCCATGGTATCGAGCGTATCCATTGTCTCTGTACGAGTCCACCGAAACTCCATCAATGTTTCTGAACGCGGCCTTCTCCTGACCGATGAAGAACGACCGCACTATGGTCGCCCGATGGACCTGCGCACGCTGTTCGACCTCGAGAGCCACGGCGCCGACACTATGTCGGGACGGGCCCGCAGTATCCATGGGGAGGGCTCTACGGGGGTTCAACGCGAGCCTCGACCACACGATCTGGTTCCACCGCGGCATCCGCGCCGACGAGTGGCACCTGCAGGACTTCAGCTGCCACGGCTATTCCGGTGGGCGCGGGTTGTCGATCGGTCACGTGTTCGCGCACGACGGGTCGCACGTGGCGACCGTCGCGCAGGAGGTCCTCTTCCGCCCGCCTGCGCCGGCGTCGTCCACTACGTTCACAGCGTGATGGAGCTGCCGGCACTCGACCAGGCGCGCCATGCGTTGCGCGAGCACGTGCTCGCGCACAGCGTGCGGCGTGGCAGCTTCACGTTGAAGTCGGGCGCGACGAGCGACTGGTTCCTCGACACGAAGCAGACCTCGTGCAGCCCTGACGGCGTACTGCTGATGGCTGATGTCGGCCTGTCACTGATCCCGGAGGACGCAACTGCGATCGGCGGCCTGACCGTCGGCGGCGACCCCGTCGCATATGCGCTGGCCGCGATCGGCGCGACCCGCGGCCGTCGGCTGTCGAGCTTCACGGTGCGCAAGGAGGCGAAGGATCACGGCGTCACCGGTCGCGTCGCCGGCGCACTGTCCCCCGGTGACCGAGTCGTGATCACCGAGGACACGGTCACGCGCGGCACGTCGATCATGGAGGCCGTCGCCGCAGTGCGCGCGTTCGGCGCTGTGCCGATGCTGATCCTCGCGATCGTCGATCGCGGCGGGACCTGCGGCGCGATGGCCGACGCGGAGGGCATCCCGTTCCGACCGATGCTGACCGCACCCGACCTCGGCTTCGCGTTCGGCAGCTGAGGCGAGGTCAACGACACCGAAAACCATGCTCTGGAGGGGCGGTGGGTCGCCCGTTCGGCCCGGTCGAGTTGTCCCCACTGATTGAGGTGAGTCGCAACGTCCGGTGGAGTGTCGACTCAAGGTGCGTGGGCCCCGGAACTCGACACAGACCCGGCCGAACTCGCCGAAGCCGACTCAGCCCGTCGGCACCTCGGTCAGCAGTGGCTCGCTCACCCAGCACCGCGTGAGGTGGAGCGTGCTACGGATGCGGACGACCCGCTTCGGCTCGTCGATCCCACGACCGCACATGCTCAGCGCCGCCTTGATGCAGTCCGTCTCCGTCGGCAGCACCATCGGCATCCTGCTGCGGCGTGCGCCGCCGGGGCCGGCCGTGAAGCAGTTGATGTAGGTCTTCTGCCAGTCGATGCCCCGGGCGACCGACGCCGGGATGAAGTCGGCGAATCCGATGCCGAGCACGTTGCCGCCGGACGCCTCGGTGATGCCGAGCAGCACGATCGTCGAGACACGCGGCGCCGGCAGGTCGTCGAGCCCGTGCAACCAGAAGCGGCCGGTGACGTTCGGGTCGATCGTCGTGCCGCTGATGTCCTTGCCGCCCTGCTCGATGATCAGCACGTCGATCTCGTCGAACGGGAGCGCCGGCACCAGGCCACGCGACAGCTCCGTGAGCTCGCGCTCGGCTGCGCCGCCCACACCGTCGGCCGTCATCGCTGCGACGCGGACAACGTCGCCGCTGGTCGACTCGACCGACGCGAGCCCGCCGAGGAGACGGCGCGTCGAGCGCAGTGCGTCGATGCCGTGGAGCAGGCGGTCGCGCATCTCGGTCGGGCCGCAGGAGTGGATCTGCGCGGCACCGGGCTGCTTGCCGAAGCCGACGACGGCCATCTTGGTGCAGCCGCTCTCGATCGGGCCCTTGAAGCACGTGTGCGGCTTCACACGGTTCACCGGGAAGATGCGGTCTGCACCGGCTGCGTTGCGATCGAGGTAGATCGGCATGTCGTCGACGGTCCGAGCGACCTCGACCGTGTCCATCGTCGAACGGATCTCGGCGCCCAGCGTCTCCTCGGTCATCCCGAGCGTCTCGAGCATCGCCCGCTGACCCTCCGCCGTCGCGCCTCCGTGGCTGCCCATCGCGGGCACGACGAATGGCTCCGCACCCAGGTCGCGCAGGCCGGCGAGCGCACCACGGAGCAGTGCGACGCGCGCGGTGAGCCCGCGACTGCCGGCACCGACGGCGACCGTCATGCCTGCGGTGACGTCGGAACGCAAGACCTCGACGACCTGCACCCGTGCGGCGTCCTCGACGTCGTTGACCGCCGGTGGCTGGGGGACCGGCAGTGGCACCTCGTGCAGCTCCGGCACGACGAGCGACGGATCGAACGGGAGGTCGATCCCGCGCTGCAGCTGCTCCCACGGGTCCATGAGGAAACGGTACTCCCGCTTCGCGATCCCTGGCGCGGCCTCGCTCGCGGCGCGAGGATGATGCGATGTCGGACATCCCACAGCCCCCCACGCCGGATCAGCCGCCCCCGCTCGAGCCGCCCCCGGTTCCGACACGCGCACTGGGTGTCACCGCCGGGAGCGCCTGACCCGCCCCCGGCTACCGTCGGCTGCGTGAACGAGATCGTCCTGCGCGCCCCGCGGCTCGACGAGGTGGCCGGGCTGTGCACGCTCACCAATCGCTCGCACACGCACGACGGCGTCCAACAGGTGCTCGACGAGGCCGAGCTCACAGAGGAGCTCGGGACGCTCGACGTCGAGCGCGACGCCCGAGTTGCGGAGCTCGGCGGGCGCATCGCCGGCTATGCGTACATCTGGTTCAAGCCGGCGGGCGAGCGGCTGGAGCGGGCCCACATCTTCGGCACGGTCGATCCCAAGAGCCGGGGCGGCGGCGTCGGCCGCACGCTGCTGCGCTGGGGCACCGAGCGGGCGACGGAGCTGCTGCGCACGGCGGACCCGGCGTTGCCGAAGTACGTGCGCGTCGAGGTGTACGAGCAGATCGACGATGCACGCCGGCTGGTGCAGCGGCTCGGCTTCGCGCCCGCACGATGGTTCGAGGAGCTCCTCCGTCCGCTCGACGAGCTGCCGGTGCTCGACGTCGACGAGGGGTACGAGATCGCGTCGTGGCCGGAAGGGCGCGATGACGAGGTGCTCGCCGTGCGCAACGAGGCGTTCGCCGACCACTGGGGCTCCACGCCGTGGACTGCGGATCGCTTCCGCGAGATCGCCGGCAGCTACGGCACGCGACTCGACGTCAGCGTGGTCGCCATCGACCGCTCGTCGGGCGACGTCGTCGGCGTCTGCCTCAACGAGCACTACCCGCAGGACGTCGCGGTGCTCGGGCGCTCCGACGGCTGGATCTCGGTCCTCGGCACCCGCGCGGCGCACCGCGGGAGAGGTCTCGCGTCCGCGATGCTGAACGCGTCACTGCACCGCTTCGCGGGCGCCGGCTTCACGCATGCCTCGATCGGCGTCGACGCCGCCAGCCCCACCGGCGCGAACCTCCTCTACCGGCGCCTCGGCTTCGACCTGGAACATCGCCACATCACCTACCAGATCGAGCTCTGACCCCGGCAGGTGTTGAATGGCCGGATGAACAGCGCAGCTCCCTTCACCTCGACGCCCCTCGGAGAGATCGCCGGCATCGTTGCCAGTGCACGCACCGCCTTCGACTCCGGGATCACGCGGCCGCGGGCGTGGCGGGTCGAGACGCTGGAGCGGCTGCGCGACGCGATCCGTCGGCGGGAGCCGCAGCTCCTCGACGCGCTGGCGGCGGACTTCGGCAAGCCACGCATCGAGGCGTGGGTGACGGAGATCGGCTTCGTGGTGAACGACATCGAACACACGCTGGCCCAGCTCGACTCGTGGATGGCGCCCGAGCAGGTGCCGACCCCTGTGACGTTCAAGCCCGGCCGCTCGACGATCGTGCGCGAGCCCGTCGGCGTGGCCTGCGTGATCGCGCCGTGGAACTACCCGATCCAGCTCCTGCTCGTCCCGATGGTCGCCGCGATCGCCGCGGGCAACGCCGTCGTCGGGAAGCCGAGCGAACTCGCGCCTGCAGCGGCGGACGCAGTGACGGAGCTGCTCGCCGAGCTCGCCGAGCCCGCGGTCGCGATCGTGAACGGCGGCGTCGCCGAGACGACGGAGCTGCTCGCGCAGCGCTTCGACCACATCCTCTACACCGGCAACGGCCGCGTCGCGAGGATCGTGATGCGTGCCGCTGCCGAGAACTTGACGCCGGTGACGCTCGAGCTCGGCGGCAAGAGCCCCGCCATCGTCAGCCGGCACGCCGACGTCGACGTCGCCGCGCGCAGGATCGCCTGGGGAAAGTTCGTCAACGCCGGCCAGACGTGCATCGCGCCGGACTACGTCCTCGTCGAGCGGCCCGTCCACGACGAGCTCGTCGCTGCGATCGGCCGCCACGTCACCGCCTTCTACGGCGACGACCCGGCCGCGTCTCCCGACTATGCGCGGATCGTCGACGACTCGCACTTCCATCGGCTCGAGAAGCTCCTGCACGATGGTTCGGGAACGGTGGCCGTCGGTGGCGAGACCGACGCGGACAGCCGATACGTCGCGCCGACCGTCGTCACCGATGTGGCCCGCAGCGACGCGCTGATGCAGGACGAGATCTTCGGGCCGATCCTGCCCGTGATCGCCGTCGACTCGCTCGACGCCGCGGTGGCGATCGTCAACGACGGCGACAAGCCACTCGCGCTCTACTCGTTCAGTGCCGACGACGACGAGAACGCGACCGTGATCGAGCGGACGACGAGTGGCGGCGTGTGCGTGAACGGGACGCTGTTGCACATCAGCAACCCGTCGCTGCCGTTCGGCGGTGTCGGCGAGAGCGGGATGGGCGCGTACCACGGCCGCTTCGGGTTCGAGACGTTCAGCCACCGCCGGGCGATCCACGTCCGCAGCACGAAGGTCGATCCGTCGCTGCTGTACCCGCCGTACACGCGGCGCAAGGCGGCGCTGATCCGCAAGGGGCTGGCGATGCCGGACCCGCGCGACCTCCTCGCGCGGGCGCGCACCCGGCTCCGGCGCAGCTGACCCGCCCGCGAGGGCGATGAGTAACGACTGCCGGTTCCCGCTGTCGCGGTTCGCGGAGTTGAGTAGCTGCTACTCATCCATCGGCTCCCGACTCGGCGCACGATGCGAGTGTTCGGCCGATGGGGCCGGCACGAGGAGGAGGAGCCGCATGGCAGGAGTTCATGGACGACCCGTCGTCCGGCGACGCGAACACCCTGACCCAGGAGGGCCAGGCGCTGGTCGCCCGTGGCACCGAGCTCACGTCGGCGAACCCCGACGACGCCGAGGCGATCGCCGCCTGCAACCAGCGCATCGCCGAGGCGATGCAGTCCTGACCACCGTCGCGGATGGTGCGACGAGCGGCCGTTCCTCCGGGGACGTCCGCTCGTCGGCGTCCCAGGCGAG
>Ga0136611_10000442_pt1 | contig 27119 bp, 21 predicted proteins | sample AntDrymUQ2232306_2_FD_106645 | JGI IMG/M metagenome (GOLD analysis project Ga0136611, IMG submission 106645) | Polar desert sand microbial communities from Dry Valleys, Antarctica - metaG UQ223 (23.06) | ecosystem: Environmental > Terrestrial > Soil > Desert | place: Antarctica: Dry Valley...
ACCTCGTAAGCCCGCTGCATGCTCCGGACCGCTGCGCGACGTGCAGCGGAGCGGCCCTGGAGCGCGAACGGCCTCAGTATAGCGTTGCGCCAACGCTCTGCATAGCGTTCCGTATGGCGTTCCGTTCGATCGCCCGCCGGGCGGAGCACCCAGCAGAACGGCGCGATTCCGGCACGCGATGGGGACGCCGAATGGGGACGGGTATCCCAGCCGGTCGGTCCACGCTTAGGTGCGGCGCCGGAGCGTCGCCATGACGGGTGGGGCGAGCTGGCGTGTGACACGGATAGGTAGCATGAGGTTGGCGTTCAAGAGCACAAGCGCCGCCGCCGTCATTAGCGAGATCGCGACGCCGAGCCTGAGCGACACCGATTCGAAGCGGAACGTGACCCGGTGCGAGCCCGCCGGCACCGCGACGGCGCGGAAGGCGTGGTTCGCGACGTAGACCGGCACGCGACGGCCATCCACGTAGGCGTTCCAGGCCGGATAGTAGGCGTCACTCAGGACGAGCATGCCAGCGCGAGCGGCGGCGACGTCGATCTCGACAACGTCGTGGTCGGAGCGCGCGACGGTCGCGATATCGGGCGCGTCGGCCCGGTCCAGCGACGGGTCCGACAACGGGTCCGGCGGCGCGTCCACTTCGAGCAGCACCGTGCGGCGCGGATCGATCGTGCCGCCCGCGAGCAAGGATAGCGCCTCCTCCGGCTCGACGCGCCGCGCGTCATGGACGATCCAGGCGCGCGGCAGCGGGTTCGGCCGTTCGAGGACGCGGCCCTGGGCATCCGCGTAGACCTCGGTCAATCCGAGGCCGAGGTCGAGCGGATCGGCCGTTCCCGCCGGCGGCGCGTGCTGCACCACGACGTATCGGACGTTGAGCAGGTCGAGGAGCGGCGAGGCGAGCCCAGACTCGAAGATGTCCGCGTTGTGGTAGTTCTGCTCGGTGCCGTTGAGCGCGCGCAAGTAGGCGTCGTAGCGGGCCAGATGGACCGCGTTGTACCCCTGCACGTCGTGGAGGCGGTCGGTGACGGCGCGATTGTTGACCCCGAGCGGCACGACGTCCGGATCGACGAAGCGCTGCGTGTAGGCCAGGCCTTCGGCATCCGGACCGTACCCGAAGAAGCGGAACGGCGCTTCACTGTCCTGCCGCTCGCGGAGGAAGCGCGCGGCGGGACTCGGCGCGTAGTGGGTCGCGAGATCGACCGAAACCAGCGCATCGACGCTCCGCAAGCCTCCGTGGACCGCGGCGACCCTCTGGGAGGCAACGGTGTTGTCGATCAGCACGAGCGCCGCCAGCGCGCAGGCGACGAGCCGACCACGTTGGGCGCGCGCCGCGAGGCTCGACGCGGCGGCGCCGGCGAGCAGCGCCAGGCCGAGATACGACACGGTCATGATGCGCTCGGGGAGGTGCGGATGCAGCCGCCCGAGCCCCGGCAGCGCCTCCGCGACGAGGTGCAGCACGGTCGTGCCGTGGCCGGCGAGGACGAGCAGGCACAGCGTCAGGGCCGCGAAGTACGGCGCCCAGAGCCACTCACGTGCGACGCGGACGCTCGCGACGGCTAGCACGACGGTCGAGGCGCCGGCGTACCACGCGCTCGGCCAGACCAGCTGCCACCACTCGAGCACGGTCCAGCCGCCGACGCGCAGCTCGCCGGGCGCGTAGCCGCCGGCGAGGCTGGACAGCGCGTTGTATTCGAGCCAGGGGAGCACCGGGGGCCGTCCGCCGCGCGGAACGCCGGCATCGCGGCGGCGCGCGGCCGGCGCGTCCTCTTCCTCGATGATGACGTGGTGCCGGTCGCCGCGAACCTGGCCGAGCACCTCGCGGCCGGAGCGCATTCACCGGAGTGGACGGTGGTCATCGGGCCGCTGTCGCCGCCGCGCGACGCGCCGCGACCGCCCTGGCTGCGGTGGGTCGATCGCACGCTGCAACGGCAGTACGACGCCATGCAGGCCGGCGAGTACGGGGCGTCGGCCCGACAGTTCTACACGGCGAACGCCTCGGTCCCGCGCTCGCTGCTCTCGGCAGTCGGTGGCTTCGACGCGAGCTTCCTGCGCGGCGAGGACGTCGAGCTTGCCTACCGCCTCGCCGAGGCGGGCGCCGGCTTCTCGTTCGCGCCGGCGGCCGATGCCTTCCACCACGCCGAGCATTCGTTCGCCACCTGGCGACGGACGTGCTTCCAGTACGGCCGCTACGACGTGGCGATGGAGCGGGACAAGGGGCTGCCGGCGCTGCGGCTCGCCGCGCGCGAGCTCCACACGCGCCACGTGCTGACGCGGCGGGCGACCCGCGCCGGGCTGATGCACGGCGCGGCCGTACCCGCGTGTGTGGCCGCCCTCTCGGCCCTCGTCCTCGCCGCCGAGCGCGTCCGCCTCGACGCGCCCGCGATGCCCGCACTCAGCGCCATCGCCAGCCTGCTCTACTGGCGGGGAGTCGCCGACGCGCTGGGCGGCTCGGCGGCGGCCCTGCGCCGCATCGACGAGGCTCGTCCAGCGGCCTGACGCGTGCGGTAAGCACGTGCGCAGAAGTCCCACAAGGTTTCATGCGGACGAGGCCAGCGCCAGCCGGCCTTGCCCCGACGTTGCGGTGACCGTGCCGACAGACTACTTGCGGCGGCGGGCGAGCTCGGCCCAGACGTCGTCGGGCGCGAGGCCGGCCTGGGCAAGCAGCACGAGCGAGTGGAACCAGAGGTCGGCCGTCTCGTAGGTCAGCTCCTCGCGGCTGCCCTTCATCGCCGCGATGGCGACCTCGACAGCCTCCTCACCGACCTTCTTCGCGATCTGCTCGGTGCCCCCCTCCGCGAGCTTGGCGATGTAGGAGCCTTCCGGCCGCTCGGCGAACCGTTGCCGGATCGTGCTCCAGAGCGCGTCGAGCTCGTCCGTGGGCGCGGACGCAGGGTCGGCAGACTTCAGGTCGATGGACGTCACGTCGGCCGAGGCCAGGTCGTGGGCTGCTGTGTCATCGGGGGTGCCGCGCTTACCGACCCTTGCCGAGTCCTGGACCGTCGTGAAGAAGCACAACCTCTGGCCCGTGTGGCACGTCGGGCCGACCGGGTCGGCGAGTACCAGGATCGTGTCCGCGTCGCAGTCGAGCTGCACCGACCGCACGTTCAGCACGTTGCCCGACGTCTCGCCCTTCTTCCAGAGCCGTTGTCGACTCCGACTGAAGAACCAGGCCACCCCCTCGTCGAGGGTGCGCCGGTACGACTCGCGGTTCATGTAGCCGAGCATCAGCACCCGACCCGTCTCGGCGTCCTGCACCACGGCCGGCAGCAGCTCGCTCCGCGCGAAGTTCGGTTCGGTCGGGGCCGAGGCTTCGATCTCGCTCATGCGGGCACGGGCTCGGCGGGCGAGATCGGGCGGACCGGCACGCCACGGTCGCGTAGGTGCGCCTTGACCTCGGCGATGCGCAACGTCCCGTAATGGAAGATGCTGGCGGCCAGCGCGGCGTCGGCCTTGCCCTCGGTCAGCACGTCCACCATGTGCTCGGCGTTGCCGGCCCCGCCGCTCGCGACGATCGGCACCGTGACGTTTTCGGAGATCATCCGCGTGAGCCGCAGCTCGTACCCTTCCTTGGTGCCGTCGGCGTCGATGCTGTTCACGACGATCTCGCCGGCCCCCAGCTCGACGCCGCGCTGCGCCCATTCGAGTGCGTCCATGCCGCGCGGGCGCCGCCCGCCGTGGGTCACGACCTCGTAGTACGTGCCGTTCCACTTTACGTCCATCGAGAGGACGATGCACTGGCTGCCGAACCACTCCGCCGCCTCGCGGATCAGCTCCGGGCGCTCGACGGCGGCCGAGTTCAGCGACACCTTGTCGGCGCCGGCCTGGAGCAACGCGCGGACCTCCTCGGCGACGCGCACGCCGCCGCCGACCGTGAGCGGGATGAACACGGCCTCGGCGGTGCGGCGCACCACGTCGATCATCGTGTCGCGGCCCTCGGACGACGCCGTGATGTCGTAGAAGACCAGCTCGTCGGCGCCCTCGCGGTTGTAGAAGTCCGCCAGCTCGACCGGGTCGCCGGCGTCGCGCAGGCTGCCGAAGGTCACGCCCTTCACCACGCGCCCGCCGTTCACGTCGAGGCACGGCACGATCCGCCGCGTCAGTACCACGTCGCCCCCCCTTCGAGCGCGGCCAGGTGCTCGATCGCGGAGGCCAGATCGAGGGCGCCGGTGTAGATGGCCTTGCCGACGATCGCGCCGGCCGCCCCGAGCTCGGCGAGCGCCACCAGATCGCCGAGGTCGCTGACCCCGCCCGACGCGATCACCGCCACGTCCGGGACGGCGGCGACCATCGCCTGCATCGCGTCGAGGTTCGGCCCCTGGAGCATGCCGTCGCGCGAGATGTCGGTGTAGACGATCGTGCGGACGCCGCGCCGCGCGAGATCCCGCGCCAGGTCCAGGGCGTCCACGGTAGATGTCTCGATCCAGCCGCGCGTCGCGACCTTGCCGTCCCGCGCGTCGATCCCGCCGACGATCTTCTCGCCGAACCGCTCGATGGCCCGATCGACGAAGGCGGCGTCGTTGACGGCCGCCGTCCCGAGGATCGCGCGCTCCAGGCCCGCCGCGAACCCGGCCTCCAGATGCTCCATCGCGCGCATGCCGCCGCCGAGCTGAACGGGGATCGACACGGCCTGCACGATGGCCGCGACCACGTCGAGCTGGGCTGGCCCGCCCGCCTTGGAGCCGTCCAGATCGACCACGTGCAGCCGTCGCGCGCCGGCCTCCTGCCAGCGCCTGGCAATGCCGGGCGGGTCGTCGCCGAATACGGTGGCCCGGTCGAAATCGCCCTGGATCAGCCGGACCGCCTGGCCATCCTTCAAGTCGATGGCGGGGATGACCTCAAACACCGGCGGCGACGGCGGCTGGGGTGGCGGATCGCCGCGACGCGCACAGGGCCGCGAAGTTCTTGTAGATCAGCAGCCCCACGTCGGACGACTTCTCCGGGTGGAACTGGGTGGCGAACACGTTGTCGCGGGCCACGATCGACGCGAACCGCACGCCGTACTCCGTCTCGCCCACGATCACGCTCTCATCAATGGGATCGACGTAGTACGAGTGGACGAAGTAGAAGAACGAGCCGCTCGGGATGCCGGCCATCAGCGGGTGCTCGCTGCGGAGCTCGACCGAGTTCCAGCCCATGTGCGGCACCTTCTGGCCGCTCGGCAGCTTGCGGCAGGTGCCCGGCAGCAGCCCGAGGCACGCCTGGTCGCCCTCGTCGCTCGACTCGAAGATGATTTGTTCGCCGAGGCAGACGCCCAGGAACAGCCTGCCCGACGCGACGAAGGCCTCGATCGGCGCGATCAGGTCGAGGCGGCGGAGATTCCGCATCGCATCGACGGCCGAGCCCTGCCCGGGCACTACCAGTCCATCGGCGGCGGCCACCGTGGCGGGGTCGCTCGTCACGACCGCGTGCGCCCCGACGGCCTCGAATGCCTTGGCGACGCTGCGCAGGTTGCCGGCCCCGTAGTCCAGTATCGCGATCACGATGTTTGTTTCATCCTCACTCGGCGCTGACACCACGTGCGCCACCGGCGCTCGGCAGGGTCGAAGCTGCCCCGATTGTATCAAAGCGCTCCGTACGGGCCGCCGGCCGATGCCGGAGCGTGGCGTCCCCCTCGAAGTCGTGGCCCCGTTGCTAAAGAGTGCGCAGGGGCGTAACGAGGAGAACCGTTGGCGACGCGGGCGGCACACGTTCGAGGCATGTTCGGGGCAGAGTATCGCGCTCGGCCGTCGCTGGCCGTGCTTCGGGCATGGGTGCCGTCGGCCGAGTGGTGGTGGGCGCTGACCGTCGCTGCTGTGCTGACGCTCGCGCTCGACCTCCCGTTTCGGGTCGCCGGCTTCGGGGCGGCCTACGGACAGACGTTCGTGGGCATGATGTGGGCGCCCCAAGACGCCGCGCAGTACTTCTCGGCGATGCGCCAGGGTGCCGCCCGCAACTGGCTCATCGTCGATCGCTTCTCGGTCGAGACGCACGCACCGATTTTGATGTACCCGCTCTACGTCCTACTCGGGAAGATCGCGGCGGCCGTCGGACTGTCGATGGACGCCGCATTCATGCTGGCCGCCGCGCTGGCCCGCTTCGCGTTCTTCACGATGCTGTACGGATTCGTCGGGTGCATCAGCTCCGACGTGGCACAGCGGCGGCTGATGCTGCTCGTCGTGCCGTCGATCTCGGGCGTCACCTGGGCCGCCACGCTGGCGGCGGTCGCGCTCGGCCTTGAGCCGCCGGCGGCCAGCGAGTACGCCGGCCCGGAGCTCAGCACGGCGTTGACGCTGCTGAGTGCGCCGCACCTGATCCTCAGCCTCGCGCTGGCCTTCGCGGCGGCGACCGCCTACGTGCGCGCCTGGACGCCCGCGTCGTGGCGCCCGGCGCTCGTCGCGGCCCTGCTCATCGGCTTGCTCGGCCTGACCAACCCGTTCGCCCTCGGGCCGTTCTGCGCGGTTGTCGCGGCGCACGCCGTCGCGATGCTGCTCCTGCAGCACGCCCGACGTCTGGCTGGACGTGCCGCCCTGCACGGACGTGCCGTCCAGAATCATCATGTCATCCTGAGCGCAGCGAAGGATCTACGGACAGACGACACGCGGACTTGCTCGGCAGCGCCGGAGCTGCCAGGGCTTGCGCGTCCGAATCGGCCGGAGCGTTCGACGGTCCCGTTGCTGCCCGGCCCGTGCGCCGCCGCACTCATGCTGCTGGTGGCCGCGCCGTTCGTCGCGTACAACGCGCTCGCGTTCTCGGCGGACCTCTTCTGGGGTGGGACGTACGGCCTCCAGAACCTCGCTATCAGCCCCCCTCCGCTGGAGCTGCTGGTGGTGCTGGGGCTCGCGCTGCCGCTCGCCATCTTCGGCGCTCGCCGCTTCGCCGAGGATCTCTCGCCGGCGCGCGTGCTGGTGCTCGTCTGGATCCCCGTCTGCCTCGTGCTCATGTACCTCCCGCTCGACGTGCAGCGTCGCCTCGCGTTCGGCCTCCACCCGATGCTCGCCATCGTCGCCACGTTCGCGCTCGTCCCGCTCTGGAAGGCACTGCGCGGGCGCCTGCCGGTGGTTGGGCTTGCCGCGCGACCGTTTCTGACCGTGCTGCTCAGCGTGGCGCTGTTCGGCTCGACACTGACCATCCTGGTCGGCGTGGGGCAGGTCGCGGCGGCGCCCTTCGTGTCCGATGGCGTCCCGCCGGCCGCCGATGGCGAGCGCACCATCTACCAACCCGTCGCGCTCACCGAGGCCGCGCACTGGCTCGCCGCGAACGTCGAGCCCGACGACGTCATCCTCGGCGAGCCCGTCACCGGCAACTATCTGCCGGCCATCGTGCCGGCGCGCGTGTTCGTCGGGCACTGGGTCGCCACGCTCCATTTCGAGGCGAAGCGCGAGACGGCCCGCTGGTTCTATCGAGCGCCATTCGACGCGGGCCGGCTGGCCTTCCTGCGGGCGAACGGGATCCGCTACGTGGTGTACGGCCCGCACGAAGGGCAGGCGTCCCCATCGCTGGATGATTCGTCGGGGGTGGCCGCGGTCTACGCGAACGACCGGGTCACGATTCTCCGGGTGTCGCCGTGATCGGCCGCGTCGAGGCGCCCATGCGCGTCACCGGGCGGCTCCGCGTCGTCGCCATCGGCGGTGCCATCGCGCTGGTCGTCGGCGGGCACGCCCTCGCGTTGCGGCTGCCGGACGACCGGGCGACGCCGCTCGTGTTCGCGACCCACCTGTATACCCTCCTGGTCGCCGCCGCCACGCTGCTGCTCGCCGCCGGCGTCGGCCGCGCCGCGCTCCGTCACCTCGACGTTGCCCCGCACGGCCGTCTCGAACGCCTGCTGCTCTCGATCGCGCTCGGGCTTGGCCTGGTCGCGAACGTCGTCCTGGTCCTGGGCCTGCTCGGGCTACTCCAAGCCTCCGCAATCGCGGCGACGCTGATCGGCGTGGCCCTGCTCGTGGGCGCCGATCTGGGCCGCGTCGTTCATGAGCTGCCCGACCTCATTCGCGCGCTGCGAGCGGCGCGGTCGTCGCTGCGGAGCGGAGATCGCGTCCTGGCGCTGCTCATCCCGCTCGGCGAGGTGCTCGTGCTCGTGGTGCTCGTGCAGGCGCTGGCCCCGCCGATCGGCTACGACGCCCTGATGTACCACCTGCACGGCTCGAAGCGCTTCCTGGAGCTCGGTCGCCTGGCGCTGCTGCCGGATGTCCAGCAGGCGAACATGCCCTTCACCATCGACCTGCTGTATCTGGTCGGGCTGGCGTTCGGGAGCGACTCGGCGGCCAACGTGCTCCACCTCTCGTTCGCGCTGCTGACGACCGCCGCCACGTTCCACTTCGGGCGGACGTACCTCGGCGAGCGCGTGGGCTGGATCGCGGCGGCGACCATGCTGTCCACCACGCTGTTCTCGGTCTACGCGCCGCTCGCCAACATCGACTACGGGCTCGCGCTGTTCGATTTTCTCGCGGTCCTGGCGTTCGCGCGCTGGCTCACGGATCGGCGGCCGGGCTGGCTGGTCGTGGCCGGGTCGCTGGTGGGGTTCGCGCTCGGGAGCAAGTACCTCGGCGCGCTGACGGGCTTCGGCCTGGGAGTCGCCCTGCTGGCCATGTGGCTGCGCTCGGCTCGGCAGCCCCGTGACCTCGTCATGTGGCTCGCCGCCTATGGTGTGCCGGCGGCGCTCTTCGCCGCGCCCTGGTACGTGAAGAATCTGCTCTGGCTCGGCAGTCCCGTCTGGCCGTTCCTGACCGCCGGCCCGCCGGACGTCAACATCGCGCTGATGGCGCACGCCAACTTCGGGCGCGACCTGCTCGACTACCTGCGCCTGCCGTTCCTGCTGTACTGGGAGGGCTCGCTGGAGCATCCCGACGCCCGCCCGCCGCTCTTGCTGCTGCTGCTGCCACTGTACCTGCTGGTGCGGCGCCACCGAGTCGTGACCGCGCTGCTCGCCCTGGCGATGGTCCACGTCGTCGTCTGGGCGTCCAGCGCGCATGTGCTCCGCTACCTGACCGCGATCATGCCGGAGCTGTGCCTGGCATCCGCCTACGTGCTGGTCCAGCTCGCCCGCTCGTTCCGGCGCGGCTCGGCCGTGGCGAGCGGCCTGGTGGTGGCCTGCATGCTGATGGTGGCCACGGTCAACGTCATCCGGGAGATCGTGATCCAGCCCTTCGGCTACCTCGTCGGGATCGAGTCGCGGCAGGCGTACTTGAGCAAGCTGCTGCCGAATCACGAGCTGGTGACCTACCTGAACGGCCGGGATGACGTGCGCGGGGTCTTGCTGCTCGGCGACCGACGCGCGTTCTACGTACACGCGCCAACCTGGGTCGACGTCAGCGCCAACGAGTTCAGGGCGCTCGCGACCGCGCCGGACGCCGACCGGGCGCGGTCGGAGCTCGCCCGACTGGGCGTCTCGCACGTCCTGGTGAGCGAAGAGGACATCGAGTGGCACGCCCGCTGGAGCCCGGACGGCGAGATCATGCGCTGGTGGCTCAGCTTCCAGGCGTTGTCGCCGGAGTATCTCGCGCCGGTCAAGGTCGGGGAGTCGCAGACAGCGTACCGCGTGATGGACGCGGCCGAGGCGCAACTCCGCCGCGAGGACGCCGAGGCGCAGCTTCACCGCGACGCCGCCGAGGCGCAGATCCGCCGCGACACAGCCGCGTCGGCTCCGGCTGCCCCCCCACGCGAGACGCTCCGCTGACCCGCTCATCCGGGTTGCATGCTGGTCTGGAAAGGCAGGCCGCCGGCCCCGCGCACCACACTCGGCTGAGTTGTGGCGACGCGCCTCCGACTGCCACCATGTAGCCGCCGGCCGCGCACGCCGGTGGAGCATCTTGGGGGCAGCATGCCGAAGCCGGTGATCTTGGCGGTCGATGACGATGGCGAGGTGTTGCGCGCCGTCCAGCGCGACCTCCGCCAACGCTACGCGAGCACGTACCGCATCCTGCGCGCGGAGTCGGGCGAGTCCGCGCTCGAGACCCTGCGCGAGTTGAAGAAGCGCGACGAGCCCGTGGCGCTCCTGCTCGTCGATCAGCGCATGCCGCACATGACGGGCATTGACTTGCTCGCGAAAGCGGTCGAGATCTTCCCCGACTCGCGGCGCGTGCTGCTCACCGCCTACGCCGACACGACGGCCGCGATCCAGGCCATCAACGAGGTCAGAGTCCAGTACTACCTGCTCAAGCCATGGGATCCGCCCGAGCAGAACCTGTACCCCGTCATCGACGACCTGCTCGAAGACTGGCAAGCGTCGCATCAGCCGCCATATGAGGGCCTCCGGTTGATCGGGACGGGCTGGTCGCCGGAGGCGTTCGCCCTGCGGGACTTCCTCGGCCGCAATCAGGTGCCGTACCAGTGGCTCGACGCCGACACCAACGCCTCCGCGCGGGCCATGCTGACCGCCAACGAGACGACGTCCGCGCTGCCGGTGGCCATCCTGCCGGACGGCACGCACATGCCGCGCCCGACGCCCGTCCAGCTCGCCGAGCGGATCGGCCTGACCACGCGCCCCGAGCGGCCGTTCTACGACCTCATCATCGTCGGCGGCGGGCCGTCCGGGCTGGCCGCCGCCGTCTACGGCGCCTCCGAGGGCCTGCGCACGATGCTGATCGAGCGAGAGGCGCCCGGCGGGCAGGCCGGCACCAGCTCGCGCATCGAAAACTACCTGGGCTTCCCGACCGGCCTGAGCGGCGCCGATCTGGCGCGGCGGGCGGTGACGCAGGCCCGGCGCTTCGGCGTCGAGATCGTCGCGCCGGCCGAGGTGACCGGCCTGCGCGTCGAGGATCCGTACCGGATCCTCACCCTCGGCGACGGCAGCGAGGTCAGCTGCCACGCGCTCCTGATCGCCACCGGCGTCTCGTACCGCACGCTCGACGTGCCGGGCGTCACGCGCTTGATCGGGGCCGGCATCTACTACGGCGGCGCGCTGAGCGAGGCGCTCGCCTGCCGCGGCGAAGACGTCTACATCGTCGGCGGTGCCAACTCGGCGGGCCAGGCGGCGATGCACTTCTCGAAGTTCGCCAGCTGCGTGACTATGCTCGTGCGCGGCGAGTCGCTCGCCGCGAGCATGTCGCAGTACCTGATCGACCAGATCGACGCGACCCCGAACATCCGGGTCTGGCCGCACTCCAGCGTCGTCGAGGCGCACGGCGAGCACAGCCTCGAAACCCTCACGATCTCGCAAAATGGCGAGCAGCAGACCGTCCCGGCCGCCGCCCTCTTCATCTTCATCGGCGCCCAGCCGCGCACCGACTGGCTCGCCGGGGTGGTCGAGCGTGACGCCAACGGCTTCGTGATCTCCGGCGCCGAGCTGCTCCACGCCGGCGAGCGCCCGAAGGGCTGGAAGCTCGACCGCGACCCGTTCCTGCTCGAAACGAGCGTGCCGGGGATCTTCGTATCCGGCGACGTGCGGCGCGGCTCGGTCAAGCGCGTCGCCTCCGGGGTGGGCGAGGGCTCCATCTCGATCGCGTTCGTCCACCAGTACCTGGCGCAGGTCTCGTGAGTACGGAGGCCGTCTCGGCCGAGACGCTCCGGAAGCTGCCGCTCTTCGAGGCGCTGTCCGACGAGCAGCTTGCCTGGGTCGTCGAGGCCGGCACGGTCGTCACCACCGAGGCCGGCACGATCGTGACCCGCGAGGGCGACCCGCTGGACACGTTCTGCGTGCTCCTCGACGGCGTGATCCAGCTCAGCAAGCGCGCCGGCGGAGACGACGTGATCGCCGTGGTCGCCGAGCACGCCGGCGCCTGGTTTGGCTACCTGCCGGTGTTTGGCGAGACGAGCCAGGTCACCGCGCGCACGCTCCGCCCCAGCCGGCTGCTGAAGTTCTCGCGCGCAGAGATCGAGCACATGCTCAAGGCGAACTTCCCGATCACCAACCACCTGATGGCCGGCGTGTTCGCGGGCGGGCAGAACATCCAGGGCGTCGTCCGCCAGCAGGAGAAGCTATCGGCGCTCGGCAAGCTCTCGGCGGGACTGGCCCACGAGCTGAACAACCCGGCCGCCGCGATCCGGCGGGCGGCGGCGCAGCTTGCCGAGGCCGTCGAGCGGCAGCAGGACAGCGCACTCGAAGTGCAGACGCTACTCCCGAGCTGGCGCGAGAGCCTGGCCGAGCTGCGGGCCACCGTGGCCGAGCGGGCCAAAGAGCCCGAGACGCTGACGCCGCTCCAGCGCAGCGACCGCGAAGACGAGGTCGGGTCGTGGCTCGACGACCGCGGCGTACCCGAGCCCTGGGACGTGGCGCCGGTGCTCGTGGACGTCGGCATGGACGTGGCGGCCCTGGACACGGTGGCGACGTGCGTGCCGGGCGAGGCGCTCGGCGCGGCGGTGCGCTGGCTGGCGTCGTCGGCGGCGGCCAACCGCCTGATCGTCGAGGTCGAGCAGAGCTCCACGCGCATCTCGGAGTTGGTCGCGGCGGTCAAGGAGTACACGTACATGGACCGCGCCCCGCGCCAGGAGCTCGACGTCCATGATGGCCTCGACAACACCCTGACGATCCTCAAGCACAAGCTGCGCGAGGGGATCACGCTCGACCGCCGGTACGACCGCACGCTGCCGAAAATCCAGGCGACCGGCGGCGAGCTGAATCAGGTCTGGACCAATTTGTTCGACAATGCGATCGGCGCGATGCACGGCGTCGGCCAACTGACGGTGCGGACCGCCCGCGACGGCGACTTCATCCTGGTCGAGATCGGCGACAACGGCCCCGGCATCCCGCCGGAGATTCAGACCCGCATCTTCGAGCCGTTCTTCACCACCAAGGACGTCGGCGAGGGGACGGGCATCGGCCTGGACATCGTCGGCCGCGTCGTGCGCGGCCACGGCGGCGACATCCGCCTGGAATCAGTTCCGGGTGACACGCGCTTCCAGGTGCGCCTCCCGATCGGCCCCTGAGGAGCGTGTGTTCCTGTCGGCGCACCACCGACGATGCAACGTTTCGCCGTCTACTGACGTGTCATCCTGAGCCGGGCGGAGCCCGTCGAAGGATCTCGTCCCTCGGCGTCATCGTATGCGACGGACGACACACACGGGCGCTTGGTGCCGTGCGCCTGGCTTCGGTCCATGTGCTGCTACACTCCGGGCCATGATTTTGGTGACCAACGATGATGGCGTCGATTCCGAGGGGCTGCTGAAGCTGAAGCAGGCGCTGGCCGAGGTGGCGCCCGTCGCGGTGCTCGCCCCCAACCGCAACTGGTCGGCCTCCGGCCACTCCAAGACGCTCGACCGGCCGCTGCGGGTCGCCAAGGTGACGCTCGCCGACGGCTCCCGCGCCTTCTCCAGCGACGGCAGCCCGTCCGACTGCGTGGCGCTCGCGTTCCTCGGCATGGTGCCCGAGCGGCCGACGCTCGTGGTGTCCGGCATCAACAAGGGGCCGAACCTCGCCGGCGACATCACCTACTCGGGGACCGTCGCGGCGGCGATGGAGGCCATCGTGATCGGCGTGCCGTCGATCGCGGTGTCGCTCGCCGACTACTACGAGTGGGACTTCGAGTACGCCGCGTCCTTCACGGCGCAGCTGGCTTCGCACGTGCTGACGGAGGGGCTCGCACCGGACGTGCTGCTCAACGTCAACGTGCCGCACCTGCCGCGCGACGAGATCAAGGGCGTGCGGGTGACGCGGCTCGGGCGGCGGGTGTACCGCAGCGAGCTCATCAAGCGGACCGACCCGTTCGGCCGCGACTATTACTGGATCGGCGGCGAGATCCCGACCGGCGACCTGACCGAGGGCACCGACGTCGCCGCCGTCCACGAAGGGTACGTGTCGGTCACCCCGATCCACCTCGACCTGACCAACCACACGCTCATCGAGCAGCTCGAGGGCTGGAACCTGCGCGCCTGATGCCTCGCGACACGTTTGCGCGTGCCGCCGTCAACACGTCTGTCATCCTGAGCCTGCGAAGGATCTACGGACGTTCCCGCCGACATACGACGGGAGCGCGTCCAACATACCTGTCATCCTGAGGCAGGCGGAGCCTGCCGAACGGATCTCGTCTACGGACTGCCCAGCGTAGGACAGTCCGTAGATCGCTGCAAACATGGCCGGTTGCCACGTACGCGCCGAACCCGTCCGACGGCCGGCCCTCAGCTGAGCGAGCGGAAGAACTCCTTGATGTCGTCGGCGATCAGCGCCGGCTCCTCCCACTCGGCGAAGTGGTCGCCGCGCGGCAGCTCCGTCCAGCGCATGACGCGGTGGTCGCGCTCGCCAGTCCATCGTCGTGCGTGCCGAGCCTGTAGCGCGGTGCCGAATTATTCGGCCGGTAGTTGGGCCGGTGCCGGGGCGTCCGACTCGCGGTAGAGCCAGAGGTCGAGATCCTCGGTGACCGCGAAGAACGAGCGGTGGTCGAACGGGTTGACGGCGAGCTGCTTGATCGGCCAGCCGGGCGGCCCCGCGTCGAGCCGCTCCCACGTCCGGCCCTCGTCCAAGCTCCGGCACACCTCGTTGGTGGTGGTGGCCAGCCAGAAGCGCGAGACATCGGGCGCGATCGCCATCGACGTGATCGCGCCCTCCGGCGGAGACGGATCCGGGCAGGTCAGCGGCGCGTACGGCTGAAAGGAGCCGCCGCCATCGGTGCTCTTGGTCAGGGTGACCGTGCTACTACCGAACACCACGTCACTGTCTCGGGGATCAACCACCCAGACGCCAAACGAGCGCTGGTTGCGCTCGTCCCACGTCCGGCCGCCGTTAATCGTACGCCAGAGGCCCGTCCGCCCACGGAGGTTGCGCATGTCGGAAGTCGCGTAGGCGACCGGCTCGGGGCCGGACGAGACGGCGAGGACGAGCGGGTAGATCGGCTGGGACGGTCGCGCCGTGTCGCGCGCCAGATACCCAGAGCCGAACTGCCACGTCGTGCCCCCATCCGGCGTAACTGTGACCGCCTCCTCTGTGCGCACGATGTACACTCGATTGAGCGCATCTGTCCCCAGCAAGAACACCATGCGGCGGTGGTACACACCATCGGACCCTAGCGGAACTGTCACCAACTCCCAGCTATGGCCGCAATCAATCGAATGGTAGAGTCCGTACCAGTCGCCGCCCCACAATTCGCCCGGCGCGCGCCAGCCGGCGGCCACGGTCAGCAACTCGTCCTTCGGGCGGATCTCGGGGAAGCCGGCAGGCGGGGCGCCCAGCCGCGTCCAGCCGGAAGCATCAGGGCAGCCTTCCTGCGCGCCGGCCGCGCTGCCGGACATGGCGAGAATAACGGGCAAGGCCGCCGCCGCAAGTGCGGCTGCGGCTGCTCCCAAGACAACGCTACGGATTCGCGTACGCATCGCGCGCATTCTGCCACAGCGGCGCCGGCAGATCGCCGGCCACCCTCGCGGGGACGGCCGACCGAACTGTTACGGAGCGTCCACCGCGTACAGACGACGCTAGATCGGTCCGGGGTGGTCAGCGTGCAGAGATCATCTCCGCGTCGCGGTAGACCCACAGTGCGCCATCGTCCGTGATGCCGAAGACCACGGCGGAATCGTTCGGATCGACACCCAGGCTGACGAAGGCCCGCTCGGCCGGGGCGGCATCGAGCGCCCGCCACATCTTGCCGCCGTCGGCGCTCCGGTGCCAGGTGCGCGCCTCGGTCGCAACCCAGAAGACGGCGCCGTCCGGGCTCATGGCCGCCGCCGTCACCTTGTTGGGGAAAGAACCGAGCGTCCGAATCCGCGGTTCGCCGGGACCGTGGCGGAGGTCGCGCGTTTCGAAGATTTGCTGGTCGTCCCGAAAGTACACGAGAGACGCGTCGGCAGGATCGACCGCGAACGGCGTGCCAGCGCGCCTGAAGTCAAGCAAGTGCCAGGTCGCCCCCGCGTCATCCGAGCGGTACATGCCATGCATGCCACTGACGAATTGCGGGTGAAACACGCCATACACCAGATTGAAGACGGTCGGCGACGGCACGAGGGCGTACGTCGCAGACCCGTTCACGCGCTCCCACGTCCGGCCTCCATTCGCACTCGTTGCTGGACCATCGTAACCGCCGCCCACGTAGATTCGTCCACCTGGGGTGGTTGCAACTTGGGTGGTAGTCCGAGGTCTGCCGTCGCGCGTCGGCATGCTTGATGGGAGTGGGACCACCTCCCATGTGGCTGCGCAATCGCCGCTTCGATGCAACGCCTTCCTGCCGCCTACATAGAGAACACCTGGCGCCTCCCAGGTCATCGCCACCGACAAACTGCGCAGCGGGTCGGGCGCAGTGAGCTTCGTCCAGCCAGCTTCCACAGGACACATGGGATCGGTCGCTAGGACGACGTGGAAAGCCCCCGCCACCGACCAGATGGCGAGGGCAACCCCTAACGCGACTAGCGAGCGAATAAGGATGCTATGTCCCCATGAGCACGTCGAAGCGCTCATGAAGATAGCGCGCCGGACTGCCTGCGGGCTGTCCGGCGAAGCCTTCGACCGTGAACCAGTGGGTGTCATTTGGGGCGGGTGCGTCTGCGGGATCAGCGAAATCGAACGTCCGAAGCCCCCAGCGCTTGTCCGCGTTCGTTTTCTCGATGGGATCTTCGTGGTCATGGTGCGAGTAGTAGAACATGTATCGGGGTTGCCGGCAATGAGCCGACCGTAAACGCGACTCAGCTTCCCGGAGTCGGCGGCGTAGGGACCGTGCTGGATGCCCCACTCGCCGATGAGCAAGTACCCCGTACCCTTGAACTCGTCGTTCTTGATGCTGTTGAGTTGGGTGAACGTCTCCTCGAACTGAGTCTGCGACACGTCGTGATGGTCGTGCACGTTGAATCCGGCCCAGGGCCACGGACCGTTCTCTCCAACCATTTGCCGATTCTTCAACTCGTTGTGGACCCCGCGGACATAGGCAAGCGTGTTGGCGTCCGGCTGGCCGTCACCAGGTCCGAACTGGATGCCCCCCCCAGTACAGGCTGATCCCGGACGGAAGCTGCTGGTAGCACGTCAGGAGCAGCGCTGCGAAATGTGAGGCAGGCATGTAGGACCATCGTCGGTGGCATGTCGTTCGTGGCATCGGCGGGCTCGTCCGCCGTTCGTTCCTTGTCGTCCACGGGCAACTGGGTCGGTACATCAATCGCCATCTGGAGGCCCTTCTCACACGATGTAAGGCGGCCCGGACGTAGCAAGCATCCCGACCTCCTCCTACCTGAAACTAGATCACGAAATAGAACATGCGTTCGCCTCAATCATCGCTCCGGTCGCCGCTCCTACCCGCCGGCCCCGCGTCCTGCTATCCTGCCCGCACGCCGCTCGTTCTCGTGGCGAGCATTCGACCCGCCGATCCCAACGAGCCGATCCCAATGAGGGGAGTCGTCCAGATGGCCACCGACCTGATCGTCACCCAGCGCGCCCCGGCCGCCGCGCGCCGCATGGCCGATGCCGCCAATCGCTTCCTCGACGCGCTCTCGAACGACCAGCGCGCCATCGCCAGCTTCCCCTTCGCCGGCGACGAGCGCTACTTCTGGCACTACACCCCCATCGCCCGCAACGGCCTCATGCTCGGCGACATGACCCCCGACCAGCGCCCCCTCGCCCTCGCCCTGATGGAGACCGCCCTCGGCGAGCGCGCCACCCGTCAGGCCCACCGCATCATCGGCCTCGAGCCGATCCTCAAGGAGCACGAGGCGATCGACAAGCTCTCCACCCAGTGGGACCGCGACCCGATCCGCTACTGGTTCAGCGTCTTCGGCCAGCCCGGCTCCAAGGATCCCTGGGGCTTCCGCGTCGGCGGCCACCACATCGGCGTCCACATCTCGGTGATCGACGGCGACTACATCTCGCCGCTGCCGCTGTTCCTCGGCGCCAACCCCTCGATGGTGATGTACGGACCCCAGAAGGGCAGCCGGACGCTCCCCGAGGAAGAGGATCTGCCGCGCGCGCTGCTCAAGAGCCTCGACAGCGACCAGCGCGCCGTCGCCGTGGTCGATCCGGTCGCGCCGGCCGACATCCTCACCAAGAACTACCGCTCGGTCGAGCCGGAGATGACGCCGGCCGGCATCCCGCTGTCCGGGCTGCGCGGCGGCCAGCGCGACCGGCTCGTCGGGATCGTCCGCCACTACGTCGGGCGCGCCACCAACGACCTCGCCGACCAGCAGTGGCAGCGGATCGAAGGGGCCGGGCTGGAGGGCGTGACGTTCGCCTGGGCCGGCCCGGACGAGCCCGGCCAGGGCCACTACTACGCGATCAAGGGTCCGACGTTCTTGCTGGAGTACGACAACACGCAGAACGGCGCGAACCACATCCACTCCGTCTGGCGCGACTACGCCAACGACTGGGGCGAGGATCTGCTCGCGACCCACTACGCCGCGCATCACGACGAGTGAGAGTGCCCCCATCCCCCGCCCCCTTCTCCCATGCGAGGGGGAAGGGGAGCACGGTCGCTTCGTCTCCCCCTCTCCCTCGCATGGGAGAGGGGGCGGGGGGGTGAGGGCCGTCCCCGGTGGCCTGGGCTGACCGGCGCGTCTTCGTCGTCCTGCCCTGCTACAACGTCGCCGGGCAGGTGGCCGGCGTCGTCGCGTCCGTGCCGCCATGGGTCGACGGGATCGTCGCGGTAGACGACGCCTCGACCGACGACACCGGCGTGGTCCTTGACGGCCTCCGCGACCCGCGCCTGGTGGTCGTGCATCACGCACGCAACCTCGGCGTCGGCGGGGCCGTCTCGACCGGCTTCGAGCTCGGCGCCGAGCTCGGCGCCGACATCCTGGTCAAGGTCGATGGCGACGGCCAGATGGACCTCGCCGACCTGCCGCCGCTGCTCGACGCGCTGACCACGCAGGGCTACGACTACGCCAAGGGCAACCGCCTGCTCGACCGCAAGGCGCTCGCGAGCATGCCGCGCGTCCGCCTGTTCGGGAACCTGATCCTCACCTTCCTGACCAAGCTCGCCTCCGGCTACTGGCGGCTGCTCGACCCGCAGAACGGCTTTGTTGCGATCCGCGCCGAGACCTGGGCCCGGCTGGACCGCCACCGGATCGCGCGCGGCTACTTCTTCGAGAACGACATGCTGGTCAACCTCAACATCCAGGATGCCCGCGTCAAGGACGTCCCCATGCCCGCGCGCTACGGCGGCGAGCCGTCCAGCCTGCGCGTGCATCGCATCGTGCCGGTCTTCACCTGGCTCCTGCTCAGCCGGATGGTCTACCGCTTCTACACGAAGTACATGCTCCTCGACTTCTCGCCGATCGCCCTCTTCGTGCTGACCGGCCTGCCGCTGTTCCTCTGGGGCGCCGGGTTCGGGGCGTTCGCGTGGTGGGCGAACGCGCAGCAGGGGACGTTCGCCTCGACGGGTACGGTCATGCTGAGCGTCCTGCCGCTGCTGCTCGGGTTCCAGCTCCTGCTCCAGGCGCTCGTCCTCGACATCCAGCAGAGCCCCCGCTAGCTAGACGGGCGATTCTGGTGCAGAATGGCGGAGGTCGATCCAACGCTACAATGACGAAGAGTCCAAGCGCTGTCATCCCGAAGCGCAGCAAGGGATCTCGCACTGACCAGCGCGTGTCGCCGAGGCGTGAGATCCCTCGTCGCACGCTCCTCGGGATGACAATCCCCGCAATGCGGAGCAGGGCGCTGGCCGGGCCGCTCGGGGCGACGGCGACGATCGTGGCGTGCATCGCGGGCGTCCAGGTGCTCGGGCCGCGCGCCGCCGGGTTCCCGCTCCTGCTCGGGCTGCTGGGCTTCGGGGCGTGGCGCGTCGCGCGCGTCGCCTGCCGGCCCGCCGCGCTCGCCGACGCCGTCCTGCTGGCCTGGACGTTCGGCGTCGCCTGGGTCGTCCTCGTGGCCGAAGCGTTGTCGGCATTCGGCGCGCTCGGCCGGCCGCTCGGCTGGCTGCTCGGCTGCGGTGCGCTCGCGGTTGTTGCTGCCTGGCTGCCACGCTCGAGCCGCTCGCTGTGGCCGGCCGACCCCCTGGCCGGCTGGCGGGAGTTGGCGTGGCCCGCGCACCTCCTGGTGCTGGCGGTCGGGCTGCACCTTGCCGTGCTGGCCGTGCTGACGCCGTTCGCCGGTATCAACGTCTCGGACAGCGTGGCGGCGTACCTGCCACGCTCGGTCCGCTACCTCCAGGACGGGACGTTCGCCGCCTATTCGACTCACTACGACTACTTGCAGTACCTCCACCAGACGCTCGTCGCCATACAGCTCCTGTTCCTGCGCACCGACGCGCTGGTCGTCCCGACGTCGTTCGCGATTGCGCTGCTGACGTCGCTCGCCGCCTTTACCTTCGCGCGGAGCCTCGGGTGGCGCGCCCCGCTGCCACTGGCGACGGCGCTGCTGCCGTGGACGATGCCGGCGTTCCTGCTCCACGCCACGGTGCCCAACTTCGACGTCCTGACCGGCCTCTGGCTGTTGCTGGCGCTCTACTTCCTGCGCCGGGGCCACGCAGCCACGAGCCCGCGATGGCTGCTGCCGGCCGCCATCGCCACCGGCCTCGCGCTCGCCACCAAGCCGACGTTCTGGTTCGCGGCGCCCGGCCTGGGGCTTGTCTGGGTGTGGGTGTTCGCGCGGCCGTTGCGTCGTCGGGCGCGGCCCGGTCGGCGACAGCGTGCCGATCCGACCGTTGGAGACGTGCGGCGACCCGGCGCGCTCACCGTGAGTGGCGGCCCGTGTGGAGCGGTCCGCGTCCGATCACGTTCGGTGCCCCGCGTTGGCGTCTTGGCGCTCGCCTGCGCCATCGTCGTAGCCGTGCTCGGGCTGCCGTTCCTCGCGCGCAACATACTCACCCGGGGCTACCTGCTCGGGCCGCCGAACATGCAGGTCCAGATGAGCGGTGCCGACATGGGCTTCCGCGACCGCCTCGACCTGCTCGCCTTCAACGGCCTCGCGCTCGGCCACCAGCTCCTGGCCCCGCCGTCGCTGCTCTCCGTCGAGACGGCGGCCGGCCTGGACCAGTCGTTCCGGACGCGGGCGGAGGCGCTCGGCTTGCGCGTGCCGGACGCGCGCCTGACCGTCCACCATGACTGGCGCGACCTGATCCGCCACGCCCACCCGGTCCACCGCTACGACAGCAATCACGCGTCGTTCGGCGCGGCGTTCCTGCTGGTCATGGTGCCGGCGCTGCTCGCGCTGCCGTTCGCGCGCCGGCGGCTCGGGCCGCGTTGGCCGTTCTCGCTCATGATGGCATGGGTGGGTCTGTGCTACTTCGCGGTGTACATGCTGGTCTACCGCTACCACGTCGCGAGCATCCGCTTCCTGATCGAGATGGTCATCGTCCTGCTACCAATCGCGCCGGCCGCGCTCGCGCTGCTGCCGAGCCGGGCGCTCGGTCCGGCCCTGGTGGCGCTCGCGCTGCCGCTCGTGCTTGAGCTGAACGGCACGGTGCGTCTGAACCGCTGGCTGCCGCCCGACGCGGTCGTGATGACGCCGCGTGCCGAGCAGATCTACCGCTTCTCGGGCGGCGACGCGAGCGCCTCGGATGCCGCCCGCGCCCTCGACCGCCGCTACCCGCCGAGCGTCGAGCCGGACGTCTGGATCCACGACGACGGCACCGGCCACCCGTCGTTCCCGGACTACACGTTCCTCGGCCCGAGCCTCGAACGGCGGACCCATTACTGGGCGCCGTCGCGTGCGCCGGGTCCGCCGCCCGGCCCGGCTCTGACCTCCGATCGTGCGCTCGCCGACGACCTGGCGCGGTCCGGCGCGGTCGTCGCGGACCGCCTCTCGCCGGGAATCTGGCTGTTGCTGCCCAACGACCGCCTGCGCGTCCGCGTCGCCGTCGTCCAGTCGGCCATCAGCGGCGAGCCGGTCGCGCGCGTCGAGGCCACCGTGCCGCCCGGCCGCTACCGCGCCCCGACGTTCGCCGCGTTCACCAGCGACGGCGGGGCGCGGCCATCCTGGCGGCCGTTCGACCAGCCCGGCCCGACCGGCGCCTGGGATGTCCCGATCGACGCGGCGATGCGCGGCGGCGTCCGCGTCGAAGTGCGCGACGGCAACGAGCGCCGCGTCGCCGAGCGCACCGACGTCGCGGGCGCGCGCTTCGGCGGCCCGTAGGGGGGCTCTGCTACCGTGACGACCCGTGGGAGGATTGCCCGATGAAGTATGACCACATCGTCCTCGGGGCCGGATCGGCCGGCGCCATCGTCGCCGCCCGCTTGAGCGAGGATCCGCGTCGGTCGGTGCTGCTCATCGAGGCGGGGCCGGACTACGCGGGCCTCGCGCAGTTGCCGGACGAGATCAAGCACGGCTTCGCCACCGCCACCGACATCATGGTCAGCGACCACAATTGGCAATTCGTCGCCCGAGGCACGGCGACCGCGCCGAGCATCATGATCCCGCGCGGGAAAGTCACCGGCGGGTCGAGCGCCATCAACGGCCAGGTCTTTTTGCGCGGGGTGCCCGAGGATTACGACTCGTGGGCCAGGTTGGGCAACGACGAGTGGGAGTACGAGCGCTGCTTCGAGTACTTCCGCAAGCTCGAGACGGACGTCGATTTCGGCCACGAGGCCATCCACGGCGCCGACGGCCCGATCGTCGCCCGACGCTTCCGGCCGGAAGAATGGCGCGTCGATCAGCAGGCGTTCTACGACGCCTGCCGGGACGCCGGCTTCTCCGACGTCCCGGATCACAACCACCCGCACGCGACCGGCGTCGGCCCGATCCCACTCAACAATCCCGAGGGCATTCGCTGGAGCACGGCGCTGGGCTACCTGGAGCCCGCGCGGCATCGCCTGAACCTCACCGTGCGCGCCAACTGCACCGTTCGCCGGCTGCTGTTCGAGGGGTCCGCGTGCGTGGGCGCGGAGGTCGAGAGCGGCGGCGAGCGGTTCGCCGTCGAGGGGCACGAGATCATCCTGAGCGCGGGCGCCATCGGCTCGCCGCACGTGCTGATGCTGTCCGGCGTCGGCCCCCGCGACCACCTGCAAGAGCTCGGCATCCCCCTCGTCCGCGACCTACCGGGCGTCGGGCAGAACTTGCGCGATCATCCGATGCTGTTCGTGACCTGGAGCACCACGCCGGATCATCCGCTGGACGCCTTCGCGCCGCGCATCCAGCTCGTCCTGCGCTGGACGGCCGAGGGCTCGCACCTGTGGAACGACCTGATGATGTTCATGTCGTCGTTCGCGTCCAAGCGCGTCGATCGGGGCGGGGACCGGATGACGCCGATGGGTATCCGGATGCACCCCGTGCTGGATCTCGCGATGAGCGCGGGCGAGCTGCGGCTCCAGTCGACCGACCCCGACGTGCAGCCGCTGCTCGACTTTCGCTACTTCGAGGACGAGTTCGACCGTCGCCGCATGCGCGAGATGGTGCGGCTGGCCGTGAAGCTGGCCGAGCACCCGGCGTTCGCCGACATCATCGCCGAGCGCATCGAGCCCACCGACGCCGAGCTGGCGAGCGACGAGGCCCTCGACGAGTTCATCTTGCGCGAGATCACCACCGGCCACCACAGCTCGGGCACCTGCAAGATGGGGCCGGCGTCGGACCCGCTGGCGGTGGTGGACCAGTACGGGAATGTACACGGGCTCCAGCAACTGCGCGTCGTGGACGCCTCGATCATGCCCGACTGCATCCGCGCCAACACGAACGTGACGACCATGATGATCGCCGAGCGCATCGCCGATTTCATCCGCGCGGGCAAGTAGGCGGCCGATGTCTCGAAATGCGCGCGTGCAGCGTTGTCCGGTAGGGACATTGCTGCGCGGGGGCGACGTTGTCGGTGGCGGTGCGGGTCCGAATGCTCGGGTGCCTGGCGGTCGCGCAGCCGGTGGGCATCGGCGCGATCGTGGCGGCCGGCGCGGCGTTCGGCCTGCTGCGCTGGATCCCCGATGACCGACTCGACGTCTGGTGCGCGGCCGTGGCGGGTGCCGGGGCGGTGCTGCTCGTGGTCGCAACGGTCGTAGGGAACGTGATGCGGAGGCAGGTTGAGGGAGCGCTGAGCGGCGTGGTCGATGACCTGGCTCGCAGTGCCCGCGCCCGCGCATCGGAGCTGGCCCGCGCCAACGCCGAGCTGGCGCGGGCCGGCCGCGACCGCGGCGAGTACTTCGCCAGCATGTCGCACGAGCTCCGCACGCCGCTCAACGGCATCCTCGGCTACAGCAACCTCCTGATCGACGGCCTCGACGGGGAGCTCAACGAAGACCAGCGCGAGAGCGTGGCGCACATCCGGTCGAGCGGGCACGGGCTGCTCGCCGTCGTCAACGACGTGCTGGATCTCTCCAAGCTTGCTGCCGGCCGCATCGCGTTCCGCCGCGACGCGGTCCACTGCCAGACGCTCGTAGACGACGTGCTCGGCCGCCTTCGGCCGCTGGCCATCGAAGCCGGGCTGACGCTCGCGAACGAGGTGCCGTCCGACCTGCCGCCGGCGCTCGCCGACGAGGCGCGCCTGATCCAGGTCATGACCAACTTCGTTGCCAATGCGATCTCGTTCACCGAGCGCGGCGGCGTGACGGTGCGCGGGGCGATGCGGGACGGCATGGTGCAGCTCGCGGTCACGGACTCCGGGGTGGGCATCCCCGCCGAGTCGCACGAGCTGATCTTCGAGCCATTCCGGCAAGCCGACCAGCGCGACACGCGCCGCCACGGCGGGACGGGCCTGGGGCTGGCGATCTGCCGGTCACTGGTGACCGGGATGGGCGGCGGGATCGAGTTGGAGAGCGCGCCGGGCCGAGGATCCACGTTCCGAATCACGCTGCCGTCGGCCGTTGCCGTCCCGGATGCCGTCGATGCGGCGGCGGAGGAGGGCGACGCGCGTCCGCTGGCCATCGGGATGATGCGCGACGACGGGGCAACGGCGGAGCTGGCGCGCGTGTACGAGCGGGCCGGTCTTCGGTTTGCGCGCGCAGACGATGTCGCCGATCTGGGCGGGATCGTGGCCCGCCACCTTCCGAGCGTGGTCATCCTCGATCTGCTCGCGCCCGGTGCGCGCGGCTGGCAGGCACTTCGGGCACTGCGCGACGACGCGTCCGGGCGAGCGGTCCCGGCGCTGCTGTACGCGGCCGAGGGGGCGCGGACGCTCTGCCTCCCGGCGGGGCCGACCGATTTCTTGCTCCGACCGGCCGATGGTCAGATTGTCGCGCGCCTGGACGAGCTCCGTGCGGACGGTGCGTGCGCGCCGGTGCGGAAGGGCGCGCGACGCGTGCTGGTCGCCGTGGACGACCCTATGGTGGGCGAGGATCTCACGCGGCAGCTTGAAGCCGCCGGCTACGAGGTCGGTCGCGCAGCGACCGCGAGCGACGCGTGCGAGCTCCTCGCTCGGCATGCGGTGGAGCATGACGCTCAACCCGACCCATGGCACGCTGCTCGGCGTGGCACGGGGCACGACGTCGCGGGGGTGGTGCTCTCCCTGCTGCTGCCCGGCGCCCCGTCGCTGCTGGCGCGCCTGCGCGGCAACGAGCATTGGGCCGATCTGCCGATCCTGCTGGTGAGCCCGCCGCGGCTGTCGGCCGTCGAGCTGCGGGCGCTCCACCACGAGGTGCTGGATCTCGTGCGCACGCACGGCGTCGAGGGCGCGGGGCCGGCCGACGCCGCGACGATCGATGACGCCCTTCGGCGCGCGCTCGGTCACGCCCCTCGTGCGTGCGCGCCGGCCCAGGCCGGCACGGGCACGGTGGTCGTTCGCGACGTGGGCGCGCCTGCAAGGGCCCGCTCGCGGGTCCTCATCACGACGGTTGGGAGGCACTGATGGCGCGCATCCTCGTCGTCGATGACGACCCCGCGAGCGCGCGGCTGGTCGGGAAGTACCTCCAGCGCGATGGGCACGCGGCGTGTACGGCCCGCGACGGGCGGGCCGGACTGGCCGCCGCGCTGGCCGATCCGCCCGACCTGATCCTGCTCGACGTGATGATGCCGGGCCTGGACGGGCTGGCGGTCTGCCGTCGCCTGCGGGCCGAGCGGTCCACCGCCGAGCTGCCGATCATCTTCGTGAGCGCGCGCGGCGACCTGACCGATCGGGTGGCCGGGCTGGACATCGGCGCGGTCGATTACCTCGTGAAGCCGTACGAGCCGGCCGACCTGCTGGCGCGGGTGCGCGCGGCGCTGCGGACCAAGGCGCTCCAAGACGACCTGTCCCGCGCCAACGGCGCGCTCGCGCGGCTGGAGCGGGACCGCCAGGAGTTCGTCGCGATGCTCACCCACGACATGCGGAGCACGCTCGGGGCGGTGGCGGCGGCGATCGAGATGGCGCAGGCCGACCTCGAACGCCCGCCCTCTCCCGACCTGCCGCGCTTCCTCGAGATCGCCGAACGCAACGCCGGCGACCTGATCGACCTGACCACCAACCTGCTCGACACCTACCGGCTGGAAGAGGGCCGGCTGTCGCCGCGCCGCGAGCCGGTTCAGATCGGGCAGGCGGTCGCGGAGGTGGCCCGCCGGCTCGCGGCGCAGGCCGATCGCAAGGCCATCGCGATCCAGGTACACGTGGCGACGCGGCAGCGCGTGCTCGGCGACGAGGATCTGCTGCGGCGGGTCGTGCTGAATTTGGTCTCGAACGCGCTCAAGTTCACGCCGGTCGGCGGCCGGGTCGAGGTGCGCGTGGACGGCTCACAGGGCGAGGACGTGGGCGAGGGCGTGGATCGGGGGCTGGACGCCGACTCGGATCGGTCGGTGGTGGTGACGGTCCGCGACGACGGCCCCGGCATCGCGCCCGACGCGCAGTCGCACCTCTTCGAGCGGTTTTCGGCGCTGGCGACCCCGACGGTGAGCCGTGCGGCGGGGTCCGGGCTGGGGCTCTCGTTCTGCAAGCAGGTGATCGAGCTGCTGGGCGGGTTCATCTGGGTCGAGAGCATGCCCGGACGCGGGAGCCTGTTCGGGTTCAGCCTCCCGGCCGTCGCGGCACCGGCAGCAGCTCCGGCGCCGCTGGTCGCGGGGCCGCCGACGCTACCGTTGCCTGCACGTCGGGCCGCGAGCTGAACGTCGCCGTCGTGCCTGTGACCCGATGACGCCGCGCGTTGGAGAACAGGACAAGCGCAATCACCGATCGGTATGCGATTGCGGCAGACACCAAGAGGCCCCGCCGAGTGGCGGGGCCTCTCCGGTCACTAGCATCCCAAAGGCGACTAGCTGATGCGCCCACCATCTCTATATTCGCGTACGCTTGTCGCACTATGTGTGCCCATGATACCGGCAGCTTCCCCGCCTATCACCCTTGTCTGGTTTCCACTTGCCGCCGCTAGCCCCAATACCGATAAGTTTAGGGCCAGAGGATGCGGACGGAGGTCACGGCGACGGGCGGGAGAGTCGGGGCTGAGCCGGCGGACGGTGGGCGCTTGAGGGGGAAGTTGCTCATCTTGCG
>Ga0136611_10000443_pt1 | contig 27102 bp, 29 predicted proteins | sample AntDrymUQ2232306_2_FD_106645 | JGI IMG/M metagenome (GOLD analysis project Ga0136611, IMG submission 106645) | Polar desert sand microbial communities from Dry Valleys, Antarctica - metaG UQ223 (23.06) | ecosystem: Environmental > Terrestrial > Soil > Desert | place: Antarctica: Dry Valley...
CGGTGCAGGGGGCCAGTGCCCCTACGGATCAGAAGGTCGGGCGCGATCGGACGAATCGATGCCACGCTCCGTAGCCGGTGTTGCGACGGCCTCGCGGGGTCGTGTCTAACGAGTCATCTAACGAACACGCCGGCACGAGACCCGATCGGCTGCACCACCTGGACGGGCCGTCACGAGAACGCCCTGCTCAGCGCCACCGGCGGCACCCCGACTCTGGGGGCTCATAACCGGAAGGTCGCAGGTTCAAATCCTGCCCCCGCCACACTTGGCCGTTGTGAAAGACCCGGTCTTGAACTGGGCTTTCGCCGCGAGTGAGAGCAGGTCTACCGGGTCGATCTACCGGCCGGCGGCAGGCACGAGGCCGGCGAAGTGGTCTGCTGCCTCCGCGCTCGTGCCCGGCACGAGGTGCTGGTAGGTGTGCATCGCGGGAGCCCTAATCGATCGATGATCCGACCGAACAGCTGGCTGATTGACCCTGGGGTTCAAAAGCGCGAGCGGCGGCACTTTCAACCCGTCCCGGTTCGCCGCGCGCCGGACACGGGCAATGCGACCGATTCTGCCTGTTGTCGCTTGGATCGACGGACCACAAGAAGCATTCCGATCTCGACCGCGACCGCCCTGCCCGTGGACGAGCCGGAGCAGCGCCATCCATGTGTCTCGTTACTGTGGCGGCATGGACCAGCCGATGCTGCTGTCGCGGGTACCCCTTCCTGGGTTCGCGGGAAGCGAGCCGACAGGCTTCCGGCGATGAGCGAGCAATTCGACGTCCTCGTGATCGGCGCGGGCATCTCTGGCATCGGTGCCGCCTACCACCTGCAGGACCAGCGGCCGGGCACCACCTTCGCCGTGCTGGATGCGTTGCCCTCGTTCGGCGGCACCTGGTGGACTCACCGCTACCCAGGTGTCCGTTCGGACAGTGACCTGTTCACGCTCGGCTACCGATTCAAGGCCTGGGGCGGAGATCCCATCGCTACCGGCGAGCAGATCCTTCAGTACCTGGGAGGAGTGATCGACGAGTACGACCTGGCGCGCCACATCCGCTACCGCCACCGGATCGAGTCGGCAGCGTGGTCCAGTGAGGAGAGCCGCTGGGCCGTATCGGCCACGAACCTCGATACCGAGGAGATCGTCGAGCTGAGTGCCGGCTTCGTCTGGATGTGTCAGGGGTACTACCGCCACGGCGAGGGCTATAAGCCCGAGTGGGACGGCATGGGGGAGTTTCACGGCGAGGTGCTCCACCCGCAGGAGTGGCCGGAGGAGGTCGACCTGAAGGGCAAGCGGGTCGTCGTCATCGGGTCGGGCGCGACGGCGGCGACGCTGATCCCCGCCATTGCGGATGATGCCGCCTCCGTGACGATGCTGCAGCGCTCACCGACTTACTTCATGGCGAGGCCGAACACCAACGAGCTCGCCAACACGCTCCGCGAGCTCGACATCCCACCGGAGTGGACTCACGAGATCGTCCGCCGCCAGATCTTCAAGGTGACCGAGCAGATGCGGGCCGCCTCCAGAGGAGACCCGGAGCAGGTCAAGAAGATGGTCGTCGACAGCATGACTTCACAGCTGCCCGAGGGCTTCGACGTCGACCGCCACTTCACGCCGTCCTATCGGGTGTGGCAGCAGCGCTTAGCCATCCTCCCGGACGGCGACCTGTTCCGGGCTATCCGGGAGGGCAAGGTCTCCGTCGTCACCGACACGATCGACCGGTTCACCGAGACCGGTGTCCGAGTCGGCTCCGGAGAGCACCTCGAGGCCGACGTCGTCATCACGGCGACGGGCTTCGACCTCTCCGTGATGGGGGACATCGACTTCGTCGTCGACGGCAAGGATATCGACCCCGCCAACCTCGTCACCTACCGCGGGATCATGTTCACGGAGCTGCCCAACCTCGCGTACGTGTTCGGGTACTTCCGCGCCAGCTGGACCCTCAGGGCCGACATAATCAGCGACTTCGTCTGCCGACTGCTGGCCCACATGGAGGCTCGAGGGGCGAAGCAGGTCGTTCCGACGCTGCGGGCGCACGACGCGCAGATGGCGTTGATCACGTGGGTCGATCCCGCCAACTTCAATCCGGGCTACATGATGCGCACGATGCACCGCATGCCGAAGCAGGGCGATCGCGAGCCGTGGACGTGGGGGCTCGAATACCAGGAGGAGAAGGCGGTCCTCGCGGGCGTAGACCTCGAGGACGGGACGTTGGAGTACTCCTAGTTCGTCATCGGTCCGATCCCCGTGTCCGTCGGCGGCTCAGCGCGGCTCGTCTCCCTGCACGGTGACGCGGTGCATCACCCGGTTCAGGTCGCCGTAGTCGTGGACAGCGAAGTGCATGACTCCCCGGTTGTCCCACATGACGACGTCACCGGCGGACCACTGGTGGCGGTAGCAGAGGTCCGGGGTCGTGGCCGCCTCGATGAGGTAGCGCAGGAGCGGCTGGCTCTCGGCGACGGTCATGTCCTCGAAGCGACGGGTGAAGCCCCCGTTCACGTACAGCGCCTTGCGGCCGCTCTCGGGGTGAGTACGGACGACGGGGTGGACGGATTCGAGGTTGAAGGCCTTGTGGACCGCCCGCAGGCCATCGAGCATGCGCTTCATGCCGTCGGAGAGGCGGTCGTAGGCGAGGTACTGGTTGGCCCACATCGTGTCGCCGCCGTACTCGGCGGGCTCGATGGCCCGCAAGATGGACACGCTGGGGGGCCGCTGCTCACACGACACGTCCGAGTGCCAGACCTCAGTGATCGTCTTGTCCTTACCAGAGTTCCGCAACAGCAGGATCTCGGGATGACCTTCGGGGCCGGGGGCGGCCGGGTGGGTGTGGAGCTCGCCGAAGCGCTGGCCGAAGGCCTTGTGGGATTCGGGCGCCAGGTTCTGCTGGCCGTGGAAGACGACGACACCGTGCTCGAGCAGCGCGTCGCGGGTGACCGCGAAGGTCGCATCATCGAGGTCGGTCAGGTCGACGCCGGTGATCTCGGCGGCGATCGGTCCGGTGAGCTTGCGCACCTGGACATCGGTTCCTGCAGTGAGCGTCATGCATCCCCCTCGACAGTGGTCGTGTTGACGAAACGCTAACACCGGCCACCGAGGCCGCACCAGGCCGTGCGATCATGGAAGTCGTGGGAGCGAACTCGGATCAGCAGCGGGCGCCCGACCGGGGCGCCACCGAAGCCGCGTTGGAGGCCGCCGCCTTGCGCCTGTTGGCACGCGATGGGGTCCTGTCCGGGCTGAACCTACGGGAGGTGGCAGCGGAAGCCGGCGTCAATCGGGGTCTCGTCTACCACTACTTCGGGTCCCGCCAGGACCTCCTTCGGGCGGCGTTGCGCTCCGATGCCCGCCGCCGCTTCGCCGAGGTTGCCGAGTCGGCGCACCTGCCCTTCCGAGAACGCTTCGGGCGGTTCCTGTCGACGATGGTGCGCCATCGCCGGGCCGTCAACCTCGTGACCCTGCTGGTGCAGGACGGCGACAAGTCGCTGCGCACGATGCCCATGCGTGAGGGCACCCTGCATGTGCTGGCTCGCGACGTGGAGCAGGGCCACCTCGACGACGTCGACCTCGAGTCGGTGCACATCGCGACGGTGTCGTTGGCCTACGGCTACGTGTTGTACCGACAGCACTTCGCCGCCGAGCTGGGGGTCGGCGTGACCGAGCTCGACCGCCGGTTCGCGGCCATCGCCGACCGGATGTTCGCCGGTCTCGAACCACCTCCGTCGTAGCCTCTCGTCTCCATGCTCTCGCGAGTGGCTCGGGTCCGATCACGGCCCCCGACAGACGCTCGGTGGCTGCCCGCACGACGTTGAGGCCGAACGCTTCGGCCGACCCCGTGATGCCCCTCATGACCTAGATCGCGCTACAGCTTCGTCGGAGAAACTCGACCTGCGACGCCACGCCACGCCTCGGCCGCAGCCGTGGGGTCGTGCATCGACGCCGCATGATGGTTGTCGAAGGCGTGGCCGGCGTCGTACTCGCGGATCTCCACGTCGCTGCGGCCAGAGAGGCCTCCTTCACGCCTTCGACGGCAGTGATCGGGACAATCGGATCGGTGCGACCGAAGTGGAACAACATCGGGCACTCGATGCGAGGTGCGAGGTCGAGGGCGCCGAGGACCTGGGGACCGTAGTAGCTCACGACACCGTCCGGATCGGCCGTCGCCGCGAACGTGTAAACGAGACCACCGCCCATGCAGAAGCCGAGTCCACCAGAGCCGCCATCCACCTCCGGGCGCGCCCGCAGCCAGGCGAGCGCCGCGGCCGCGTCCGCCATGGCGAGGGCGTTGTCGAAGCGCTCCATGAGCCCGAACGCCTCGCCGATCTCATCCTCCCGGTTGAACTCGATCTTGCCGTCGAGGCGCCAGTAGAACACGGGGGCGACGGTGACGAATCCCTCGCCGGCCAGTCGCTCGGCGACGTCGCGGACGTAGTCGTTCACGCCCAGCAGCTCCTGGAAGAGGACGACGCCGGGCCCGTGGCCGCTGTCGGGGATGGCCAGGTGGGCGGGCATGGTTCCGCCGTCGACGTCGATGGAAGTGGTGGTAGTGGTGGTAGTAGTGGTGGGCACGTCTAGTTCGCTCCACCCGCTCGGGCTGGCGCGACGCCGCCGCGGCCGCCGTGCTCGTCGATAGCGCCCATCCTGCGGCCGAAGTCATCCGTCAGGACGGCAGGACCGCCGATCATCTCTCGCAATATCGCGGACACGGTGCTCTCCTTCGTTCGGAGCTACGCTGTTGACACAACGCTAACAGGAAGGATCCGCCATGCCTGACTCGAGCGTCCTCGGCTGACGTCGAGGAGCTGGATGCTGTGATCGAGCGCTGGGGTCGACGAGCTCGACGAGGGACGAGGTTTCGTGTGGGTCCGCGGCCTCCCAGTCGAGCGCTGCACCGAGGAGGCTTCGATCATCTACTGGGGGATCGGTCGGCACATGTGTGTTCCGGTCTGAGGCCGCCTCCAATGGCTGCATCGGTGGCGGCCCGCCTCGACGACGCCCGGACCAACGCACCAGGACTGGCGGTGGCTGCCGCCTGCGCCGCCGTGGCCTACCTCGCCCATGGCTTCTGGAGCTTCGCGCTTCCCCTCGTGGTCGCGGTCGTGCTCGGCATCGCCGTGGCCAACATCGTCCGGCTGCCCCCGTCGGTCACGGCCGGGGCACAGGTCGCCGGCCGAAGCGTCCTGCGGATCGGCATCGTGCTGCTCGGGTTCCGACTGATGGCCGGCGACGCCTGGCGGCTAGGGGGCGCGGCGCTGGGGCTTGTCGTCGCGGTCGTCGTCGCGACCTTCGGCGGGACGCTGTTGTTGGGACGCCTGCTCGGCCTCAGCCGAGGCTTGTCCATGCTCACGGCAACCGGTTTCGCCATCTGCGGCGCGTCGGCGATCGCCGCCGTGGACGGGGTCATCGACGCCGACGACGAGGAGGTCACCTATGCCATCGGGCTCGTTACCTTGTGCGGGAGCCTCGCCATCCTCGTCCTCCCCCTCCTCGGCGGCCCGCTCGGACTTGACGCAAAGGCGTTCGGTGTTTGGACGGGCGCCAGCGTGCACGATGTCGGTCAGGTCATCACCATCGCTTCCACCCGTGGGCGTATCGCCCTCGAAGTCGCGATCCTGGTCAAGCTCACCCGGGTGGTGCTCCTCGGACCGCTCGTTGCCGCCATCGGGTTCCGCCGCCGCAAGCAACGACCGGCCGAGCTTGGTCGCCGGACACCCCTCGTCCCCGGGTTCGTCCTCGCCTTCCTGGCGGCCGTCGCCATCCGCTCCACGGGCGTGGTTCCGACGTCGGCGATCGACGCCATTCGAGTCGTCGAAGGAGCTTGCCTCGTGGTCGCGCTCGCCGCCCTTGGCCTGGGTGTCGACGTCGGGCGGCTCCGCCGACTCGGGCACCGACCGGTCGTGCTCGGGCTCGTTTCCTGGGTGTTGATCGCGGGCGTGTCCTACGCCGGCGTGCTGCTCATCGCCTGAGCGCCGGTCAGGGTGTTTCCCCACCAAGGAAACCCGAAGTACCAGGTCCGGTGGCAGCTGCTCGCGGGCTCCGCGTCAGCGTCATGGGCGAGCGGCCCGCTTGACGCCACTTGAACGCGTTGCCAGGCGCTGTTAGCGGTTCGCTAAAACTCGGGCGAGATCCACGCAACAGGGAGACACGCGAGAAACGATCATCGAAGGTCCGACGCGACCGGATGGCACGCCCGGCGGATTCGCCGGCCTCGTCACCGGGGCCGGCCTCAAGGAGCAGGGACGCCAGCACTGCGGTGGCACCGCTACGCCGGACGCACCGCACGAACGGTGACGAGGTCCTCACCGACGACGATCGCTCCGTCGAAGTGGACCGCAGCGAGCCTGCGCCACTCGTCGAGGTCGCCCGGGCCGGGCGCCGGTACCAGGTGGGTGAGGGCGAGGATCCGAACACCGGCACGGGCGGCGGTCTGTGCCGCCTCCTCCACTGTCGAGTGATAGTCGCAGATGTCCTGGAGGCGCGCGTTGGGCACCAACCTCACGAGGTCGGCGCGGATCACCGTCTGCACGTAGATGTCCGCGTCTGCACACAGCCGGTCCAGGCTCGGGCACGGGACGCCGTCGCCCCCGATTGCTGCCGACGTGCCGTCGTGCGACACCCGGTAGCCCACGGTCGGCGCGACAGGGCGGTGGTCAGTCTGGTGGACGGTCACCGCGGCTCCGGCGAGGTCGAAGGAATCTCCGGGGGCCACCTCGGTGACCTCGACGACGGGAGAGTGCTGGAGGTCGGCGTGGTGGTCGTGCCGGTACTGCTCGTCGAGGGCCAGCATCTCCAGGATGGCTGCGACAACCCGCTGAGTGCCGGGCGGGCCGTACACCCGAAGCGGCGTAGGTGCCGACGTCATGATCCACTGCGTCGTGACGATGTCGTTCAGGTCCGTGATGTGGTCGCTGTGGAGGTGCGTCAACAGGACCGCCGACAACCCGCTGGGCAGGACGCCGACGGCGGACATCCGCATGACGACGCCTCGGCCGCAATCGATGAGAATCGTCGCGTCGCCGGCCCGCACCAGCGTTGCCGGGCCGGCGCGGTCGGGGTGGGGCAGCGGGCCGCCCGTGCCGAGCAGCGTCACCTCGACGGTCATGCCAGAAGCGCCAGCAAGGCCCTCGTCCACGCTCGGCGGATCTGGGCCGGCGACCGGCCGTGCTGGATCGTGAGCTGGTCCCAGGCGGCGGTCGAGAAGAGCACGTCGATCACCACTCCAGCATCGTCGGCCTCCGCTCCGGTCCGCGCCGCGAGCTCAGGCCGGAAGTGGGTACGGACTTGCTTCTCCAGCAGTCGGCGCAACCGCACCATCTCGGTGGCGATGACCGGCTGGGACTGAGCGTTGCGCCGGCCGAGTCGTGCAACGCCGGCCATGGCCTCGCACACCCGAGCTCGGGTGGCCACGAACCGTTCCGCTCGATCGCCCAGCGTGCCGTGGCCGATGTCGTCGACGACGAGGAGCGGCTCCAGCCGCTCGAAGTTGCGCTGGAGGACGGCGCGGCGGAGATCGTCGAGCCCCTCGAAGTACCGGAAGATCGAACGTTCGGAAACGCCCGACCGCTCGACGACCTGCTCCACCGTCGGCTCCGCTCCCGTCGCGTCGACCAGCTCGAGCATGGCATCGACGACGCGCGCACGATTGGTCTGACGGCGAACCGTCCTGCCGTCGGTCGTCACCGGGCTCGACATGGCCGCAAGTGTAGGCGGCCAAAGAAACTCCTGGCAACTGGACTGACACTTGTTCTATGGTCGCCTCATGACACCGTCAAGGCCCCGCTACGGCACCGTGGATCGTGACTACGGAAGACGGCTCGCCACGATGCCGCCTGACGAAGACGGTCCCGTGTGGATGGTCAACCTCATGAGCTACCGGGAGCGCGCGGACTACGGGCAGGGCGATGACGGCGGCTCGAGCGGCCGTGAAGCCGACGACGAGTACGCGCCGGTCGATGTCCTTCGCGCCATCGGGGCGAAGGTGGTCTTCGTGGCCGACGTCGAGTCCCAGCTCCTCGGCACCGACCCCAAGTGGGATCGGGTCGCGATCGTCCGCTACGCCACCCGGCGGTCCTTCATCGAGATGCAGTCCCGGCCCGACTTTCAGGAGAAGCACGTCCACAAGGACGCCGGCATGGCGTCGACCATCGTCATGGGCTGCGTACCGGCGACCACCCCCACGCCAGCCGTCACACCTGACTGGGCGTCGGTGCCCCACCCGCCTACCGCCGAGGACGGGCCCGTGGTCGTGCTGCACCTGCTGCGCTTCCACGACCGGGACCAGATGCGCGGCTACGAGACCGCCGCCGGGGCCGCCGCCGGGCCTCACGGCGTCCGCCCGACGGCTTGGATGGACGTCGAAGGAACGATCGTCGGCGACGGGAGGAGCTGGGACCAGGTGAGGTTCAACGCCTTCCCGAGCCGACGAGCGTTCGCTGCCGTGGTCGCCGACCGTACGCGGCTGGCGGCCCAGGTGGCGCACCGAGAACCCGCCATCGCAGACACCTACACCCTGGTCCTACGGGCGTCGGCCGACCGGCTCGCCGACTCACTCGAGCCGGCGTGAGACCGGAGCGTTTCGAGGGACGGATCGGCCGGACCCTCAAGGAGTCCGAACCGTGGTGGGACGAGCCGCCCCATCCCGGTGAGGAGGCGCCCAACGTGGTGGTCGTGGTGCTCGACGACGTCGGGTTCGCGCAGCTCGGGTGCTACGGCTCGACGATCGACACCCCCCACATCGACGCCCTTGCGTCCGGGGGCCTGCAGTTCACCAACTTTCACGTGACGCCGCTGTGCTCCCCGACCCGTGCCGCGCTCCTGACGGGGCGGTCGCACCACATGGCGGGCATGCGCAACGTGTCGAACTTCCGGACGGGGTTTCCGAACATGCTGGGCCACGTGTCCTCGCACACGGCGACCATGGCCGAGGTGCTCCATGAGCGCGGCTACACGACCTTCGCACTCGGCAAGTGGCATCTCGCGCCGATGGAGGACTGCTCGGCGGCGGGACCGTTCGACCACTGGCCGCTCGGTCGAGGCTTCGACCGGTTCTACGGCTTCCTCGAGGGTGAGACCGATCAGTTCCACCCGGAGCTGGTCTGCGACAACCATCCGGTCGCACCGCCAGCCGGACCGGAGGACGGGTACCACCTCTCCGAGGATCTCGTCGACCAGGCGCTGGGCATGATCGCGGACGCGAAGGGCGTCCGACCCGACCGGCCGTTCTTCACCTACCTCGCCTTTGGTGCGGCACACGCACCGCACCAGGCCCCACCGGCGTACCTGGCCAAATACCGAGGTGCGTTCGACGAGGGCTGGGATGTCATTCGCTCCCGCTGGTTCGAACGCCAGGTCCAACTCGGGGTCGTCCCCGCCGGCACCGTGCTCTCGCCGCGCAACCCGGGTGTTCGCCCTTGGCACGAGCTCAGCGACGACGAGCAGGCACTGGCGGCGCGCCTGCAGGAGGCCTTCGCTGCGTTCCTCGATCACACGGACGACCAGATCGGGCGATTCGTCGACGGGCTGCGTCGCCTTGACGTCTTCGACGACACGATCGTGGTGTTCCTGGCCGACAACGGCGCGTCTCAGGAGGGCGGCCCACTCGGTGTGCTCCACGAGATGAAGTACTTCAACGGAATCCAGGAGACGCCGGTGGATGCTGTGCGGCGCCTCGACGACATCGGCGGTCCGCACAGCCACACCAACTACCCGTGGGGCTGGGCCCAGACCGGCAACTGCCCGTTCCGCTGGTACAAGCAGAACACCCATGAAGGCGGGGTCCACGTACCCATGATCGTGCACTGGCCCGGCGGCATCAGCGCCTCAGAGCGGGGCACGCAGCGCAACCAGTTCGTCTACGTGAGCGACATCGCCCCCACGCTGTACGAGCTGCTCGGCGCCGAGGCACCGTCCATCTATCGCGGTGTTGACCAGCGGCCGGTGACCGGGCACTCCTTCGCCGCGCTGCTGGCCGACGTCGACGCACCGGCCGCCAACACGCTGCAGTACTTCGAGATGGGCGGCAGCCGCGCGCTCGTCAGCGGCGAGTGGAAGGCCGTCTGCCGCCACCAGCGCGGCGCCGACTTCGAGACTGAGCCTTGGGAGCTGTACCACCTCGCACGCGATCCGTCGGAGTGCCAGGACCTCGCCGCCGCAGAGCCGGACCGCCTCGCCGAGCTCGTGGACCTGTGGTGGAAGCAGGCGGAACTTCATGCCGTCCTCCCTCTCGACGAGCGCACCTTCGAGCTGTTCGGGGCCAGGTTCCGGGACCGCTCCCCGCATCCCAGCTCCAAGCGCTATCTCTACCGCCCGCCGATGTCCCCGATGCCCGGCCAGGCCTCGGCCGCGCTCGGCGGACGTAGCTTCGACCTCGCCGCCCGCGTGACTGCCGCGGCACATGACGAAGGCGTCCTGTTCGCCACCGGCACCGAGAACTCGGGCTTCGCCCTGTTCGTCCAGGACGGGCGGCTGGTCTTCGACTACAACGCCTTCGGTGAGCACGTCGTCATCGAGTCGACGTCGGCCATCCCGGTCGGAGCGTCGACGCTCACCCTCCGCCTGCGGCGCCTTGGCCGCCACGGCACCGCATCCCTCGACGTCGACGGCCAAACGAGCGGCGATGCCGAGCTCCCACTCTTCATGGGGATGATGTCGTCGATAGGCCCGAGCATCGGCTACGACCACGGCTCAGCCGTCTCCCCGCGCTACGACGCCCCGTACCCGTTCACCGGAAACCTCCACCACATCGAGATCCAGCTCCTGGAACGTGCACCCGACGCGGCCGACGCGACCGCCCGAGCTGAGATGAGCCGCCAATGAAGATCCTCCGCACACCCGACGACCGCTTCACCGACCTGCCGGGCTGGACCCACGAACCGAAGTACGCCGAGCTCGATGGAGGCCTACGTGTCGCCTACGTCGACGTCGGACCGGCCGCCGCCAAGCCGGTCGTCCTGCTGCACGGGGAACCGTCGTGGTCGTTCCTGTACCGCCACGTCGTCGACGTGCTCCTCGAAGCGGGGCACCGCTGCGTCGTCCCCGACCTGGTCGGCTTCGGCCGCAGCGACAAGCCTGCGGACAGGGGCGACTACACCTACGCCCGACACGTGGAGTGGATGCGACAGCTCCTCTTCGACGTCCTCGATCTCCGCGACATCACGTACTTCGGCCAGGACTGGGGTGGACTCGTGGGCCTCCGCGTCCTCGCCGCCGACCCGGACCGCTATGCCCGCGTGTGCATCGGCAACACCGGCCTGCCAACGGCGGAGCGGCCCCTCAGCGAAGCGTTCCTCGCCTGGCAGGAGTATTCGCAGACCTCGCCGAAGTTCGACATCGGGCAGATCGTCTCCCGGGGCTGCGCCAAGCCGCTTCCGCCGGAAGTGGTAACCGCCTACGACGCGCCCTTCCCCGACGACAGCTACAAGGCCGGCGCTCGCATCTTTCCGACGCTCGTGCCGAGCAGCACCGACGATCCCGCCCACCACGCCAACGTCGCTGCGTGGGACGTGCTCGGGAACTTCCATCGGCCTTTCGTCACCGCCTTCAGCGATGGCGACCCTGTCACTCGCGGTGGCGAACGCATCTTTCAACACAAGGTGCCCGGTGCCGCCGGCCAGCCGCACGTCACCGTGCAAGGCGCCGGCCACTTCCTCCAAGAAGACGCCGGCACGGAGCTCGGCCGCATCCTCGACGACTTCATCGGGCGGGCACCGTGACTGCGACCCTCGAAGCGCTCATCCTCGACTCGCTACGACGCCGCATGCGGGCCATGCACTCGCTGTGGGAGGACGCGGTCGCCACCATGGACCTCGACCAGGTGAACCACGTCGAGCGCGAGCCCGTCCTCCCCATCGCCTTCTCCCTGTTCCACTTCGTGCAGATCGAGGACGGCTCGGCCTCGGGCCTCGGTGCCGGACCCAGGGTCTACGACGACAGCTGGGGGAAGAGGATGGGGCTGGCGATCGCCGACCACGGCAAGAACAAGGCGGTCGACGAGATGCTCGGCCAGCGCATCGGGGACTACGCCGCGTTCCAGAGCTACATGAAGCTGGTGTTCGCCAAGACCGAAGCATGGCTTGGGGCCATCGACCCCACGACCCTGACGGACGTGGTCGTACCCCGGCCCTTCCCGCCGAACATCGCCTCCACCTACAGCGCCCGGGTCGCCGGCGAAGCGGGCATCATCCGCCTCGACGCCATCGAGTGCTGGGTCTACCAGCACGGCCTCCGCCACATGGGCGAGATCGAACATGCCCGCGCCCTCGTGGGTCTCCAGGGGATGACGTCATGACCACCCGCTTCCTCCGAACCCCCGACACCATGTTCGACGCCCTCCCGGACTGGCCGTATGCGCCCCGCTACCTCGAGGTCGACGACTCCGGGCTCCGCATGCACTACGTCGACGAGGGTCCGCCCGACGCGCCCGTCTTCCTGCTGGCCCATGGCGAGCCGACCTGGGGCTACCTCTACCGGCGCTGGGTCGATCGCCTCGCCGCCGCCGGATACCGGGTCGTCGTGCCCGATCACATCGGCTTCGGCCGCAGCGACAAGGTCACTGATGACGACTGGTACACGATCGACCGCCACGTCGACCTGCAAAGGCAGCTCATCGAGACGCTCGACCTCCGGGACATCCACCTCTTCTGCCAGGACTGGGGCGGGCCGATCTCGCTCCGCAACGCCTGCGACCTGCCGGACCGCTACGCCCGGCTCTTCATCGGCAACACCTGGCTACACCACGATGCCTACGACTACACCGACGCCCTCCGGGGCTGGCGGCTCATGGCGACCGACCCGACCAAGCTCGGCGGCGACATGCCGGTCGGAGCGGTTCTCAACATGGGCCTACGACGGCCGGGCCACGACCCCGCAGCCATCCGGGCCGGCTACGACGCCCCCTTCACGGGCATCGAATCCAAGGCCGGCGCCCGACGATTCCCGTTCTGCCTCCCCTTCGCGGAGCCAGAGCTCGGCGGCGCCGCCTGGCAGCAGCGGTGCCACGAGCAGCTGAGGACCTGGCCGGGCCGGGTGCACTTCGTCTGGGGCGATGCCGACCTGGTGTTCACCTGGGAATGGGCGACGACGTGGGCGGCGGGCATTCCGGGAGCCACGCTCGACCGCATCGCCGGAGCCGGGCACTTCCTCCAAGAGGACGCCCCGGACGAGTGCGTCGATGCGATCCTTCGGCGTCTCGGGGACTGACGTCCGTCAGATCGTGTAGGCGAGGCGCTCCACGATCGTGGCGCCCAGCGCCTCGTCGCCCTGCACGGTCACCGACGAGGCGTCGGCACCCGACCGCCCGCCGCCGAGACGGCTGAACACGCCCACGGGCATCTTCAGCGTCGTCGTCGCCGGCGAATCGAGTTCATCAACCACCGTGGCTCGGCCCCGGACCACGACGTGGAAGGTTCGGCCGCTGTCGCCGGTGAGCTCGAAGGTGACGGCCGTGCCCTCGGGCGCACCGGCCTGCTTGCCGACCACGAACCCCATCGAGGCGACCATCTCGTCGAGGGCGACCTCGACCGCGAGCCCCGAATCGTGTCCGGGCCGGCCGAGGCCATCGCGCATGTCCTGCTCGTGCATCCAGCAGTCGAACACCCGGATGCGCATGAAGCGCCCGTAGGTGTCTTGACCGGCGGGGGTGAACCCCTTTGCGTCCCATGCCGCCTGGTCCATCGATCGCAGGGCGTCGAGGCGCGCGCCGGTGATCTGGCGGAAGCGATCGACGAGCTCCTCCGGTGGTGTGGTGCGCAGGGCTTCGACCCAAACCTCGTTGAAGCCGCCGATGTCGTTGCGAACATGGGTCGCCGTCGCTCGGTCGATCTCGACTGCTGGTGCCTTCACTCCGGCGAGCATGGACTCCGTGCCGATCACATGGGCGACGTTGGCCCGCACGTCCCACCCCGGGCATGGCGTAGGGGCGGACCAGTCCTGCTCGTCGAGGTCGGCGATGAGCGTTTCCAGCGCGGTGAACTCCTCGGCGAGCGCGTCGACGATCCGGTCCTTCGGCACACTCGTGGTCACGGCGTCTCCTTCTGGATGGTGATCCAGTCGCGGGCGGTGAGATAGGGCTCGAAGGTGTCGGCGATCAGACGGATGTCCTCGGTGCGCTTCGGGCGCTGCAGCTCGTAGATGTGCGGGAACTCGCGCCAGCCGCAGACCAGCTCCCACAGGCGGAGGGCGGCGGCCCCGGTCGGTGGCTCGACGAGGACCGGGCCGAACAGGTGGGTCCCGTCCTCGAAACCCAGCACCGGAACGCCCCAGCCGCCGGCCGCCACCACCGCGTCATGGTCGGCCTTGACCTCGTCCGACGTGGACGGGTCGGCGATTGCTTCATCGACCAGTCCTGGGTCGAGGCCGAGCTCGGCGAGAAGGGCCCGCGCCACGGCCGGCTCGTGGGGCTTCCGTCCCTCGACGTGGAGCGCGGTCCCGGCTCTCTGGTACCAGGCGTCGAGCAACGACTCGTCGTCGCGGCGGAGCCGGGCCCCGATGCGCATCATCGACCATCCGTAGGACCAAGGTCGTTCCCACGGATGCTTCTTGCCTTCGGCCCGGTTGATCTCCTCGAGGGAGAAGAAGCGCCAGCGGACGGTGACGCCGGCGTGGTCGCGCACCTCGCGGATCCACTGGGCGGTCTGGAACGCGTACGGGCACATCAGGTCGAAGTGGAAGTTGACGGTCGTGGGCGGCTCGAGGTCGGGCATGACTCCTCCTGACGCGTGGACCTCCACCGTAGGCCGATCGGGGGGCGCGACCGCATCGCTCGGCAACCCGAAGATCACGAGCTATGGGCCGTGAACTCGGGCTATCTCGATCTCTCCGAGAAATCGTCCGTCAGTCGGTGTCGTCGGCGCTCGCCTCGGGGTGCAGGGCAGCGAGAGCGCGCAGTCGTGCGAGTGCGGCGTCGATCGCGGAGCGAGCGTCGCCGTCGCGGAGCCGGTAATAGCCCATCCGTCCTTCGCGGCGGCGGTGCACGAGCCCAGCGGTGCGGAGGAGACGGAGCGCGTAGCTGACGGCGTCTTCGCTAGCGCCGAGGGCCAGGGCGAGGTCGCCGACGCACACCTCCTCGGCGACGAGCAGCGCGGCGATGATCCTGGCCCGAAGGGGATCGGCGAGCAGCGTCAGCAGTCCGGCCAGCGTCTCGGCCTCGCGGGCGGGGAGCCCCCTCGCCCGGACCGCTTCGACGCGTTGGGGGTCGACGGGGTGGTCGTGGTCGTTCACGTCATCCCCGTTTATCCGTACGGCCTTGCGGATGAACGAGTGGTGTCATCGAGTGGCGACCGGACCGGGAGGTGTGCCGTGGCCAAGCCCAAGAACATGCTCGAGACGTGTCCGGACCGCTGCTCACCGCCATGAGCTGAACCTGCGACCCCTGAACGTCGACTTGAAAGGGAACACGATGAGCAAGCCCACCGATGAGCGGGAGCGAGCCGGCTCGCCTTCCGAGGCCGGCAACGGCAACCACGACGACGAGAGCGGACAGGCATCGAAGTACCTGCGCTTCGGGGCGATGATCGCCACATCGACGGCGTGATGTTCCTTCTGACGTACACCAACACCTACGCATGGGGCCACGTCCGCTGGAGCGAAGAGCGGGTGTACATGGCGCTGCTGATGGGCGGCGCCATGGGTGTCGTGATGCTCGGCTTCATGTGGCGCATGCACGGAAACGTGAAGATGAACCTCGGAATCCTGGCGGCGGCGTTCGTGCTCATGGGAACGGGGCTGTGGCTCTCGCGCTCGCAGCAGTTCGTCGATGACCGCCAGTACATGAAGGGCATGATTCCCCACCACTCGATCGCCATCCTCACCAGCGAGAACTCCGACCTCGACGACGTCCGCGTGTGCGAGCTCGCCAACGGGATCATCCAAGCCCAGCGCAAGGAAATCGCCGAGATGGACTCGCTCGTCGACGACATCGCCGAGAACGGCGAAGCGACCACCCAGTCCGACGCCAACGCACGGCCGGTTCCCGACTTCAGCGCGCAGCAGCCGGGACGTGACTGCTGAGGCGAAGCGTTAACCAAGACGGCCGGTGAACGGAGCTCGGTCGATGCCGGCGGGAGCGGCATCGGGTCGGCCAATGGCGCGAACTACCAGGCGTAGGCCTCCGGGGCGGCGCCTCCGGGGCCGGGAAAGATCTTGTCGAGCTCGCCGAGGACGTCGGCTCCGAGAGTCACGTTGAGCGCGCCCAACGCGCCGTCGAGCTGCTCCATCGTGCGCGGCCCGATGATCGGCGCCGTGACCGCCGGGTTGTGGAGCAGCCACGCGAGGGCGACATCGGCGGGCGGGCTGCCGATCTCGGCGCATAGCTTCTCCCACGCCTCGAGCTTGGTGCGGTTGGCCTCGACCGCCTTCTGCAGGCGCTCAGCGCCGCGGCGTCCTTCGGTGACCTTCTGCAGCGCGCCGCCGAGGAGGCCGCCGCCGAGTGGGCTCCACGGGATCACGCCGACGCCGTAGTCGACGCACGCGGGCAGCACCTCGAGCTCCACCGTGCGGGCGTTGAGGTTGTAGAGGCTCTGCTCGGACACCAGCCCGAGCGAGCCGCGCCGCTGGGCTGCTTCGTTGGCCTTGACGATGTGCCATCCGGCGAAGTTGCTGCTGCCGACGTAGAGCACCTTCCCCTGGGCGACCAGCAGCTCCATCGCCTGCCAGATCTCGTCCCACGGTGTGTCGCGATCGACGTGGTGCATCTGGTACAGGTCGATGTGGTCGGTCTGCATTCGGCGCAGGCTGTCGTCGCACGCCTGGCGGATGTGGCGCGCCGACAGCTTGCTGGTGTTCGGCCAGGCGTCACGACCGCCGTAGACCTTGGTGGCGATCACCGTCTTCTCGCGTCGACCGTCGCCCAGCGCGAACCACCGGCCGATGATCTCCTCGGTCAGGCCTCCGCCGCCGTACACGTTGGCGGTGTCGTAGAAGTTGAGGCCGAGCTCCAGCCCGCGGTCCATGATCTTGTGCGCATCCGCCTCGTTGGTCTGCCCGCCGAAGTTCATGGTGCCGAGGCACAGCGGGCTGACACGCAGGCCGGTGCGGCCGAGAAGTCGGTAATCCATCGCCGGGACGCTAACCCGGTCCTCTCGGTAGTGTCAGAGCGTCCGCGCGGCTACATCAACAAGGGGATCGACGAAGGCGCGACCTTGATCACCGGCGGGGCCGAGGCCTCGGCCGTGAGCACGGCGTGCACGGCCTCGAGCAGTTCCTCCATGTGAAGGCCCTGTTCATCTGAGCGTCACGGCGTCGCCACGACAGCCGCCACGAGTCGTCGAAGGTCGGCTGCTCGCAAGGCTCACCGTGGCGGCCCCCGATCGACAGAGGCCGCCCGATTACGGCACCAACCAACGCGCTCGCCGATCGGCGTGGCCCACTCGAAATCGAGTCGCTTCGGCTTGGATGCTCGCTGAGATCGCTCGCGGCGGGAGTGCCGATCTGGCAACTGCTCGAAACGGACCCGTGGCAGCTGAGCCCCGCTCGTCGTCGTCTCCGTGACGCTGGATTGGCGACGTCAGGGTCGGCTTGCGTCTCGGCCAACACCGAGCCGCCCGTAGGTCGAGAATCTCCTCCATGTTCTGGGTCTCGGCCAGATGCGTTGGTAGAACGGTGAATGCTCGTCCACTCCCACCTGAACCAGGCCTCGCCTGGAGGCCTTCCTAGATTGGTGGGCTGAGCGGTCGGGGACGGATGTAACACATCGCGTTGGCGATGGACTGCAAGTCGGAGAGCGAGGAACAATTGGCGGCGCGAACGAGCGGCGAGCGGCTCTTGGATCGGTTCCGGCGGCGCCCGGGCAACCCGCGCGCCGTCGAGAGGACCGACGCCGACTGGCGCGCCCGACTGGCTGACGGCCAGTACCGGGTCCTGCGGCGCAAGGCGACGGAGCGGCCCTTCACCGGCCGCTACGTCCACCCCGGTCGCGACGGGGTCTACCGATGCGCAGGCTGTGACTCACCGCTGTTCGGGGCCGACGCCCAGTTCGATTCCGGCACCGGCTGGCCGAGCTTCACCGCCGTCGTTCCCGAGAGCGTCGAGCTTCGCCGCGACTTCTCGGCTGGCATCCCTCGCACCGAGGTGCTGTGCCGATCCTGCGGCGGTCACCTCGGCCACCTCTTCCGTGACGGACCGGGGCCTGACCGGAGTCGGTACTGCATCAACTCCTGCGCGTTGACGCTTGAGGACGCCGATGCCTCGGCGTCCGATCCAGGCCCAGAGCCTTAGATGGTCTCAGGTGACGATGCGAGCGGCGGTGGCGGCTCGGCGCGTCGGCAGCCGCCGATCGCCGACTACGGCTTCCTGTCCGACTGCCAGTCGGCAGCGCTCGTCGACCGCGCCGGCTCGATCGACTGGTGGTGTCCTGCACGCTTCGACGGGCCTTCGGTGTTCGCCCGTCTCCTCGACCCCGACGCCGGCCACTGGTCGATCCGGCCCGGCGCCGACTTCGAGACGACGCGCTCCTACGAGGACGGGACGCTCGTGCTCCGCACGATCTTCCGCATGGCGGAAGGGGAGGTGGTCCTCACGGACGCCGCTGCTCTCGCACCGGACACGCGCGGGCACGACGTGGGCCTGCGCGTCCCGCACCTGCTCATCCGCCGGGTCGAGGGCCTGCAGGGCGCGGTCGGCATGACCACCACATTCGCCCCGAGGATGGAGTACGGCCGCACCGAGCCACTGTGGGTGCCGACACCGACCGGTGTCGTCGCCCAGGGAGGTCCTGCTCGCCTCGCGCTCACGAGCCCGGTGCAGCTCGTCCTGCACGACGGGATCGCCGACGCCAACTTCGTGGTGGCTGCCGGCGACACCCTGGAGTTCCGGCTTCACTTCACGCCGACCTTCGACGACGGTCCGCCTTCCGACGGCGCTGGAGCGACGATCGAGGCGACGACGTCGGCGTGGCGATCCTTGACGGCCCTGCACGACTACACCGGCCGCTTCGGCGACGAGGTCAGGCGGAGCTCGCTCGTGCTCCAAGGGCTCACCTACCGGCCGTCGGGCGCAATCGTCGCCGCGGCCACGACGTCGTTGCCAGAGCGCATGGGTGGCGAGTCGAACTACGACTACCGCTACGCGTGGCTCCGCGACCTCAGCCTCACGATCCGGTCGCTCTGGGTCGCGGCCTGCCCGGACGAACCGCAGCGTCTGCTCGACTGGTTCGCGAATGCGGCAGGCCGAGTCGGTCCCGAGCTGTTCCAGATCATGTACGGCGTCGCTGGCGAGCGCGATCTGCACGAGCACACCCTGGAGCACCTCGCGGGCTACCACGACAGTCGCCCGGTTCGGGTCGGCAACGAGGCCTGGACGCAGGTGCAGCTCGACGTGCTCGGCGAGGTGCTCGACGCCGCGTACTTGCTCCGCGACCGCCTCGACCTCGATGGCCCGCTCGGCGACCTGCTCGTGGTGCTCGCCGACCGTGCCGCGAACGGGTGGGCGACGCCCGACGCCGGGATGTGGGAGGCGCGGGATCGGATGCGGCACTACGTGTCGTCGAAGGTGATGTGCTGGGTGGCGCTCGACCGTGCCATCCGCTTGGCCGACCGCCTCGGTGCCGATGACCACGTCGATCGGTGGGCCACGGCGCGCGACGAGGTCCGGGCCACCGTGCTCGAGCAGGCGTGGAGCGCCAGCGCGGGTGCCTACGCGGGATCGCTCGCCTCCGACGATCTCGACGCGTCGGTGTTGCTGCTCCCCATCGTTGGGTTCCTCCCGGCGAGCGACGGGCGGATGTGGGCCACGATCGAAGCGGTCGAGCGCGAGCTCGGCGACGGCGGACTCGTGCGCCGATGGCGCGACGACCCGAGCGGGTTCCTCATCTGTACCTTCTGGCTCGTCGAGTGCCTGGCGCTCGGTGGGGCGGTCGATCGGGCCGAGGCGTGGTTCCGCGCAGCCGTCGAGCAGGCCAACGACCTTGGGTTGCTGTCGGAGGAGGCCGATCTCGGCGACGGGAGCCTCCTCGGGAACTTCCCGCAGGCCTTCTCCCACGTCGGACTGATCAACGCGGCGTGGCGCCTCACGCGCACCGTCACACCCGACGACCAAGAACCCAACGAGCTCGGAGGAGCACAACCATGACCATCGCAGGACTGGACGGAAAGATCGCGCTCGTCACCGGGTCGGACTCCGGGATCGGGCAGGCGTCGGCCATCGCGTTCGCCGAGGCTGGCGCTGACGTCGTGGTCACCTATCGCCGCGACGCCGAGGGAGCCGAGGAGACCAGCGCGCAGGTGAAGGCAGCTGGCAGGAAGGCGCTGATCGTGCAGGTCGACATCAGCGACGAGACTCAGGTGGCGTCGATGTTCGATCGCGCCGTCGAGACCTTCGGCACCATCGACATCCTCATGAACAACGCCGGTGTCGACGCTTCGGGCACCGAGGTCGCCGACCTGTCGACCGAGGTGTGGGACACCGCCATCCGGACGAACCTGTACGGCACCTTCTTCTGCTGCCGCCGCTTCGTGCAGCTGCGCAAGCAGGCCGGCGGGGGCGGCAAGATCATCAACGTCACCTCCGTGCACGAGGACATCCCGAACGCCGGCGGCGCCGACTACGACTGCTCGAAGGGGGCGCTGCGCATGCTGACGCGCACTCTTGCCCTCGAGTTGGCACCGTTGAAGATCAACGTCAACGGACTCGCTCCCGGGATGGTCCTCACCCCGTTCAACCAAAAAGCGATCGACGATCCGGCCTTTCTCGAGGAGCAGGTACAGAGCATCCCGTTCAAGCGCGCCGCGCAGCCCGCCGAGATCGCCCGGCTGGCGCTCTTCCTCGCCTCCAGCGACGCCGATTACGTCACCGGCTCCACGTACACGATGGACGGTGGTCTCGCCCGGAATCTCGGGCAGGGCGCCTGAGGGCGGTCGATCGTGACTTCCTCGCCGGCAGGTTGGTCGACGGAGATCCGCGACCACGTGCGAGGCGTCATGGGCGGGATGCTCTTCGGCATTCCCCTCCTCTTCACCTTCGAGGTGTGGGGCATCGGAGCGGCCGCCACGCCGCGCGCCATGTTCTTCGTGTTGATCGCCACGTTCGTCCTGGCGGCGTTGCTCGTGCACACGGGAGGGTTCCGTGCGTCGATGGAGCGGACACCGGTCGGCGTGGTCCGGGAGGCGGTCGTAGCCGTGGCCGTCGGTGTCGTCACGGCTGTCGGTGTCCTCGTCCTGCTGCGTGAGATCACGCTGGCCTCGCCGCTGCCAGAGGCGCTCGGCAAGGTCGTCTACGAGGCCGCACCGTTCGCGATCGGAGCGGCCGTGGCCTGCCACATCTTCGAGCGGAGCCCCGATGAGGTCGACGGCGACACGGCCGGGTCTGATGATCGCGGGAGCGCGCGCGACACGATCGCCGATGTGGGTTCGACCCTCATCGGCGCCGTCTTCGTGGCGCTCAACATCGCACCCACCGACGAGATCCCGCGGTTGTCTGCGTCGTCGTCTCCGCTGATGCTGCTCGCGATCGTCGCTGTGTCGCTGCTCGTGTCCTACGCGATCGTCTTCGAGGCGGGCTTCGGCGACCAGCAGAGGAGGCGCGAGCAGCGCGGGCTCCTGCAGCACCCGATCACGGAGACAGTGGTTGCGTACCTCGTGGCCCTGCTGGCGGCGGCGGGGATGCTGTTCTTCTTCGGCGTCCTGCAGCCGGGTGATCCCTGGCCGCTGATGCTTGATCACGTCGTGCTGCTCGGGTTGCCAGCCGCTGTGGGTGGGGCTGCGGGAAGGCTTGCGATATGAGCGAGCGCCAGTCGATGTCGACTGCGGAGCGGGTGACCTTCGCCGCCGCCGTCGGGATCCTGTTGGCCTTGGCCGGTTCGATCGCTTGGCTCTGGGCCCAGCCCCGGGAGCCTGCGATCATCACCGTCGCATCGTCGGGTGATCGCCGAGTGACCGACACCCAGACCTACGTGACCGCTCGCGTGCGCAACACCGGCGATGAAGCGGCCGAGGCGGTGCAGGTTCTCGCCAAGCTGACCGTGGACGGGGAGGTCGTCGCCGAAGGCCAGCAGGCGATCGACTTCCTCTCCGGAGGCGAGTCCGAGCAGGTGGTCTTCGTCTTCGACGTGACCGCGCCCGATGCGTTGGTCGATCTTCGCATCGGCGGCTACGCCATTCCCTGACTCGTCCGGCCCTGGCCGTCCGAGTCCCGGTGTTGTTGAGCTCGATGGGAGATCCGCCCGTGGCACAGGTGGGCTCGACCGATGCTTTGCCTAGTCGTCGGAGTAGGGGATCGGATGGTCGCCGCCGAGTTCGGAGAAGCGTTCGTTGAGTGCGAGGGCGATCAGATCGCGGTCGGGGTCCTCGGGTTTCAGCGCGCCGTAGAGGTACGCTTCGAGCTCGAGGGCGGTGGTCATACCGCCGAGGGTGAAGTACCGGAACCACAGCTCAGCTATCGGGAGCGAGAGCTCCTCTCGTGCTTGGCGAAGTTGGTCCATCAGCCGGGCTGTCGCATCAGCTGCGAGGCTCGCGGTCGGTTGCTGACGCCACGGTCTCCTCGGCGAGCCTGCGAACAGTGATGTTGGCGTGGCGCGCCATCCGCCGGAGGTGAGCTGACGCCTCGTTCGCGGACATGCGTTCGAGTGCGATGAGTACGCCCTGGGCCTGGGCGATGACCTCACGGGATCGCAAGGCGTCGGCGAGCTGGGCAGCGATCTCGTCGTCGGGAACGTGGGTACCGGCGTCTTCGAGGATGCCCGACGCCTGGGTGGCGAACAGTGCGGCGAGCTCCTGTTCGGTCGTACCGAACGCCCGGTTGGTGTTGGAGTAGATGTTGAGGGCGCCGACCGGTCGGGCGTCGGCCAACAGGGGTGTGGAGAGGATGCTGTGTATCCCCCCCTGGATGGCGCGGGGGATGAAGTCCGGCCAGCGAGCTTCCTCTTCCAGCGACTCGACGTGGAACCAGTGGCCCTCCCGAGCGGCGGCGACGCACGGGCCTTGGCCGGTGGCGTACTGGTCATGATCCATCTGCAAGATGGTCTCGTCGCTCGACGCGACGGTCGTCAGCTCGCCCCGGCGTTCGAGGGAGACGCTCACGCCGTCGGCACCGCCGACCGTCGCGGCCGCGAGGGCCACCACCAGGCGCAGCGCTCCGTCGACCACCTCGTTGCTGGCTGGAATGGCGGCCATGCGTTGCAGATCGGGCGAGCCGGTCGACCTGTGTTCAACGACGGGCCTCGAGCCATCGCTGGGCGTGGCTTCCTCGCCCAGCTTGCCCGATGGGGAGCCGTCGTTCGGCTGATGCGCACTGACCACTGCGAGCTGCTCCCTCCGGGTTTCGGATCGGACGACCAGATCGAACCGACCAGATCTAGCCTATGACAACCCTGCCCGTTGCGGCCGAGATCGGTCGCGGACGGCTGCCGGGGCGGTAGTCGTCCCTGGCGAAGCCGGAGCTTCCCGCAGCGGTGAGAACGACATCGGGCCTAGGCTCCCAGGAGAGGTGAGGCACCCTGCGAAGCTGCGGGAGCTCCCCTTCTAACGACACGGTGCCCCGGACCCTGGTGGCGTTTCGCGACGCTTCGCCGTACCAGGAGGTTCTACATGGCCGTGACTGCGGTTGGCTTGACCGTGGAACGGTTGCGCCCGACGCCCGTACCGCGCACATCCATCGAGGTCGGCGCCACCGTCGTCTGGCTCGCGGGCGAGCAGGACCTGACGGCGATCGCCGCGCTTCGCGACGTCATTGCCCAGATCGTCAAGCTTGCGGCGCGCGACCCTTACGTCGTCATCGATCTGGAAGCGGTCTCCTTCATCGGCAGCCAGCTCGCCAGCGCCCTTCTCGACGCCAAGGCGTCTCTGGGCCAGAACGGCCGCACGCTGACGTTGCGCGCCCCGACGCAAGCCGCGTATCGACTGCTCGTGCTGTGTGGTTTGAGCGGGATGGTGCAGGGCAACACAGCCGTTGGCGAGCTACAGGGTGCGCCGACCCACGAGCCGTCGTTGGAAGCCGAGCGTGCCGCGCTCCGCCTCACCCTCGACGTCGGCCGGATGGGTGGGTGGCAGTGGGAGGCGGCCACGGGGGTGATGTCGTGGGACGCGCAGCAGGAGTTGCTGCACGGACTCGGACCCACCGAGTTCGATCGAACCTTCGACGGATGGACATCACTGATCCACGCCGACGATCTCGCCGCGGTCCAGGCGACCCTGCTCGCGGCTCGTGCGGACCAAGGCGACTTCTGGCTGGAGAACCGGGTCGTCCTTTCCGACGACACGATCCGGTGGGTACAGACCTGGGGCCGGGTCCTCGTGGCTGTCGACGGCGCCATCATCGGAATGGTGGGATGCAGCGTCGACGCCACCGATGTCGTCGAAGCCAGGCTCGAGATCGAACGTTCTCACGCCGCGCTCGACGCACACGCCCGTCGCACTGCCGAACTCTCCGCGACCCTGCAGGAAGCGAACGGCGCACCACTCCCGGACGACGTAGCTGTGCTCACAGTCAGGCTCGCAAACGCCGGCGGCCTCTCGCAAGGCTCCGAGAGGAGTGTTCCGGCCGCCGCACCCGACCGGGCCTTAGCGGCCGCCGAACCCACCGGTGACAAGGACGCGGCGCTGGTTGATGCCTTGCGCAAGGGGAGTGAGGCGGCCTTCGCGCTCCTGGTGGGTCGCCACCAAGCACCGATGCTGCGGGCCGCGAGCTGCTACGTGGGGAGTCGGGCTACCGCCGAGGACGTGGTGCAGGAGACATGGCTGGCGGTGCTCCGCGGTGTCGACCGGTTCGACGGCCGTTCGACGCTGCAGACGTGGATGTACCGCATCCTCACCAACCGGGCCAAGACGGCCGGCCAGCGAGAGGCGCGGTCGGTCGCCGTGGCGGACATGGCCGAGCTGGGCACCCGCCGGTCCGATGCCTCGCCAGGCCCTCCGTCGCCCGACCGCAGCAACGAGCGGACGATCTGCAGAGCGGCACCTTCGCCGTCCCGTCAGCCGTCGATCGACGAACGCCTCCTCGCCGGCGAAGCGATGGGGTCTCTCGTCTCGGTGATCAACCAGCTGCCGCCCGCCCAGCGCCAGGTGATCACCCTGCGAGGCGTCGAGGGCTGGAGTGCGCAGGAGGTGTGCGACGGTCTCGGCCTGTCGGAGGTGCACCAACGGGTGCTCCTGCACCGCGCTCGATCGACGATCCGCACCCAGCTGGCGAGCCGCAACGGCAGCGCGATCGAGATGCCAATTTCGTGAGCGATGCCGGGCCGGAGCTGCCTGGTGACCGTCTCGTCGTAGCCGCCTGACTGCCGGGCGTGAGCCAACAGGGCCCGGTTCTTACGGGGACATGAACAGACCCGCTCATCGGTAACGCCTCGGTGCGACCGAGGACTGTGCCCCGACGAGTCAGTTTGCTCGCCCCAAGAGAAGAGAGAGCTACCGATGCAAGTACTTCCACTGACGAGGACACGGGCAGGGCGAGCGGTGCTGCTGGCGACGGTCGCCGGCTTCCTCCTGCCGACAGCCGCTGCCGCTGGCGGTGCCGCCGAGACCCCCTCCAACGCGCCGGGAGCGGTCTTCTCCATGACGAACGATCCGTCGGCCAACCAGATCACCGTGTTTGCCCGCAACGCCGACGGCACCCTCGACAAGCGTCAGACGGTACCGACGGGCGGAATGGGCACGGGCGGTCCCGAGGACTCGGCGAATGGGCTGATCCTCGCCAACGTGAACGGGGAGTCGTCTCCCACGAACACCAAGGCGGCGCCGACGTACCTCCTCGCCCTCAACGGTGGGAGCAACTCCATCTCCGTGTTCCGCAACAGCCCCGGCGGTCTCGTGCTCGTCGACATCGAGGATTCGAACGGCAGCCGGCCGATCAGCATCACCGTGAACCGCGGCGTGGCCTACGTGCTGAACGCGGGCGAGTTCATGTGCACGGGACTCGGCGAGCAGCCGAACATCACCGGCTTCACGTTCGACGCTCGCGGTCAGCTCGCACCCATCCCCGGTTCGACCCGTCCCCTGAGCGGGTTGCCGAACTCCGGCTGCACGCAGGTGGCGTTCGACAAGACCGGGAAGGTCGTCATCGTCGACGAGCAGCAGGCCGACGTCATCACGACCTACACGCGCAACGCCGACGGCACGCTGTCGCAGCCGACAGCGCAGCAGTCGACGGGGAACGGTCCCTTCGGCCTCAACTTCACCCAACGGAACCAGCTTCTGACCACCGAGAACTTCGGTGCAGCGCCGGGCCTGGGCGCGCTTGCGTCCTATGCGATCGACGAGGTCACGGGCACGCTCAGGCCACTGAGCCCGAGCGTCCGCAACTTCCAATCGGACACCTGCTGGGTCGTGATCACTGACGACAACAAGTACGCCTTCACCTCCAGCTTCGGTGACGACGGCGGCCTCTCCAGCTACCGGGTCCACCCCGACGGCAGCCTCGAGCTCCTGAACGCCCAGGCGGCGACGGTGGGCAGTGGCTCGTCGGACCTGACGTTGAGCGGGGACAGCAAGTACCTCTACGCCAAGAACAGCTTCTTGGGGACCGTCACCGCCTTCCGGGTCGAGAAGGACGGAGCGCTCACCCAGATCGACCAGGAGCGCGACGACTCGGTCTTCGGCTCCATCGGTCTCGCCGGTAGCTGACGTTCGCGACGGACCCGGCGCTTGGCAACCATCTGGGTGCCAAGCGTCGGGTTGCGTTCGCATGGTGGGCGGCGGCTTGTTGGCACTTCCCGCCAGCCAATGGAGCGGCCGGGCCGAGGTCAGGACGCCTCTCGGGATCCGAATACTCCGATGCGAATGCGTTCACCATCTCCTCGGCCGAGCCGAAGTACGTAGCCCAATGAACCGACCTCTGCAGCCTTTCCGCGCGCGCCCATGATGACGGGGTGGGTGACCACGATCCAGCGACGAAGGCAACGCGGCGGCGGTTCGAACGCGTTGCGATGGGCGCGCTGTTGCGCCCGGGCGGCGTGCACTCCTCCAACATCGTGGAGCGGCACCAGGCCATCGTGGCGGTGGCCGCCTGCGCCGGACTCGCGATCGTCCTCGGCGACCAGGGTGGCCGTGAACTCCACCGCTCGGAGCTGAGCATGGGCGACGAACCCGACCACATCACCCTGAACCGGCCTGGGATCCCCGGAGGCTCCTGACCTTGGAAACGAGGATGGAGCATGGCAACAGCAAGTGGTGGGCGGCGTAGGCCGCAGAAGTACCCGGA